>Ga0194062_1001431_pt1 | contig 9943 bp, 8 predicted proteins | sample SepL2225m_MetaG_FD_155481 | JGI IMG/M metagenome (GOLD analysis project Ga0194062, IMG submission 155481) | Anoxic zone freshwater microbial communities from boreal shield lake in IISD Experimental Lakes Area, Ontario, Canada - Sep2016-L224-25m | ecosystem: Environmental > Aquatic > Freshwater >... | reverse complement strand
CAAATAGATAATTGCTTTGATGGTATCATATCGTCGATAACCCCGGGCTTTCGCTTTAGCAGCCTGAAAAATGGAATTGAACCCTTCCAGTATCCCGTTACTGATTTTGTAATCAAACCAATTGAAATCTCATCACCTTTTGATACTCTGAAACATTGTTAAATGCTTCGAGCAGGTTGTTAAAGCTTGTTTGTTTTGCTTTTACTGAAGGTGTTTTTACTGTTTGTGAGATTAGTGAATCGATTGAAGGAGTGGGTAAAGGGAACCCCAAACAATTTATCATTCTCAAAAGGTATACTTCAATGGTAGAACGGAGTTCTGCTGAAAAATTCTGAGGGTTGTCATGGACTTTCTGGTATGTTGCAGAAAGCCAGGTAAAGGGATCGCCACCCCGTTGTATGTAAAGATCGAGGAGGTGCTGCAAGATTGCAATGATGATTTGATTGTTGACAAATATATGCTTGAGACCGTGGTGCAGCGTTGAATGGTCAATTGTATCTAGCTGACTCACATGATCATCGGTTAACTCAAGTTCGGGATGATTATTCAAGAGTTCATTTACCGGCAATATCGTACCATCAAATGATATCGTATGCTCAGGATTTACAAGTAACCCATATTTGGGTATGTATTCAGCGACCTTCATAACAAGCATGGATTTGTATATTCGGGCCAAACTGACCAACCCCCTGGAAGGGGAAATAAACAACATTGTAATGAACGGTCAATGGCAAAAGGGCCGCTAAATTAAAATATTTTATATTTTCAACAATACAGTACCCTAAAATTATTTTTTTACTCTACTGAATATAACCACATTATTCGGTTTGAGAAACTGTAAAGTATGGTTAAAAGGTATAATGATGCCGGGCAGTGTATATTGTAGCCCGGGTGAACTCAGGCTCGCTGCAGATAAGGGTCATGATATCGTTGTTTCCTACTCAACTGTGGTGCGGCCAGCCTTACTTTTTTTGCAGTTTTTTCAAATGTCGTGTCACTTCACGTTCCACTTGTTCAAAATCGGGCAGATCGTGTATTTGTTCGCTGAGGGTAGTCTTCCAGCGGGCTTTGTATTGTGGAATCCGTTCGTCCAGTTTTGAATGAAACGCATCAGATGAAAACCCTTTTCTGATGCACTTATTCGAGAATTCATTGATCACGAAATCAACGTGCATGCCATGCGCTTCGAGCAGAAACCAAATGTCATAAAAATCCCGTGACTGCATACGCTGCATTACCGATCGCAGCTTTTCAACGAGTACTTCTTCCAATTGATAACACAAAAGGTCATGAGGTTCAAGGTCTGAATATCTGAGAAAAGCAGATTTTTTGACAGGCTTGAATTCTAGTTTTTCGCTTTTCGAAATATCGACCTTCACTTTTTTATTGCTTCCAAGGCCTCCCAATGGGCCGATATACCCAATATAGAAATTGATGCCACCATCCTCGTGTTCATTGTTATCAATGATTTCGAGCGGGATATTGGCTTCATTCCTGATATATTCAAAGGTCTCCCTGAACCATGAAAATATCTGATCGTTGCTCACCTGGTCGTCAAGCAATGTAAAGTCGAGGTCCTCGGAAAACCTGTAATCCTCAAAATAAAACTTCTTCAGCACGGTTCCACCCTTGAATACCATGATACCGGAAAGCTGGTCATGCCGTGCAACTCCATTCAAAATCCACGACAGAACGTAATCTTTTTCGATCTGCTGGTCCCGTACTCCCGCTCCGCGGGCAATGCGTTGTATCTCTCCAGGTCGTATCATGTGAAAATAGCTGATTTAATGGTCTCTGATTCTACATTTTGCCTGATACTCCATCTGCTTCTCATCCTACCTGACTCAGGCAATCCGGGATCCAACAGAATATAAGAGGCCGTTTTTTCTTTCTGCAAATCGTTTATGATGCTTGTATTGATTTCAAACAGTTCCAAAAGAAAACCAAGGCGCTTGATAACAGCTTGCGATTTGAACCGGATGGCATAGGTAAGAAGTTTATTAAAATCTATTGTATTTTTAGAGGCTTCAAGCGCTTTTGCAATTTCGACAATACCTCCAGCATACTCGGGTCTAAACAGGCAATCAATAAGCGTTTTTTCAAGATCGGAGCACTGAACCTGAGTAAAATTGTCGATCCACATTTTCCGGGCGCCGAAAAAATGGTCCTCGTTGTGATAGATGAACTGGAATGTGACTTTCCTGATTGTGATTGAAGACGGTCTGATTTGCCTTGAAACAACGATTTGCTCTTTTAGCGACGGTTGTGTGATCAGACCATGAATTTGCAAGGCCGAATAATACCCGATGTAATGGCCTGCATCACCAGTCAGGTACCCGGCGACCAGGTGCCAGTCGGGCATAAAGGTTTGAGCATCCTGATCGTATGGAATCAAGTAATAAATTCTTTCTTTCAGACGCATCAGCAGACCTCTTTTGGTCATATCACTAAGCAGTTCCTTAACTGCGCTTTCGTTCGCTTGCGGAAACACTTTAAAAGCTTCGGCATAGTCAAAGCAAACACGGTTCAAACCGTAAAAATAGGAGAGAAGTTCATTCGATTGTGTGGAGATATTCTTATGTCTCATAGTAATTCAGTCAGGTCAAACCTGACTACAATGATACAAATAATAATTGAGCTAACATACAGATGGGCGAAAATATATTATATTTCATATCTGATTAGTCAGGCTTTACCAATAGGCAAAGCAGATCAAATCTCAGGTTCCGGTAACAACATATTCGCCCACTTCATTTTTTCGTTGTCCTCGAAGTTGGCCAGGTAGTTCTGGGTAGTTTGCTTGTTACGGTGGCCCAGGGATTCGCTGATGAATTCGACACTGGCGCCGGAACGCTTTAATACAGTGGCGAATGAATGGCGGGCAACATAGGTTGTAACAGGATCCATCTTCAATGCGGCACAAATACGCTTCATGTTTTTATTTGTGGTTTGAATCAGCTGAATAATTGCCCTGTATTCCTCCTCAGCTGTTATGTCGTTGTGGAGAACGGGGAAAATGTAATTATCCTGCGTCGTTTGGCCGGTACCCCAGGTATCAATGATTCTGCCGATCGGCCCGGTAATCATTATCTGAATGGAGGTTTCCTCGTCCGTTGATTCTGCTGTTTTGGCTCTTACCAGGCAAATTTTGTCACCGTTAATATTAGAATACTTCAATCGGGCAATGTCTTTAAAGTTGATTCCATTGCACAGATAGGAGAACAACCAAAGATCGCGGCTCCTATGCTCAATTGTTCCCTTAATCATTGGATAGGCTGCAATTTTTGCAACATCGGCCTGGGTCAATGCCTTTTTCATGTTCTTTCCCTTTGGGATTGAATACAAGCCCTGTTTTGATTTCCCAAAAGGATACAAAACGCCTACCGGTTTGACCTGGTTAAACATTGTACGAACATTCCGCAGATAAAAGCCAACGGTTGTACGACCATTAACCTTCGTTCTCGATTTTGTCTTACCGTCTTTTGTAATCCATTCAATAACTCTGGGAGTCAGCATCCATTTTTCATATTCTTTGAGAAATTTCACGGTGACCCGCTCAAAGGGTAATTTTTCTTTTCCGGAAAAGTCTTTCAATGATTTCAACCCGAATTCAAATGTTATGGCCGTGCTAATTTTCCCTTCCTTTCGTAATTGTTTAGCCGTGGCAGCCATCATGGAAAACAAGTCATCCTTGTCTTTGGGGTTTGAAAAGTATTCTGATTCAAATGCTTCAAAGGAAAATACACTCATTCCTTTGATAACATCGATTGCCCTATCTTCAATTTGTACAAGGTGTGTTTTTAAAGGTTTAAATTGTTTTGCGGTTAAATAGATGTCAAAATCAGACTGGGACATATACAGCGATTTTTTGTCCAGACCCTTCAAAGTATAGTACTTCCGGTCTTTATTATACGTGACCCTCAATTTTACCGGGTGCAATTTATCCGCTTTTATTTTCGAGGTTTCAGCTGTTTCTGATCCTGCTTTTATTTTCCGGGTTTCAAGGATTATCCCCGTCACTGCTGTTTTATCAGTTTTCATAATGGGTTAAAAAAGTACACACAAAAGTACACACCAAATCGATAAAAATTACAAAAAGCAGATATAAATTTACGAACATGTCTTGCCGTTTAGTGCTTCAAACACATTGATAATGATATTCTTAATGTAGTTTTACAAAAACGCCATAAAAATTCAATTAAGGTTATTTTTTTGACTCTTAATCAATGGGTCCCAGGTTCGAATCCTGGCGAGGAGACAGCAAATGAGACATAACCCACTGTAAATCAATACGATAACAGTGGGCTTGTTGTTAATTGTCTCATAATTGTCTCATAAGTCACCCAAAACTATCTGGAATAGACAAGATTAACGGATCTTCCCGGAGGTGTATAACGTAGTATAACCCGGATTAAAAATCTTTAACCTCTCCGAGTGTTGACCAACCCCGAAAATGGTAAAAAACCCCGTTTCTGTCTCCTGAACCACCTTTTTTGTCTCCCTTTCCATCAGAATTTTAAAACAATTCACTTTTTTTCAAATACCATAAAGAAATAATCTTTATGAAAAATTTAAGTGAATTTTTTGAATTTTTAAGCCACTGTACCCATCAAACCATCGTTGAAGAATTGAGGGAGCATGGAAATCGCATCCTCGATACCAAAAAAGATAATCCCTACATACTTTTCCGATTTGACATTGAAAGGCTTAACACCTTAAACCGACTGTCAGAATGGTTTATCGAATCAGAATTTCAAAAAATGATGGGAGCAAGGATGCCCCAAACACACCCGGATGAAATCCTAACCGCTGAAGAAGTTGGTAAGATTCTCAAAGTAACCCCGCAAACGGTTTACAAGCTGATTAAAAAAGGGAAAATAAGTGCGATGGAAATTTCTACCATTGACAAACCCGGGGTAAAACCCAAAATCAGGGTGCGGAGGGGTGAAGTCGAGAGGTGGCTGGATGGGAGGTGACCAACTCTTCAAGTGTTCCATTGAATTTTGGTTTTTAATTGTAATTTTATCCATTCGTTTTTCCTCTTGTAACTTCCGGTAGGAGAGAAGTTTGAGAAAAATGTTGTCTCCCGGCCAAAAATAAACCCTTGGATATTCACGAAAGTAAAGTTCATTTAACACCCGGTAGTGAGTGTTGAAAAGTTGACTCGTAACTCAGGGTATAGACAGGGGAGGAGGGGTATGAGAAAGACGGTTAAAAATCAGTGGTGGAGAATTTCCACTACTGATTGAACGCTGGAAATTAAACCAGGAGAATACCAAAACCAATCTTGGTTAAGGTTGATGATTCGATTCTTTGAAAGAATGGAACATCCCCTGGTGATGGGGTCATTTTCGAATCATTACTTTTGCAGTTGAAGATCTGTTACCGTCAAGAACTTTCAGAATATAAAAGCCATCCGGAATCCCTTTAACATCAAAGAGTAGCTGGGAATGACCAGTCGGCGCTTTTGAATATTCCCAGGTCCGGATCATCCGTCCGTCTGAACTCCATAATGATGCATTCAGGATTGATGAAGATTCCAACTGGAAATCAACTGAAACATAGTCGGATGCAGGATTTGGGAATACGTTCATCGGAAATGAAGTTGCAACAATTTCCTCCACCCCGACGCCGATGCTTCCGTTATTGTAAATATTCTGGCCATATAACTGTCCCTTGGATTGGTGATTATGGGCAGAATCCACCTTGTAAGAATAATAGGCCACCAATTGACTGCCGATCTCCTCGAGCGCCATAAGCGCAATAGTACTCCCTGGCTTATTTGAAATCAATACGGTTTTTGCCCAAACGCTGTTGCCGTTGGCATCGAATTTAGCCGCATAGGAAGAAATGGCGGCTGAAGAGGTGATTCTTTTCATGAAAAACAGGATGCTCTCATTTGTCCCGGATTTCCGCAGTGTCAGAAATGCATAGGTGGAATCCATCATGGTGATCTTGGGATAGAGCTCTTTCCCCGAATCTCCCCAGACTCTTGTTCCCGCGGAAGATATTTTTTGTCCCAGAATGGAAGCTTCATGAGTGGTAAATTTTTTCTCAGCCCAGATGACCAGCAGTTCTTGCGTTTCAGGGAGGTAACGGATCCCGAAATCGGTGCGCTCCAGATCATTGGCCGCATCGATGATTACCGGGACTGGTTCCGGGAAAAGGGTATTTGCGTTGGCATCGATTTGCTGAACAAAGGTCTGGATGGTTACCGACCCCTCATCATAGGCCACTCCGATATAAAAACCATTCGCTGAATTGCTTTCGACATGCACCAGGGTCATGGGATAATCGCCGGTGTATTTGGGGTAACTTAAAATGTTTTTCGGTTGAGCAAACAACGGGAGACCGTTCGCGTCAAATTTTTGCGCCCAAAGCGATTGCATGAAAGAGGTGTCATTGAAGTCGGTGCTGTCATGCCGGCAGATCGCCAGGATGTTGCCATTGTCCATGGGGTGCATGGAAACGCCCCAGTTAAACTCAGCTGACCCCTTGGGAAATGTATACTCCCATACCAATGTTCCGGACGCCGATAATTTTCTTAAAATCACGTTTTGTAAACTGCCGGTGGGTGTTAGTGTTGAATCGATTGTGATGTAACCGACGCAGACCTGGTTATCTTCAGTAGCCAGTAAATAAGGAGAATAGCTGGAGCAGGTGGTGGATCCTTTACTCACCCGTATTCCTTCATCACCCCACAATTTTACTCCGTTTTTGGTCACTTTATTCATGAAAATAGCGGTGATTGTATCCTGCGGTCCGGGATAGAACAGAACTTTTGAATAGGCCACATACACGCATGAATCCTGGTTTGGGACCACCGCCACTCCGGCAACCCAGGTCTTGTTCGGTCCGGGATCGATCAGGATGCCGTCATTTCCGAATTTCCGGTACCCGTGATAATCGATCTTTTGCAGGTAAAGTTTAAAGAACGGTGGAATTGGAGAGGTGGATTTGTAATACAGCAGGTAGGAGGCTGAGTCATGGCTGTTCCCAACCATTTCGCCATAGGCATACGCAGTGTCAACCCCTGCCAGGAGCGTGTTTGCAGACGGGTCGGATACCCATTGAGCCGAAATGATGTTCACATATAGGATCAGTGAACCAAGAAGAAAAACTGATTTTGTTTTCATAGGAGTTCGGTTTAATGTTTAATTGCTGATTTTTTCTAAGGTGAATGTTATAAAAATGTTTGAATTTCATTTTGCAGGCTGTTCAGATGTTATTTGCTGTTATGGTAGATCCATTTGGCGCCTTCCCAGAAAGCCTTGATGGCTATCTCCGCATGCACTGTTCCCTGCGCAGGTTTCGGGATCATAGGAGGCCACTCCTGGTATTCGATATTTGTTAACCCGAGCTCTGTGAATCTTTTTTTTGCTGCAACAAAGTTGCCAAACAACACGCAGTCATCATTTTTACAGTGCCATAAAAGCATCTTTGATTTCGGGGTCCATCCCGTATAGGAATTATTTTGGGCAAATATCTGCATGGCCTGGCTGGCCGGATTCCGGAGGGAATCAATAAACGCGTCGGTAAAGATCTTTTTCAGGATCTTGTCGGGAGGCATTTTTTTGTTGACCACCGTCTCATCATAGAATCCCGTTGTATACTGTGGAAGATCAGTAAGGTAAGGAGCTTTCAGTACAATATCATAAGCAAAAACCTGTGGATAGATTGCATTATATCCCACAACCACCATCGGTAAAAAATAGGGCTCCGGAAACGCTGAATCGGATAGCATAAGCGGCAGCATGGTTCCGGTCAGGTCATAGGGCCCCGACAGGCATGCAACACCGTTCAACTTGACATTCCGCGCCTCGAGCTCCCTGGCGGCTACCATCGTTACATATCCTCCCTCTGAATATCCCATGAGGAAGGTCTTTTTATTCCAGTACACATAAGGGTTCTTAAACTCACTCAATGATTTGATGGCTCCCTGCAACATGTCGGCCGTAGAAGCTGCCAGTCTCTCCCTGACACAGAAAGGATGGCTCTCCCCCACATCATCGCCCATCCCCTGGTAGTCTGGCATCACGATGATCCATCCCATGGTTGAAGCCATGATATCGGCGAGTACCGCTTCAGGATATGATTCGTATTCACTGTATTTTGCAGTCTTCCATTTGGAAGGAGCCAATTTTTTCAGGATCTGGGTCGCGTGGTTTAACGAAATGACCGGGGCATATACTCTGCCCGAAAAAGAGACCGGAGTAACCATCAGACCGGTCAATTGGATCTTTTTTCCATGATTGTCGGTTGAGTAATATTTGATTACATCATTCCTGACCATGTAAGGAACAAATCCTGGTTCCATCTTGGTGGCTTCATATAAAAAGTCGTGGCAGTCAAACACATCCGATTTATCGGGCAGTAACATAACCTGATCGACGATGTCCTGGTAATTCAGAAGGGTAGATTCTGTCACCTCAAATTCACCACCATTGTTTACAGGCGTGTATTCATGGTTATGATCCTTGGTGCACGAATTCATCAGCGATACAATAATCATCACGCCGAATAGTGCCATGACTTGCATAATCCGGTGGTCTTTCAGTTTATTCCGTTTGTTGCTACTCATTTTTTTAATTTTTAATGGGTTAAACCAAATGCGTATGCTTAAAAGACAACGAAACCATCAAAAGTGTTGCAATAGCAACCTGATTTTTTTGCCGGACCTGCCAATGGCGATAGAACTTGAGGAAAATAGGTACGATCAATTCTTAACAGCGCGAACAGTGAATCCATAGCCCCTGCGTTTTCCATCAATAACAGCTCCGATGGTTTCGTTGAACATTCCGCAGTTAAAGCCGCTGTAATCATCCGAGGGGGTCGATGTCCAGAACAGGCCCATGGTTCCGATCATCTCGAACTTTCCGCTGTAAACCCTCAGTCCGCCCGGGAGTGCGGTAAAACCTGTCTGGTTGGTTGCTCCGGTGTTCGGAGAAGACCAATGGGTGGTTCCGGTCTCCTTGAGCTTGCCACCGGCAACGGTATCTCCACCCAGGTAGGTGACCAAAGTTTGCCAGTCGGCTTGGGTGGCAACACGCCAGCCTTCAGGAGCCAACCCACGGATGTCACTGGCGGCAAACCAGTTGTATAAAAATCCATAGGTATTTCCGGTATTTACATCGTTGTTATAGTTGCACAACGCGCCAGTGGAATTGTTTGAGAGTTTGTTCCACAGTGAGTCGACGGTTTCATTAGGGATCACATCACCATTGCGATATCTCGTGGTTTTTAGGTTTTCAACCAGCCATACCTGGGTGCCAATGGTAACCTGATGGTAAATATTTCCATCAATATCCTTGACGGTAGTGACCGGATCAGGTTCGGGATCGGTTTTCTTTTTGCAACCGGTTGTGAACATTAAAATAATACCCATTACCTGGAACAGGTAAATGAAAATTTTGTTTCGCTTTTCCATGACAGATAAATTAATATGTGATTGTTATTGTTCATAAATGAATCATTTTATCGGTGTTCTATGATGAATGTGCATGATAATAAAGGGATTTTAACCAAAAAGCAACTACTAAATACAATATACATACCAGAAAGGTTTGAAAAGTAAAATAGATGGGTTGAAAATAGTCAAATAGATGAAATTGAATTATATAAAAATTCATTTATTAATAATATTGGCCCACCTGGGAAAGGGTATGTTTGGGTATTGTGCAAGGAAGATTAAAAAACGCGTATGTACGCGAAAACACTTTACCGAAAAGAATAGAACCTTCCTATGAAATGAAATCAATACCTTGTGGATTTACAGATCAAATATCAGTCCAATAGTTGAGCAGTCTAAAATATGTTAACTGCCTATCCCTTTCGGTCAAGTTGATTTTATAATTTCTTTAAACGGTTGAGGAGGAGTATCTACTGCTTGCTGCATCAGTCGATAAAACAACTTCCCTCTATATGTTGATAACTTTCTATTAAA
>Ga0194062_1001430_pt1 | contig 9945 bp, 9 predicted proteins | sample SepL2225m_MetaG_FD_155481 | JGI IMG/M metagenome (GOLD analysis project Ga0194062, IMG submission 155481) | Anoxic zone freshwater microbial communities from boreal shield lake in IISD Experimental Lakes Area, Ontario, Canada - Sep2016-L224-25m | ecosystem: Environmental > Aquatic > Freshwater >... | reverse complement strand
GGCAGCGCCGTTCCGCTGCAATGAAAGGCTACCCTCTTAAACTCGATGCATTATTGTCTTGACCGAGGGGTCCACTTTACTGTGTGGCAGGATATACCTTCCGATCCTAAGCTGGTTACTCTGCATGATGGGGTTGATCTGACCTACTATGGCGGACAAAAAGGTGATCAGACTCCCAAGGTGCATATCAAAGCGATATCGGGCTACAGCACCTTGATAGATGATAGTTTGAGTTTGCCTATTGATGTTGATGTGCCGATACCGCTATTTAGCTTGGATGCCGGTTACGCCAATCAGCGAATGCTGAGGAATCCGGTAACAAAATCTAGCCATGTGGTATTTGCGGGTAGCGCACAGGCAGTGCGGTTTGATATGTGTCTGGCAAGTGCCAGCAAGGATATGTCGGCTTTCATAAATTCGATGTATTTTTTCAACTTGTTCTGGACTCAAGATTATTTAGCTACAGCCAAAAATTTACCACTGACGGGTGGTTTGATCATCGCTCCGATCACTTTTTATCGAATGGGACAGTGCCAGATTGTTGTGCGTCGTTCGCTTTCAAATCACCATGGGCGGCCACGGTTGCAGTTTTATAACAATAAAAACTATTATGACAAGTTGATGAATCGACGCACTGCGTGGCTGAATTCCCAGGGTAGCCTGACATGGTCGACTATGGCGCAAGATGGTGTGCGGTTACGGGCGGAGCAATGAAATTTTGAAGCTAAGTAGCTATGATTATTTATAAATTTAACTTTTTCAATGGGCGACTTTACTTAACAGGGTACGATCTTAATAGGACAAACTATCTTGAGTTGGCTAGACAACTTTACAGGCCACTAGGAATTATCAAATGAGAATAGCTATCCTCGGTGCGACCAGTCAGATCGCCAGAGACCTGATCGTCTCGTTCTCTGGCGAGACGGACAAACATCTGCAGTTGTTTGCGCGCCGTCCAGATGAGGTGACGAAGTGGCTGGTATCGATAGGGCTGTCTGGCCGCTACCCGGTAGATGGGTTCTCTGAATTCGCCAAGCAAGAATTCGATGCGGTCATCAACTTCGTCGGCGTCGGCAATCCGGCACAAGCGGTGGCGATGGGTAATACGATATTTGATGTGACCCATCGCTTTGATGAGATGGTGTTGGACTATCTGCGGTCCCACCTCAGTTGCCGTTATTTATTTCTAAGCAGCGGCGCAGCATACGGATCAATCTTCAATGAGCCTGCAAAAAGTGACACGCCTGCAATCGTACCGATCAATAATTTGTCTCCGCATGACTGGTACGGCGTGGCGAAGTTATTTGCAGAATGCAGGCATCGCTCACATCCCGAGCTCCCTATTATTGATATTCGCGTGTTTAATTATTTCAGCCGCACTCAGGATATAAACGCACGCTATTTGATCACAGATGTGTTGCGTGCGATTCGCGACAAAATAGTGTTGAAGACGTCTGATGAGTTCATCATTCGGGACTATTTACATCCCTCGGATTTTTATCAATTAGTGTCCGTGCTGCTTAAGGCGCCTGCCACTAACAACGTTGTCGATTGCTACAGTAAGGCGCCTATTGATAAACCAACACTGCTTGTTTCGATGCAAGATAAATTCGGGTTGCGGTACGAAGTGGTCACCGAAAAGGCCAGCGTAAATGCAACTGGCAGCAAGCCGCATTATTATTCGTTGAATAAAAGGGCGGCGGATTTTGGATATGAGCCCTTATTGAGTTCTATTGATGGAATTTCTCAAGAGGTAACGGAAGCGTTTATTGCAATATCATGAATGACAACCTTGAAGAATCTAAGCGCGCTGATTTGTGGAGCAAGCGGCTTTGCTCGGTCCGTAGAAAGTCGAAAGGGGAACCTGCATCGACTGAGAAAGCAACTCAATATGCTGAGGTACGTACTGAGATTGAAAGAGATTTTGATCGAATTCTTTTCTCTACCCCTGTGCGCCGACTAGCAGACAAGACACAAGTTTTTCCTCTGGATAAAAATGATAGCGTGCGCAATCGCTTGACTCATTCTTATGAAGTGTCAAATTTGGCTCGCAGTCTTGGCACGGCACTCTGTTATTCAAATAAGTCGGTTTTTGAGGGCGTTGAAAACGCAGCTCGTGATGTACCGGCATTGTTGGCGGCCATAGGTTTAGTTCACGATCTTGGTAATCCTCCGTTTGGTCATCAAGGTGAGGCAGCAATGCAGCACTGGTTTTCGGAAAATAAAGGTCTTGTTCTTGCTGAGGCACCACCGGAGGAGTTCGAATATTTTGAGGACTTCCGTTTGTTTGAGGGTAATGCACAGGGTTTTCGTTTAGTGACTCGACTTCAGTTGTTGAATGATGATTTTGGTTTAGATTTAACCTGCGCCACACTTGCTGCAATGATGAAGTATCCAACTTCATCCAATCAAATTGACACAAATATCGCGGCCAAAAAGAAGCATGGCTACTTTCATTCTGAGGCGGCTATTGCCGAGGAGATATTAGTGAAAGTTGGACTTGAGCAAGGCAAGCGTCATGCGCTCACTTACATTATGGAAGCGTGTGATGACATCGCTTATGTTGTTTTGGATGCTGAGGATTCAGTAAAAAAAGGACTCGCCTCATTTGCCGATTTAATGGCTTACTTGCGGCACCATGGTAAAGACGATGAGCTAATTACCAGCTTGGTAATCCAAAGCGAGGAAAAACATAAGAATTATCGCGAGTGTGAGTTTCGACTATCGCCTGCCGAACTAAATGATATTTCCATGCAACGATTTCGTGTATTTGCAATAGGTGCAATGATTCGCACAGCTTCAAATAGTTTTGAAGAGCACTTGGAATTCTTTCTGCAAGGAAATCAATCTGAGCCGCTACTTGAAATAAGCAAAGCGAAAAAGCTTCGCAAAGTGCTAAAAGATTTTTCACTAACTCATGGTTACAACCATAAAACAGTTCTTGCACTGGAGCTTGATGGATTCAATACAATACGTAGCTTGATGGATATGCTTTGGTTTAGTATCAAAACGATGACTGGCAAGTCTGAAACGGATAAAACGAAGCCACATCCATTTGCGCGGCTAGTTTATGCAAGAATTTCTGAGAACTACCGTCGCACCTTTGATTCAGCTTATAAAACGAAACTATTGCCGCTTTGGTATTATCAGTGTCAGTTACTCACAGATATGGTTTCTGGAATGACTGATTCGTATGCCATTAATCTGTGTTCAGAGTTAAAGGGTTTGCAGGGGGATTGTGACTTGAAAGTTCAAAAATGAAAATGTTTAAAAGCACTTCAAATAATGTCGGTAAGCGAGTTTTTCGATATTTGCATACACAGACACCCTCGCGTGTGGGCGTGCCAGAATTTATTGACGGAATATCGCGAGACATACCAAGCACCGTCGTATTTGGGGGGATGATCCGTGACTTTTCACTTGGAACGGCTCGAAGTTTTAATTCAGATATCGATTTGGTCTCAATGGCAGACAGAGCGGATATTTTAGCAGTGATACGTAAGCATAATCCTGTGATGAATAAGTTTGGTGGATACCGCTTCGCTGTTGGGCGGCAGTTGTTTGATATATGGTCATTTCAGGATACTTGGGCTGTTCGTGAAGGGTTGGTTAAAGCAGATACCTTTGAAGATTTGTGCTTGACTACATTTTTTAATTTGGATGGCGTATGCCAGCCACTGACGAGTTCGAAAATAATTAGCGCACAAGATTATTTTTATTTGGCACAGGATCGCACTCTTGATGTTCAGCTAAATGAAAACCCAGCCCCAGAAAAGATTGCATCAAGGGCAATTAGGATGTTGATTAATTCAACAATGAAAGCGTCTCCACAATTACAATTGTATATTTTAAAAAATGCAAGAAAAGATCTTTGGCGAAGCGCACTATCGAGTTCTGTTTTAAGGCATCTTGCCAGGCATCAAAATGAGCATCCTGATTTGCCCTATGCTTATGGTATGCAAAGCGAGTTATTTTTGAAAAACTAATATATGACACGCTTAAAACAACAGTTTCTGCTCAATAGTAGTTTCGTTACGGCCAAAAATAATTGTTTTAAGACCGACTAATGAGAAGCGCCAATTAAAAGGCGAATGGTAATTCTGGTGAATAACAAAACTACTAATTTGGCCATCGGTTTAACTGAACAGCTAGTTCGCCTTTGGCGACAGTTTAGTCGTCGCCGCCAGCGTCAGTTTTTTCTTTTGGTTTTATTAATGTTGCTTAGCGCATTTGCTGAAATAGTTAGCTTGGGTGCTGTATTGCCATTTTTGGCAATACTCACAGCTCCAGACAAAGTGGCTAGCTATCCCATTATCATTAAGTTTTCGCAGTTGTGGGGCATCACAACGCCCAGCCAACTTGTGCTTCCTCTTACGTTGATATTTTCAGGCGCTGCATTAGCGGCGGGGTCAATACGAATACTGCTAATGTGGGCAAGTATAAGGCTCACATATGCCAGTGGTGCAGATTTAAGTATTGAAGTATATCGCCGCACCCTCAACCAGCCTTACCATGTTCATGTTGCAAGAAATAGCAGTGAGGTGATAAGTGGTATTACTAATAAGGTAAACGGTGTTATTGGGGGGGTTGTAATACAGGTTCTAACATTTGTCAGCTCTGTGCTCTTGCTGATAGGGGTTACTGCCGTTTTAATTTATATAAATCCGGCAGTGGCAATCACTTCAATTGTATTTTTTGGGGCGACTTATGGATTTACTAGCTTAGTTTTTCGCAAATTCTTAAAGCAAAATAGCCAGCGAATTGCAAATGAGCAAGTTCGGGTCGTTAAAGCGTTACAAGAGGGATTGGGCGGTATTCGTGATGTTTTATTGGATGGTACGCAGAAATTTTACTGTGGGGTATATAACACCGCAGATCAACCTTTGCGAAGAGCACAAGGAAATATCCTATTTATAGTCGGGGGCCCAAAAAATGTGATGGAAATTTTTGGGATGCTTTTAATCGCGGCTTTGGCGTTTTATCTAAGCCAGCAAGAAGGGGGGATATCTACTGCTCTGCCCGTTCTCGGAGCACTTGCTCTTGGAGCACAGCGTTTACTTCCTGCGTTGCAAAATTGCTATGGCGCGTGGGCTACGATAGTCGGATATGAATCCTCGCTTGTCGATGTAGTAAAGTTGCTAGAACAGCCACAGCAATACGGGAATGATATAGCAACCTTAGAACCGCTGAACTTTCATGATGTCATTTGTTTTGATGCGGTTCGCTTTCGTTATAGCAGTGAAACACCATGGGTGCTAGATGACTTTAACCTTAATATTCCCAAAGGCGCTCGGGTTGGTATTGTTGGAAGTACGGGCAGTGGCAAAAGTACTGCTTTAGATATTCTTATGGGTTTGCTAGTGCCCACAGAGGGGCGCCTCTTGGTGGATAGTCATCTCATTAACGACAGTCATCTCAGAGCTTGGCAAAGATCTATCGCCCATGTACCGCAAAATATTTATTTAGCTGATACTACCTTGGCTGAAAACATTGCCTTCGGCATAGCCAAAGAGGCTATAGATATTCAGCGAGTGCGTCATGCGGCACAGCAAGCACAGATCGCAGACTTTATAGAAAGTCGTCCAGAGGGGTATGATGCTTTTGTCGGAGAGCGTGGTATTCGTTTGTCTGGTGGTCAGCGCCAGCGGATCGGAATTGCTCGAGCTCTTTATAAACAAGCAAGTGTGCTTGTGTTTGACGAGGCCACCAGTGCGCTTGATAACGCAACTGAAGGTGCGGTTATAGAGGCTGTAGAAAGCCTCAACCGCGACCTTACGATTGTTCTTATAGCCCATAGGCTATCTACAGTTCGGTATTGTGATTTTATAGTAGAATTATCAGCTGGGCGGGTGATTGCGCAAGGTACATACGAACATTTGTTAGAGTGTAGTGCTAGTTTTCGCAAAATTGCAGGGGTGCGGTGAGAAAAGCTCTTTAACTTTACGGATAGTTTCAGCGATATAACCATGATCAGTTTCAACAAAAATACCGACATACATTAAGGTAAGCCAAATGAAAATTCTACGAAGTATCTTCAAATCGCTAAGATCTCAAATCTTCCCTTTGTACGCTGATTTATCACCAAGATTGGAGGCTATTGAAATAGCTTTTCAGACACTGGCGGATAACAACAAATACGAGTCGGATGAGTTTTCGTTAAATCGACAGGAGGTAAGGAGGGCTATAACTAGCAAGATACTTACAGGGATTAAGTTTGATTTTATAGTTGAGACTGGTACGTATACGGGTAACTCAACAGGCTATTTTTCTAAATTTAATGCAAAAGTCATCTCATCCGAAATTTCAAAGCCTCTATATTTTGTAGCTAAACAAAGGTTGGCAGGCTTCTCAAACGTTAATGTTAGGCTTTCTGATAGTCGAAATTTACTACGGGAATTAATTGTGGAGAAAGTGAATTTGTCACCAACATTTTTTTATCTTGATGCTCATTGGCTAAATGATTTGCCTTTGCTTGAGGAAATAAAAATTATTGATGAGAATTGGACAGATTGGATTGTGCTAATAGACGATTTCGAAGTCCCGAACGATTCTGGATATGGGTTTGATGACTACGGTAAAGGCAAGGTTTTGAATTACGAATATATTGAAAAATATGTGTTAAATAATTCGATTGATGTTTATTTTCCTAATGTTTTATCAACGAATGAAACAGGTTACAAAAGAGGGTACACATTCCTCTCCAAAGGGAGCCAAAATAGTAAATTTTTGGGCGGCATTGGCGAACTTTCATTATATAAAGGAAAGTGACAAGGTCTTGATTTGTCTAGTGATATCAAATGAAACTCAACTTCCTTATACCGGGTATGCGCGACTCGTGGTTTTCGCATGAATAGAGTAATTGCATTCTGTACAAATGCATCCGTATTTCAAAATAATCAAATTCTGGATGAAAATATTGCTAAAGAATATCCAGGCGCATTATGGGTAACGATGCTGTATCGTGCTGCCAGAGAGTGCGGCATCGAAGTCTTAACAGGTGATGTCGCTATTTCAAATGTTGCTAGTAATAAATTTCTTGCTTCAAATGTATTGGTCATACAAGAGGAAGATTCACCGCACGGATTAGAGTTGATTCGTATAGGAGCAGTCCCATTCGTCGTTTTGAGCGGTGAATCGCCGCTTTATGCCAGCAAATTCTATGCAAATCTTCCGCGTATTTCTGCAATATTTAATAATCGCATATTATTTCGGGGGGCATTTGGGCTTACCTCCTCTGCGGGAATGAATCACGTATTTCACTTTCCAAGTTTTTGCTCCCAAATTGAATCAAGTGTTCTCGCTTGGAGTGAGAGAAAATTTTTGGTCATGGTGGCTGCAAACAAATATTGGAAAGTTAATAGACCTATACATCGGCAATTACTGGCGTGGATTCGCGACACTATTGTGAGGCGTAAATCCAATCCATTGATGACATCCGGCGTACGTCAACTTCATGATCGAAGACTTGAAATATTAGAGTATTTTGGCAGCGAAGGGCGCCTTGATTTATTTGGACGAAATTGGGATAGTCTAAATAACTTACCTACAAGTTGGCAGTTGCGCCTAAAAAAAATTATTGGGGATATGAGGCCGTCATCATGTTCAGATAAGCAGGCTGTTATTTCGAAATATAAATTTGCCATTTGCTTCGAAAATATGGTGTATCCAGGCTATGTTACGGAGAAAATAATAGATTGCTTCAGAGTCGGCGTTATTCCACTTTATATTGGAGCGCCAGATATTTCTGATTTTGTTCCTCCTAATACCTATTTGGATTTGCGTAAATTTTCTAGTTTAGACAAATTGGACGATTATTTGAGGGCGATGACAGAAGAAGATGCAATGAGAATGATTGATGCAGCGCAGTCGTTTTTATTAAGTGAGCAAGGCTTGGAGTTTTCCTATGAAGGTTTTGCAAAAAATGTGCTGCAATTAGCATTGAAAGTTGAATGACTTTATGTCTGAGATTACCGTTTGTATAATGTCCCTTAACAGACCTGAGTACTTATGCGAAGCAGTTGCCTCTGCCTTAGCTCAAACTGCATTACCCCAAAGCATAATCATTTTTGATAATGGAAGTGAAAGCAGTGTATTGGATGCGGTAAACAGCTATCTTTCGAAAGATGTTCGCTGGATTGGCTCAGAAGTTACACACTCGGCTTTTTGGAATTTTCAAAGAGCCATAGCTGAAGCAGAAACAGAATACGTTTTAGTGATGCATGATGATGATAGGCTATGCTCAGACTTCATAGACAAGCAAGTGGCCTTTCTAGATTCAAATCCAGAGGTTGGTGCGGTGAGTTGTAATTCCTTTTTGATAAATGAACAGGGCCAGAGAAACGGCCGTACACTACGTTCTGATTTTATTGATGCAGGGGCCGAACTATATCGTTGCAGTGTAGATGTCGCTTTGAGATATGCCAATGATAGTTGCATCCCTTTTTCATCTGCTGTTTTTAGAACAAAATTCGTACGAAAAGTGGCGTTGCAAGAAGAGTATGGAAAGGTTGCGGATGCGGTATTTTTTTGCGATCTTGCAGATACTTGCGTAGTTGCATTCCAATCAGAAAGATTGTACGAGTGTCGTGTTCATCCTGGGCAAGACTCTGTAAGTTTTTCTCCTGAGATCCTTAATAAATTGGAGAATTTCTTGTGGACGAGAAATGGAGTTAATGAAGAGAGAATTAACTTGCTTCGCAACTTATTAATTTCCCAACATACATTTCGGAAGTTACTACAGATATTTAAAGCTTTAAAGCAATCGAATTTTCCATTAAAAGAAGTTATGGAATTGTGCACAGTCAGAGATAGAAGATTTAGCTATTCTGACGCATTAAAAATAATCTTTAACTTCTTTAAAAATAAGTTGGCGGGCACTACATAAGTTAACAAGTTTCAGAAAACTGTACTTCTGCTGTCCTTGCTTTAGGGTTGGGGTTTAGATGAAAAACAAGCTTGATAGTGATATTTATCAAAGGATGGAAACTGACTATCGTGTTGATTGCGACAGGCCACAGTATATTAATGTTATTTTCTTTAAATAAAGAGAGAGGGTGTTATGTCGTTTCGTGAAGCACTTCTTCGAATTCACTGGATTTTCTGTACTCAACTTGGAATTAATTTAATTAAAGCAATCGGTTCTATTCGCGGCATTATTAGATACATACGTGACTTCAGTCGTTTTCGTTCAAGTTATTCTGGAAAGCTTGAATTCGTACCATGCATACATGATTGGAATGAAGAGGGCGGTGCAACGAAAGGCGAGTATTTTTGGCAGGATTTATACGTGGCTCAAAAAATCTTTTTAGCTAAACCGTTAGTACATGTTGATATTGGTTCACGAATTGATGGTTTTGTAGCTCATGTGGCAAGTTTCAGGGAAATTCAAGTTTTCGATATTCGTCCTATGACCTCAACTATCCCAGGAGTGCTATTTAAGCAGGCAGATCTAATGGATCCCGCTGGAGTTTCAGATTTCTGCGACTCTCTATCTTGTCTTCACACTCTTGAACATTTTGGACTCGGACGCTATGGAGATTCAATTAATCCAAAAGGCTATGAATCCGGCTTTAAAAATATGGTAAGAATTCTTCGTTCAGGTGGCTTGTTTTATCTTGCTGTGCCAATTGGCGAAGAGCGTATTGAATTTAACGCACAACATGTATTTAGCCCTTTGACAATCTTAACATTGGCGGAAATAAATCAACTTACATTTCTGGAATTTTCGTTATTTACAAATGATAAGGGTCTAGTGGAAAAGGAGGCAAAAAGAGAAGTTTTGGCTGAATTAGTAAACATACGCTACGGTTTGGGAATTTTTATATTTGGAAAGAACTGAGATGAATAAAGTGGACCCCAAAAATCAGACAGTAATTTAAGATGGTAGCCTGCCGTAAAAGGAGCAGGTGATGAGTGAAGCGAAGCGCAAGATTTTTACAGGCGAGT
>Ga0194062_1001427_pt1 | contig 9954 bp, 8 predicted proteins | sample SepL2225m_MetaG_FD_155481 | JGI IMG/M metagenome (GOLD analysis project Ga0194062, IMG submission 155481) | Anoxic zone freshwater microbial communities from boreal shield lake in IISD Experimental Lakes Area, Ontario, Canada - Sep2016-L224-25m | ecosystem: Environmental > Aquatic > Freshwater >... | reverse complement strand
CCCCTCAGGCGTCCCTCCCGGTGCCTCTTCTACTCATAAGCACCCGTTTGGTGCAGAGGGAACGGCAGAAGAGGAGCATTAAGGAAGAAGGCCTCGGTCACGCTCATAGGCAAGGAATGTCGCCGGGGTGCGCACCCAAAGGCGATAGACAGAAGTGTCGAGAAAATCCGAAAAATCCTGACGGTCGAGAGTCAGCAACACGTCACACTGTTCCGCCAAGGCCGTCAGCAGAATCGGTTTGTCTTTCGTTTTGATGAACAACAGAGGCCTATCATGCACCAGTGTCTCGCGGACAATCATCAGTCGGGGCTGAAGACGGGCGCGCCATTCCCCGGTTGCGGCGATCGGCAATTTGCAGAGGTTCCGATTGACTTCCTCAACACAGTAGAGCGAGGTTACAAGGTCCCAATGAGAGTGGAGCCCGAAGTCAAAAATCGCCCTCGAGGCTCCACTGGCCGATCCTGCTGCAGCAAGCAGAACACTGGTATCCAGAAAGATCTTCAAGCCCTGTGCCGCCCCTTACGGGCCGTTTTCCGCAACGCCATCATGGCCTCTTCATCCTCGCGGATCCAAGACTGGATGGTCCCCGCCGGAATGTCACGAACCGTCATGGCGGCGGCGGGATGCAGAAAGACCCCACCGTCCCGCTCCTCGACCACGATCAACGGGTTTTCCATGCGATCCAAACCCATTCGCCGCCGAATCGCAGGCGGTAATGTAAGCCCCCCCCGTTTATTCAAAGTAAGCGTTGTCATGCTGATATTCTGCAATACCGCATTGCGGCAGTCAAGCCCAACCCGAGCTTGCCGAGTTGAAATTTTTTTTCTGGTAAACCCAGGCGCGCCTTAGGAACAGGTTCCGTGAAAAACGATGATTCGGCGTCCACCAGGATAAACCCAAAAACACCCAATGCTTAACAGTTTAAGCAACGAGTTCCGGCATTATACACGGAGAACAAATTGCCTGTCACCATCGGCATACTGGACACACACGCCCCGCACCAGAATCTCAATTGTATGTTCTTTTTTCTTCACATCTCACATCTCACGTTTCACGTCTTACGCTTCACGTTTCACATTCTTCAACACTTCTCCAGCGAGGAACAAGGACCCGGCAATACACACGGCACCCTTGTTTTCACGGGCCCAGGCCGTGGCCTGTTCAAGCGCCTCAGGAAGGGTGGCTGTTGACGCCTGCCATCCTTCTGTCCGGGCGATCTGAAGAAGTTTTTCAGGAGCCAAACTGCGTTCAGAGTCTATGGGGACGGTCCAGCAGCGCTTCACCGCGGCCCCGAGGGCTTTTGCGAACCCGAGGGCATCCTTGTCGTCGCACATTCCCCAAACCAGGGCAATTTTCTTCTTCCTGAACAACTCGTGCAGGGCGAGGGCGAGTGTTCGCGCGCCATCCGGGTTATGGGCACCATCCAGGATTACCGGCGGCTCATGGGAAAGCAAATCCAGCCGTCCTGGCCATACCGCCTCCGAGAGTCCCGCCCGGATCATGTCGGGGGGAATAGCCAGCGGACTGCAGGTAGCGAGCGACTCCAGCGCCGCCACGGCGGTAGCACAATTCTCGAGCTGGTGCTTGCCCAGAAGATTCAGGGTGACGGGGCCGTAGTTAACATCGCTCCCGGAAATAGACACCTTCTGACCGGCCAGATCCTGGGCGATACGTCGCACGGCAATTGAATCCGGAACATGGATGAACGGGGCGCGCCTGGCTTCCGCCATTTTCCGGATGACGTCCAGCGCCTCATCGGGCGTCGCCCCGCACACAACCGGGCGACCGGGCTTGATGATTCCGGCCTTTTCGCCGGCGATTGCCGCCAGAGTAGCTCCCAGATAGACGGTATGTTCCAGCCCGATACGGGTGATCACCGAAATCAGGGGAGTGAGCACGTTCGTGGAATCGAGCCGTCCGCCCAGTCCGGTTTCCACCACCGCTACCTGAACCTTCTGGCGGCGGAAATATTCGAACGCCAGGGCCGTGGTAAACTCGAAGAATGTTGCCTCACGGCCATTGGCGGCCACTGCGGCGGCATGGGGCTCCATATCCTCAAACAAGGTCGCGAGGGCATCATCGTCGATTTCGATCCCGTTTACGCGAATCCGTTCATTGAAACGGATGAGATGGGGTGAGGTATAAAGGCCAACCCGGAGCCCTGTTTTTCGCAACACGGAGTCCAACAGGGCGCATACGGATCCCTTGCCATTGGTGCCCGCCACATGGATCGCGGCAAACGCGTGCTGGGGATTACCCAACCGCTCGAGCAACGCCAGGGTAGTCTCAAGCCCCGGCTTGATCCCAAAGGTTCGCAAGGCATACAGCCGCTCGAGGGAATGGTTGAGGTCTTTCATGGTTTCCTGAGTGATCATTACCATTCCAGAGCGCAGGAATCAAGGTCTGGCCTTGTGGACTTTCCCTGTCTTTTGTATAAATCCCCGCTTTCAGAGAGAAACATTACCATGAATAACGACACTCTATCGGTCAGACTTCCCGCCGACTACCACATGCATACGCCCCTTTGCAAGCACGCCGAGGGAACTCCGCAGGAGTTTAAACAAGCCGCCCTCAAGCACGGCATCCGGGAGATGTGCTTCACCGACCACTGCCCCGAACCTTCCGGTTATGACTCCAAGTTCCGCATGTCGGTCGATGACATTCCCACCTACTACGATCTTGTCCACTCCCTGCAGGATGAAACCCAGCCGGCCGTCTTTCTTGGCATTGAGGCTGATTTTTTTCCGGGCTGTGAGTCCTTTCTCGGCCCCTTCCTGCCCGCTCAACCGTTTGACCTCGTACTGGGTTCGGTGCACTACATCAAAGACTGGGGATTCGATAACCCGGATTACCGGAAGACCTGGGAATCCGTGGACCTCAAGGGGGTCTGGAAAGAGTATTTCAATTTATTAAAGGCCCTGGTCGACACCCGCCTGTTTGATGTCATCGGGCATTTTGACCTTCCGAAAAAATTCGGCCACCGCCTGCGAGACCGTGACATGAAGGAACTGGTCCAACCAGTTCTGGACCATGTTTCAAAAAGCGGCATGGGCATTGAAATCAACACCTCGGGCTGGCGCAAGGAAGTGGAAGAAGTCTATCCTTCTCCCCTTATCCTGAGTCTTGCCAGCGAACGAGCCATTCCCATCACCTTCGGATCAGATGCCCACACACCCAAGGACGTCGGTTGTGACTTCGGGAAGGCGCTTCAGCTTGCAAAAGAAGCGGGGTACCGGGATTCTCTTCAATTCCGCGCCCGGACAGGTACCCGCATCCCTCTCCCTTGACCCTTATCCGGCCAGGAGTTTTTCGAGGGTGTGGGTCGTAATGCCGTAAAAGGCCTTCAGGGCCTGAATCTTTTCCAGAATGGGCGCGGATGCCACAGGCTGGGCGCGCTTGACGGCGAGAATCATCTTGTTCTTACTGGTGTGTTCAAGGGAGATGAACTCGAACACCTGGGCCTCATACCCGGAGGCTTCCAACCAGAGCGCCCTCAGCGTATCGGTCACCATCTCGGCCTCCTGCCCAAGATGAATCCCCGACTGAAGGACGGGCTTAAGAACGGCGGGGCTAATCATCTGGGGGCGGATCTCCTTGTGGCAGCAAGGGGCGCACAGCATGATCTCCGCCCCGCCCCGGACGCCCATGGCGAGGGCCATATCCGTGGCGGTATCGCAGGCATGCAGCGCAATCATGACCTGGAGGGACCCCGCCTCATAATTCGTCACATCCCCGGGGTGGAATACCATTCCGTTCATCCCGAGTTTCCGGGCCACTCCGAGACAAAAGCCAACCAGATCATCCCGCCGCTCCACTCCCGTCACCCGGGCTTCAATCCCCAGAGACACCGTGAGATAATCATACAAGGCAAAAGTCAGGTATCCTTTTCCTGACCCGAAATCCACCACGGATACCGGCTTCGTCCGGTCAATCCGGGAGGCCATCAGTGCTCCCTGAAACAGGCTGATAAACACGTTAATCTGCTTCCATTTCCGGGACATCGAAGGCAGTACCTGGCCATTCCCACGGGTAATGCCTAGCTCGGACAGAAAGGGACGTGCCGGGTCGATCAGCCGCTCTTTGGCCTGGTCATGGGCCGGGTCGGGGGCCGGTTCAGCCGTCACCTTGCTGACACTCACCCGACACGTCCCCTTCCGGGTTATTTCCGCCTGGACAGTTTCCGTCGTGGAAAAGACATGAGCGCTTTTAAACTCCCCGCCCAACAGGCCCCGAATCTCAACAATCCCCTCCTGCACGGGAACATTACGGGTCACATCGCGGGTTGAGTACCGGGTGACGAACGAGAGGCATTCCTGGTCACGGATAATGACCGGCCGGACGAGGATCTTTTGCAGTTCGGAATCCGCCCCGCGATACTTTCCCAGAACAATCCGGATCAGACTCCTCCGCGTCAGTCCCTCTTCAAGACGACGGAAAAACGTCTCCAGTCCGTCCCTTCCACTCTGCTCAGGAATGCTCTTCATTGAAAACCAGGCCTTTTCATCAACCCGGTTTACCTGGAGCCAGAATTTCGCACATGGCCTTTGCGATAGCGGGATCGAACTGAGTCCCTGAACACCGGACCATTTCGCGAGCCGCCTCTTCCTTACTTAATGCCTTCCTATAGGGCCTATCGCTGGTCATGGCATCATAGGTGTCGGCCACCTGAATAATACGAGCCCAAAGCGGGATCGCCTCCCCCGCCAGTCCGGAGGGATAGCCGCCCCCGTCAAAACGCTCATGGTGGTGGTAGACCGCCGGCAGGATATCGCCAAGAAAATTGAGTGGGCGTAGAATATTCTGTCCGTCAACGGGATGCTTGCGGATCAGTTCAAGTTCCAGGGGATCCAGTTTCCCTGTTTTCAGAAGCACGGCTTCCGGCACCCCGATCTTCCCAATGTCATGCAGGATGCCCGCAATCCGGATCCGCTCGAGGTGGGCGGGAGGCAACCCCGTCAAAGAGGCCAGATGCTCGGAAATTTCCGCCACCCGCTCGGAATGTCCCTTGGTGTAGGGATCCTTGGCTTCGACAGCAAGGGCGAGAGACTGCACGGCCTGCAGGTTCAGTCTTTTGATATAATTTCCATCAATCGCATCCATCTGAAGAAAGCGGAAGGCCGTCTGGCCGATCTGAATCACATCCTGATGCGCGAGGCGCATGAATGTGACCTTCTTCCCGTTGACCGTGGTTCCATTCCGGCTATTGAGATCCTCAAGGTAGTAGAAATTATGGATAACCAGGACGCGGGCATGCTTCCCCGACATGTAATGATCGTTCACGCACAGATCGGCCTCTTTTGCTCGGCCGATCACGACCTGGGGAACATCCAGAGGAAAAGGCAACGCCCTTGCGTTATCCTTGAATTGTAGAATGGCGCGTCGCTTCTCCTCAAGGAACGGGGCATCGTTCCGGTGGGTGAGGGTGATGGTCAGCTCCCTGTCATTGAAATTCTCATCCTGCTCAGGAGTATCATCCATAGCGATTCCCTTCCCTTAAAATCCGTACATGGGGCGCAACTGGCCTACCGAGGGAACTCCGTTATAATACTCCCCCTTGGGCCCGACCCACTGCGCCCCGACCTGACGCAGAGTCACAGGCGTAAACGATCCATTCGAATTCTGCAGGTTAATGGTAACGGTTATCGGCTGAGGCGGGGCAACCTGAACCGGCTGTTCAACGACTGTAATTTGCTGAACCACCTGGGGTTGCGGCTGAACATAAACCACCCGGGGCGTTTCATACACCACAGGAGCTGGTTGCACATACACCGTGGGACGCTCAATGGTTGACACGATGGCCGCAGCCAGACCAATTCCCACCAGCCCGAAAATGATGTTCCCCCGGCTATCCCGGGAATAGCCATAATGCCTACCCCCATCCTCATAACCGTGATAACTACGCCCACCACGATCATGTCCGCTATACCGGTCACCGTGATAATCGCTCCGATGGGGCTCCGCCAGCGCAACAGACCCGGCCAGAACAACCGTCACCATCACTCCACAGGCTTTCATTGTCAGATTCATTTTTCACCTCGTTTTCGGGGAAGGCTAATAAATATCCCCTTGCCGTAAAATACCTCAACCGCATCAATAATGTACCAAACGCATAAAATTACAACACGCCTCTTGTTTTGGACTTGTCTTGTGTGTCCACAGTGTGGAACCTGTGGCCGTTGGATTAATACAAGGATCACACTTCATGCTTATTATCGTTGAATCACCGACCAAGGCAAAAAAGATCCAGTCGATCCTCCGCGTGAAGACCCTGTCCACGATCGGACACTTCAAGGATCTGCCCAATTCCGTTATCGGAGTAGACCTCAAAACCTACGAGCCGACCTTCATCGTGAATGAAAAGAAGACCCTCCTGCCGGATCAGTTGCGGACAGCGGCAAAGGACGAAACCGTGATGCTGGCGGGTGACCCGGACCGGGAAGGCTACGCCATCAGCCGCCATATCTATGACGAGGTCAAGTCCGTCGCCAAGGAATGCCTCCGCATGGAAATCTACGAGGTCACGGAAAAAGGGCTCAAGGAATCTCTGTCCAAGGCGGTTCCTTTTGAAAAAACAAACGAAGGCCTCTACCAAGCGTTCCTCGGGCGCAGGGTCGGAGATCGGTTGGTGGGCTACATCCTCTCCCCCCTGGCCAGTCGACGTCTCCATAACACCTTCAGTGTTGGACGAGTGCAATCCCCGGCCGTTCGCCTGATCGTGGATCGGGAACGCGAAATCCGCGGATTCAAGAATTCGCTGTACTGGATCCTGAACATTCATCTCAACAAGGACGGGACAACCTTTCTGGCGGCCCACATCAAGGGAAAGTTCGACAAACAACCCGACGCTCTGGCCATCGTGAATGCGATTCAGGCGGAAACCCATGCCGTGGCCGAGAAAGTCGACCAGAAAGAGACACGACAGTCCCCAAAACCTCCCTTCACAACGGTCGATCTGCAGGCCGCCGCTGCGGCTCGCCTTAAATTCACCCCCGAACTGACCATGAAACTGGCTCAGGCGCTGTTCGATCATGGACTGACGACTTATCACAGAACCGATTCCGTCCGGATGGACGAGGCCTTTGTGACCCGGATCCGGGACTATGCGGGAACCACCTTCGGGCCGGAGTATGTCCCACCCAAGCCCAACGTGTTCAAGTCGAAGAACTCCCAAGCCGAAGCCCATGAAGGCATCCGACCCACCCATATGCATCCGGCGAGCGAACAGGCCGCCCTGATCGAGAAGGAACAACTCTCCCCCGACCATGCCCGTCTCTATGAGTTGATCTACCGTCGGGCCGTGGCAAGCCAGATGGCACCCGCCCGCTACGACTCCACCCTTCTTCTCTTTGATGTGGTTGGGGAAAAGTTTAAAGCCAACGGCCGCGTGTTGAAATTCGACGGATTCCTCAAGGTGTACGCCGAGGTTGACGAGGAAAAAGAGCGCAAGGGTGATAAGGGCGAAGAGGAAAAAGTGCAGACGCTTCCCCCCATCGTCATGGGAGAACGGGTCCCCAAGGACAAGGAAACCCTGGATGAAAAGAAAACCAAGCCGCCGGGCCGGTTCACTCTGGGATCACTGGTGAAGGAACTAGAACGACTGGGCATTGGACGCCCCTCCACATACGCCTCCATCACCAAAAACATCAGCGACCGCGGCTATGTGGGAGAGGAGAAAGGCAAAGTCGTTCCCCTGCCCCGGGGCGAAACCCTGATTGATTACCTGAGAGAACAGCATGCCTGGGTGATTGATTATGAATTGACCAGCAAAATGGAAGCTATTCTGGATCAAGTGGTCGAAAACAAGGAAACCTGGCAACGGTTCTGCAAGGCGGTCCACAACAAGATGGGCTATGCCTCCCCGCCGGTCCGGGGCATCAACGGAGGCCCCAGCGAGGCTCAACTCAAATACGCAACCCATCTGGCCACCCGGGATCAGGTCACAATCCCCCCTGAAATCATCGCGAATGGAAAGGCCCTTTCCTCCTGGATCGCAGAGCGGGTGGGGGCTCAGCCGAAACCGCAGGGCACCTGAATATTTCTTTTGCGACGGCAAGCCTATCTGGTATAAGTGAGCGTTTATGGAAACACGCAATTCGTTCACTTTTGAGCTGTCGGAAACCCAGCAGGCTGCCCTGATCATGATCCTGGAGGGGGGGAACTTCAAGGCCGCCACTGTGCCGTATTCCATTATTGCCGTGGACGCCGACCATTGCCGGGTCGTGCTCTACCAGTCAGGCAAATGCGTGGTGCAGGGAAAGGGAGCCCAGGATTTTGTGACCTTTACCCTTGAACCCCTCGTTCTGATGTCTGCCCAAGTCGGCTACGAGGATATTCTGAACCCCGAAGCACTCGCCCCGCACATCGGCGTGGACGAAAGCGGAAAAGGCGATTTCTTCGGCCCCATGGTCATCGCCAGCGCCTATACCGACCAGGCCATCGTCGAAAAGTTCCGGGAAATCGGGGTACGGGACAGTAAAAAAATCAGCACCGACAAGCGTATCCTGGAAATCGCGCGGGAAATCCGGAAGATTCTCGGCAACCGCTTCACCTTGATCCAAATCAGCCCCGGGAAATACAACCAGCTGTACTCCAAAATGAGAAGCGTCAACGCCATGCTCGCCTGGGGCCACGCCCGTGCCATCGAGAACATGCTGGACATCATCCCCACCTGCCCCCGCGCCATCTCCGACCAGTTCGGCAGCAAGGAGCAGGTTCAGCGCGCCCTGATGAATAAAGGGCGGAAAGTCGAACTGGTCCAGATGCACAAGGCGGAATCGGATCTCGCCGTCGCCGCCGCGTCCATCCTCGCCCGGGAAGCCTTTGTGCTGGGCCTGAAAAAACTGGGCGACCAGCATGGCGTCAAACTGCCCAAGGGCGCCTCGGATCTTGTCCAGATTGCCGCTGTGGAACTCATTAAGAAACACTCCCCCGGCGTGCTTCTGGAAACCGCCAAATGTCATTTCCGCACCACCGATTCGGTTCTCGCCCGCGTCCAGCAGACACGCGCCGTCCTCGGCCCCGCAGGCGCCGCCGTATCAGCCCCCTATGACCGCTCGAAGTTCAGCGGAGGAAAAAAGAAGAATCCAGAATGAAGACTTCCTCCCTGCCCTTGCTCTACGCCGCGCGTCTGGAAACCACCAGCCGCCTTGCGGAGCTGTATGATGACGCCTGCGTCGAGGGCGGGGATGATGCGTGCACCTCCTGGTTCGATGCCGACCGCGACCTCGCCATCATTGAGTATTACTGCAGCACCCGCGCCGAGGCGAAACACCGGCTGGCGGCCATGCTGACGTTTTTTGAAACCCGGCGCGATCAGGAACCCCTGACAGGAACCGTACGGGACTTGCCGGCTGAGAACTGGGCGGAAAGCTGGAAGAAATTCTTCCATGTCGAAAAAGTCTCCTCCCGGATCTGGATCAAACCGACCTGGGAACCCTGCACTCCTGCTGCCGGCGAAATCATTGTCGAACTAGATCCGGGCATGAGCTTCGGCACCGGTCAGCATGGCACGACACGCGGCTGCCTGCAGATGATCGACCGTCTCGCGACCGCACCCGGACTCAGACTGGCCGACCTCGGCTGTGGCTCGGGAATTTTGGCCATTGCGGCGGCCAAACTGGGGTATCGTGACCTGATCGCCCTCGACAACGATCCCGATGCCGTGCGAATCGCCTCCGAAAATGCGGAGTTGAACGGTGTCGCCAGCCAAATCCGGTTTGTAACCGGAGATTGTTCCGCCGCAGGGCTCGACCACTCCACCGATGTTGTGGTCGCCAATATCCTCGCGAATGTCCTGATCGCCAATGCGGGCGTCCTGATGGGATATGTCTCCCGCTCACCCGCCGCCCGCCTGATCCTCTCCGGAATCCTGAATCCTCAGGCCGCTGATGTTCAGGCCGCTTATGAAGCCTGCGGTATGACCCTGGTCGAATCCCTCCAACTCGGTGAGTGGAC
>Ga0194062_1001426_pt1 | contig 9957 bp, 7 predicted proteins | sample SepL2225m_MetaG_FD_155481 | JGI IMG/M metagenome (GOLD analysis project Ga0194062, IMG submission 155481) | Anoxic zone freshwater microbial communities from boreal shield lake in IISD Experimental Lakes Area, Ontario, Canada - Sep2016-L224-25m | ecosystem: Environmental > Aquatic > Freshwater >... | reverse complement strand
GCGTGCTTGTCGACGCGACGACTTTCTCGTGCAGGGACTGTAAGCTGAATCCGCCGTCAATGGAAAGAGCAGGTCCGCGCCGGAAGGTTTTCTTTGCCCCTGGGTCAGTTCGGGCTGCGATAGTGACTTGTGGCGGACTGTGTCCCGGACTGAACGATGTGGTCCGCGCGGTAGTGATGGTGTTGTGGTATCGGTATGGGGTTCGGGACATTCTGGGTCTCAAGTATGGGTTTGAAGGACTTGTGCCGGCGATCGGGCACAAGCCGCTTGTGTTGAATCCGGAAGTTGTGGCGGACATTCACCGCAACGGCGGGACCATACTTGGCACATCGAGAGGCGGGCAGGATCCCGGTGAAATGGTGGAGTTCCTGATACGCAGCGGGATTAACGTGCTCTTCACCGTCGGAGGAGACGGCACCCAGCATGGCGCGCTTGTTCTTGCCAGGGAAATCGAGAGACGCAAACTTTCCATCAGTGTCATAGGCATACCCAAGACCATAGACAATGATATTGCGTTCACGGAACGGTCTTTTGGCTTTGAAACGGCTGTGGCAGAGAGTCAGAACGCCATTGACGGCGCACATATGGAGGCGAAAGGTGTGCGCAATGGAATAGGCCTCGTAAAACTGATGGGTCGTGAAGCAGGTTTTGTTGCAGCATATGCCACGCTGGCGTCCAGCGATGTCAATCTGGTGTTGATACCGGAGCAGGCGTTTTCCCTGGATAAAGTGATGTCTTTCCTTCAGGACCGGCTCTTGCGCAAGGCGCACGCGGTGATAGTTGTGGCTGAAGGTGCCGGGCAGGATCTGGTGGCGTCCCTGGGAGTTGACGCATCTGGAAATAAGACGCCGGGCGACATCGGCATCTATCTCAAGACGGCGATCTCGCACCATTTTCAAAAAGCAGGTATTCCTGTCTCAGTTAAATATATTGATCCCGCGTATCTGATCCGCAGCGTGCCGGCCAATGCTGATGACTCTGTATTCTGTTTTCAGCTGGCGGGGAATGCCGTGCATGCTGCCATGTCGGGAAGGACCGCCATGGTTGTTGGTTTATGGAACGGGCAGTTCGTGCACATTCCAGTTGAGATTGCAATTGCGACCCGCAAGAACATAGATGTGAAAAGCCTCCTCTGGCAGAGCGTGCTGGACAATACCGGCCAGCCAAAGGATCTATTGTAAGAAACAATGAAGAAGAAAAGAAGGTGGTTTGAACAATGCTGAGAAAACTGATCAATAGAGTACGAAAGACCTTGCGCGGCAACCGGGCAGAAGAGCCCGTGGTTTCTCTTGCCGCTCCTGTCGTGGAGAAGCAGCCCGAGCGGCCCGGCAGCAGGTCGGATGATCACAGTCGCGGAGCCCGCCGTGGTCCGCCGGAGTCGCACGGTTCCCGCGATCATCGCGGCGCTGAGCATCGCGATTCCAGAGACCGGCGTGGGCCGCCCGAACGGTCCAGAAATGACCGGCGCAGTGAACCCGGAGCAAGGCCTGAGCCTCAAAGGCAGAGAGGTCGTGCGGTTGGCGATGCGCAGCACAATGTGCCCAGGCATGAAGGTTGGACTGTCGACAGTTTTAAGGTCGTTCCGGCAGAAGGAAAAACACGGTTCCAGGATTTGAGTCTTCCCTCTGAACTGCTGCACGCAGCTGCTGATCTTGGTTTTAAATATTGTACATCTGTTCAGGCTGGCACTCTTCCGCCGGCCCTGGCCGGTAAGGATGTAGCAGGCCAGGCACAGACTGGTTCTGGCAAGACTGCCGCATTCCTCATGGCAGTATTCGCCCGGTTTCTCACAGGTCAAAAACCTGGTGATCGTAAACATGGTGCACCGCGTGCCCTGATTCTGGCTCCAACGAGAGAACTGGTTGTGCAGATTCTTGACGATGCGCAGAACCTCGGGAAGTATACGGGATTCACAAGCATGGCAGTGTTCGGCGGAATGGACTACAAGCTGCAGCAGGATACCCTCATTCATAAACGAGTGGATGTGCTTGCAGCCACTCCAGGCCGGTTACTTGATTTCAAGCGGCGCGGCCATCTTGATCTGCAGTCCGTGGAAGTGCTGATTCTCGACGAGGCCGACCGCATGCTCGACATGGGCTTTATTCCGGACGTGAAGACAATTATCCAGTACCTGCCGCCGAGGGAAAAACGGCAGACCATGCTTTTCAGCGCCACGCTGTCCCCGGACGTGCTGAAGCTTGCATCGCAGTGGCAGGTGAATCCAGAGAAGGTGGTTGTGGAACCGGACAAGGTAACTGTGGATACGGTCGATCAGCTTATCTATGCGATACGGTCGGAGGACAAATTCCCGCTTCTGGCAAATCTGCTCAAGCAGAAGGCGCTGACCAGAGTCATGGTCTTTGTGAACAGGCGTGACGTAGGTGCGCAGGTTGTGGATGACCTCAAGGCCTGTGGAATATCCTGCGGGCTCCTGTCAGGTGCCATGCCGCAGGATAAACGGATGAAGACCCTTGACGGGTTTCGTGACGGCCGGATATCGATTGTTGTCGCGACTGATGTTGCGGCCAGAGGTATCCACGTTGACGATGTGAGCCATGTCATCAATTATGATGTACCCTATGAGCCGGAAGACTATGTTCACCGAATAGGCCGGACAGCACGCGTCGGCAAGAACGGTACTGCCATCATGTTCGCCTGCGAGCGCGAGGCGTTCACGATTCCGGATATCGAGAAGTACATTGGCCGCAAGATTCAATGTTCGGTGCCGGAGGAGGCACTGGTCAAGCCGCCACAGGGCATGCCGGTGCAGCATGCGCGACGCGCGGTGCGCCCGTTTCCCGGTCGCCAGGGCGGCGGCTTCCGTGGCGGATCATCTCGCGGCGGCCAGCGTGGCGGGCCAGCGCGCGGAGGCAATCGCGGTCGCAGGTAAGTCTGGCTCTGAGCCAACCTGAAGATCGTGTATACTTTGGAGAAGGCAAGAATGAAGGCAGGATTCATGACCAAGAGCTCTATGTTTGCAGTATGGGTGTTTGCGTGCATTGCCGTGACGGGTTGCGGGCTCCGTACCGGGGGGCCTGACGGCTCCGGCACCATTGAGTGCACACAGGTCGTGATTTCTTCGCAGACTGCCGGCCGGATTGTCAGGATTCTGTCGCAGGAAGGGGCAGCCGTCAGCAATGGTGAATTGATTGCCTCGATTGATGCGAGCGATTATGAGCTGAGACAGCGTGAGGCAAGCGCAATGCTGGCCGGAGCTCAGGCACAAATGGATCTTCTTCTGGCCGGAACAAGGGAGGAAGATGTTCAGAGGGCGCGTGAACAGGTGCGTGAAGCGCAGGCGGTTGCAGGTGCCGCCAAGGCTGATCTGGTCCGGATCGAGGAGTTGTTTAAGAAGAGTAGCGTGACCAGGAAGCAACTGGACGATACGCAAGCGCAGTCTGAACGAACGGCTGCAGCACTCTCCGGCGCAGAGCAGACTCTGGCCAGATTCCTCCACGGAAGTCGCAAAGAAGAGCTTCGTGTGGCTCAGGCCATGGTCGATCAGGTCAAAGCCCGACTGGCTCAAGCGGAAAAAGCGGTGGCGGATTGCGCCATCCATTCACCGGCGTCCGGTATTGTTACGACGCGAAGCAGGGAAGAAGGCGAGTTTGCGGGCCCTGGCACGGCCATCATCACTATCTCCCGACTCGATGATGTATGGCTTTCCATTTATGTGCCGGAGAGTCGGCTTTCGAAGGCCAAGTTCGGCAAGGCTGCCGGGGTGCGAATAGATGGCGTGGACAAGGTCTTCAAAGGCGAAGTCAGCTTCATTGCGCAGGAGGCGGAGTTCACTCCCAAAAACGTGCAAACACCGGAAGAGCGCAGCAAACTGGTCTATCGTGTTAAGATAGCACTGCGGAATCCTGATGGAATCTTCAAACCCGGCATGCCTGCCGATGGTTACCTTGACTCTCCCTGAATGCCCTGCAAATCAGCAATTCCGGTCGGGAGGAAATGAGAACTGAATCTGATAATGTTGTGGTCCAGACCAGGGGTTTGGCCAGATTCTTTGGCGAGATGGCTGCGGTCTCCAGTCTTGACCTTGAGGTACGGAAAGGAGAGCTGTTCGGTCTTGTGGGACCTGATGGCGCCGGCAAGAGTACTGCAATCCGTCTGCTTTGCGGAATTTTGAAGCCAACATCTGGCGAGGGCACAGTGCTGGGATGCGATCTCACCAGTCAGGTCGAGAAAATCAAGGGTCGCATCGGTTATCTGTCGCAGAACTTCACACTCTATGGCGACCTTACAGTTGATGAGAACATTGAGTTTTTCGCAGAAATTCATGGCGTTCGAAATCTGGCGGCACGCAGGAATGAGCTGCTTGATTTCACGCGACTGACACCCTTCCGGAAACGGCTTGCAAGGGCTCTCTCGGGCGGGATGAAAAAGAAACTGGCATTGGCCTGCACCCTTGTACACACACCCGATCTGATCTTTCTTGATGAGCCATCCACTGGTGTTGACCCGGTTTCCCGTGGAGAGTTCTGGAACATTCTCAGTGATATTCTTGAACAGGGAGTGACAATTTTCATGACTTCGCCTTATCTCGATGAGGTAGAGCGATGTCACCGGATCTGTCTTATTCACCGCGGAAAGACCCTCATGTCGGGAACTCCGGAGGAAGTGAAAGCTGCATTGCCCGGCAAGGTTTATGACATCGAATGCGAGTCGCCAGCCGCTGCTTATGCTGTCCTGCGAACAAAATGGTCGTCGTCATGTCTGATGCTGTACGGCACACACCTTCATATCTGGAGCCGGAACGGGCGACCTGAAGCGATGGAGGCAGTGGCAATGGTCAACAATCATGGATCGGGGACCGCTGTGTTGCGAGAGGTGAAGCCAACTCTTGAGGATGCGCTAATCGGGCTGGTGAGTACAACGGAATCAAAGGGAGAGAATTCATGAAACAATGCCAGCTATTTCTGGTTGTCCTGCTGCAAATTGTGCCGGGGTTGATGTTTTCTGCAGAAGAACCTGCAACGATTGATTGTGAGCAGATCGTCAGAGCTGCGGTCGAACACAGCGTTATCCTAGGAGTTTCTGATCAGGAGCTCAGGGCTGTGAAGGCTAAAGGCCGACAGGTTACTGCTCAGGGATTGCCATCCCTTGATCTGGAAATCAGGGCCGGAAGATATCAGGGTCTGGAGGACATTGTGCTGGGGCCGGTCACAATTCCATTTGTCGAAAATCGTTATGGTGTTGCCGCATCCATTCTTCAGCCTGTCTACACGGGCAACCGCCTTTCAAGTCTGGCACAGAATTCGATTCTGCAGGAAAAGGCTGCGACCTCAGTACGTGATGGGGTTCGGGCTGATGTTGTCCTGCAGGCCCGTACTGCATACTGGGGGTGGGCCAAGGCTTTTCAAAGTCTCTCGGTTCTCGATGCTGCTGTCGCCAGGATGACGGAACATGCAGCAGACGTTCGCCATATGAATGAGGCTGGCCTAGTTACGGACAGTGAGCTGCTGGCAACGGAGGTCCTCGTTGACAGGACGCGGCTGGCACTTGAGCAGGCGCAGCGACAGGTGGACCGTGCACGGGTGAGAATTATCTTCATAACCGGAATGGAACTGGCCTCTAATAGTGTGCCGGATTGTGTTATGCCGGATGGCATTGCGGGCATTCCTGAGGAAGGCGGTCTCCTCGGCATGGCTTTGAGCCAGCGGCCGGAGCGTACTGCCCGCGACATAGAGGTCAGTGCTTCAAAAGAACTGGCAAAGGCCGCACGTGGTGCTCTCTATCCTCAGGCGTATCTCACTGCGCGCTACGAACAGGCTAATCCCAACCTGCTCAATATTCCACCAGTTGATGAATGGAAAGGTGATGCCTTTGTAGGAGTCTCGGTTTCGTGGAACATCTTTGATTGGGGCTTCACGCAGGCAAAAGCAGAAGAGGCCGATTCGCGAATCGCGCAGGCTAAACTGAGACTTAGGCAGCAGGAAGAGCAGATTACTCTTGAGGTCAGGGAGAATTGCATAGCTCTGCGGGATGCACTGGAACGTGTTGCACTGTCGTCAAAAGCGCTGAAAAGCGCCAGCCTCAGTCTGGATGCCGCCAGGGATCTCTGGAAGAACGGGGTTGCCAGACATGCAGAAGTATTGGATGCGCATGCCAGGCTGACAGAAGTGCAGTTTGAGGCAGTAGTGGCACGCGCTGATGTGATACTGGCTCGTGCAGCCCTGTCGCATGCCACGGGACAGACTGGAATGGCACAAAGATAAGTTATTTTTTGGGGAGTCACTCCCGGCGGGCTTGTCCCGCCGAAGCGGGAATTCAGGCTCCTGCCGGGTAAACCGGCAGGGAGCACGATAGACCGAGAGCCTGGAATAAGAGCAATGAAGCCTTTTGAAAGTAATAACGCAGCAATTCACGCAGAAGGATTGACGAAGAAGTTCGGCTCTTTCACTGCTGCTGACCGGATCACCTTCAGTGTCGGACGGGGAGAGATATTCGGCCTTCTTGGGCCGAACGGGGCGGGCAAGTCAACGACAATCCGGATGCTATGCGGGCTGCTGGAGTCAACGTCTGGTACTGCGCGGGTGGGCGGTTTTGACATTAACAGGGAACCTGAGAAGATCCGGCAGAATCTTGGCTACATGTCCCAGAAATTCAGCCTGTACAAAGATCTGACAGTGGCTGAGAACATTGAATTCTTTGGTGGAGTGTATGGTCTTGAAGGTGTGCGCCTGCGTGAGCGGATGAAAGCAGTTATTGCCATGGCCGGTCTTGGCGGCAAGGAGGGTCAGTTGGCCGGCTTTCTCTCCGGGGCAACGCAGCAGAGTCTTGCCCTTGGATGTGCGATTCTGCACGAACCTCAGATATTGTTTCTCGATGAACCCACTAGTGGTGTTGATCCAATTTCAAGGAGGCACTTCTGGGACTTGATCCACGACATGGTTTCGAGAGGCGTTACGGTGCTTATCACGACTCATTTCATGGACGAAGCGGAGTTCTGCAGCCGGATTGGCCTTGTCAGCGGCGGCGTACTGGTAGCGCTCGATACGCCGGCGGCAATCAAGAGTGAAGCAGTGGATGAGGACCTCTTTGAGTTGGCCAGTCTCTCTCTCCGCAAAGCCAGACAGGCGGCGGAAACCCTGCCAGGAGTTGTTTCAATCGCATATTTCGGTGACCGGCTCCACATCTTCTGCAGACGTGGTTACTACGATGAACCGAACCTGACCAGGGCTGTTACCAGTCTGGCTGTGGAAGTCCAGTCGATACGCCGTGCTGATGTGACACTTGAAGACGCTTTTGTACGCATAGTGCAGCAGCAATCAATTGCACCATCGGGTGCGGGCAAGCCGGTGGCTTCGTGAACAGGTTTCTGGCCATCTTGAAGAAGGAATTCCGTCAGATCGGGCGAGATCCGTTGTCGCTTGGCATGTTGATCGTGGTCCCCGCGTGCCTGCTGGTTCTTTACGGCTATGCGCTGTCTTTTGACGTGAAGCACATACCGCTGGCTGTGCTCGATGGTGATCGCACGCAGGGAAGCCGTGTTTTCCTTGATAGCCTTTTTCAAAATCCCTATTTCAATCGTAAGTACGAAATCTCGCGCCCGTCTCAAGCTGATGGTCTCCTTTGCCGGGGGGAAGTGCGTGCTGTGCTGATGGTGCCGAGGGGTTACTCTTCACGTCTTGCACGTGGTGAAGAGGTGGGGGTGCAGCTTCTGGTGGACGGGGCCGAGGCGAATGCGGCAGCAGCAGCAGCTGGCTATCTTGACGCGTTGGTCGATCGCACCACCCGCCAGCTCCGGGTGGACTTTCTACAGCGAGCTGGTGTCGCGGGATCGCTTCCCGTTGTGGTTCCGGAGCCACGGATCTGGTTCAATCCGGAATTGAACAGTGCCAAGTTTCTCGTGCCGGGACTGATTGCAATGTTACTCATGCTGTCCGCAGCGATTACGACATGCCTGTCAATTGTCAGGGAAAAGGAGCATGAGACCATAGAGCAGATAATGGTCTCGCCTGTAAAGCCGGCTGAGCTGGTGTTGGGCAAGACCTTGCCGTACGTGGTAATCGGCTTCGTGACAATGGTCCTTATTCTTATAATGGGGCGGATACTGTTCGACATCCGGGTGCAGGGATCATTCCTGCTTCTGGGCTGTATGACGCTGGTCTTCCTTTTTGCCGCACTCGGCTGGGGAATACTCATTTCCTCGGTTACGAGGTCCCAGCAGACGGCATTCACGGTGGCTGTTACCACGTCGCTCCTGCCGTCCATTCTCCTGTCAGGATTGATATTTCCAATTCATAACATGCCTGTTCCAATACAGGTGGTCACATATATAGTGGTGCCCAGGTTCTTTGTATCTTCGCTTCGAGAAATAATTCTAAAGGGCGCATCATTCGAGGTGGTCTGGCGCGATTTCGCGTGCATGCTGCTCCTCGGATTAATCTTTACCATTATTGCCGTACGGACCACAAGGAAGGCAGTGTAGAACCCGTTGAGAGCCTCAATCCACAGGATAAAATGTCTATTGCGCAAGGAACTGACACAGACGCTCAGAGACAAGCGGCTGTTCGGGATCCTTCTCGTTGCGCCTTTCATCCAGCTTATCGTGCTCGGCTACGCTGCAACGACTGAAGTGAAGGATATTGCACTGGCAATAAGGGATAATGACCGCTCTTTTCATAGTCGTGAATTTGTCAGAGCGCTGGGCTCCTCCGGTTACTTCAAAACGTCATTTCTTGACGGGCCCGGGACAGATGATGCAGGAGCGCTGGTTTCCGGCAGGGCGGGTCTTGTTGTCGTAATTCCGCCGGGGTTCAGTGCTCATATTTTCCGCAATGAACAATCCCCGATACAAGTCCTTGTGGACGGATCTGACAGTAATTTTGCAGTGCACGGCCTCAACTATATAAGCAAAGCGGTTCGACAGTATTCGTCGGAACTGGTGCGCAAACAGATGGATGCGCTCATAAGCATCAGGTATGTAAACCAGAATTCCGTGCAGATGGGATCTGCCGGCCGCCCGGCCGCGAGCGAGCTTCCTGCGAGTTTCAGGCTGCCCTCAGTTACTGCGGAAACTCGAGTTTGGTACAATCCTGAGTTGACGTCCAGGTTCTATATGGTCCCGGGTGTCATGGGCGTTCTTCTGCTTGTTACGACCATGATCGTCAGCGCGATGGCTCTCGTCAAAGAACGCGAGCAGGGTACAATGGAGCAGATCATAGTGACGCCTTTGCGGGGAGGTGAGCTCATTGCGGGCAAACTCCTGCCTTTTGTTGTGATCGGATTCGTTGAAATCACGCTCGCCTTACCGGTGATGCTGTACATCTTTGAGGTGCCGTTCAGGGGGAGCTTTCTTCTGATTTATGCGCTCTCAGGCCTGTTTCTTCTTACGACGACGGGGCTTGGACTGCTGGTGTCCACGCTTGCGCGTACACAACAACAGGCAATGCTCGTCTCCGCATTCTTCATTATGATGCCGTTTGTGCTTCTCTCAGGATTCATTTTTCCGGTGGAGAACATGCCGTATGCGATTCGTTGCGCAGCCCAGGTACTTCCGCTGAAGTACTATCTTACGATTGTCAGAGGCATCTTTCTTAAAGGTGCCGGGATGGCTGAGCTGTGGCCGGATGCGCTTGTCCTGCTGGTGATTGGAGTTGGAATATTCTCGGTTGCCGCGATGCGATTTCGAAGAAGATTGGAGTGATTCATGAAGAAACTGCGTATTGCCATTATTCAGACCAAGGCTGGCCCGGACGTGGACAGGAATATGAGAAATCTGACAAAACTTATGGCAAGCGTTCGCGTCGCAGACATCATTGCCCTGCCGGAGGTCTTTTCGGTGAGGGGCTCTTGTGAGGCCTACAAGAAGGCGGCGCAACCCGTGAATGGCCCGGTCATTGGAATGGTCTCCGAGCTTGCGAGGCGGATGTCGGCCTGGATTCTTGCTGGCAGTATTATTGAGAAGGTTGGCCGACGAGCCTACAATACCAGTGTTCTGCTGGACCG
>Ga0194062_1001423_pt1 | contig 9965 bp, 9 predicted proteins | sample SepL2225m_MetaG_FD_155481 | JGI IMG/M metagenome (GOLD analysis project Ga0194062, IMG submission 155481) | Anoxic zone freshwater microbial communities from boreal shield lake in IISD Experimental Lakes Area, Ontario, Canada - Sep2016-L224-25m | ecosystem: Environmental > Aquatic > Freshwater >... | reverse complement strand
ATCCAGTGATGTGTGCAGGTCGGAACCGTTTACGGATTTAATATCGTTCTTTCCTTCATTGTATGCACCAACTTCTTTTCCGTTAACATCAACGGAAATAAGTTTACTTCCCTTTTCACCTCTGAGTTGTTTCTCATAATACTTTTCAAGACCTGTAGTACCAACGAGGTCACCCTGGCGGTAGAAATTCTCTGTTGATTCCGACAGCTGCTTTTCACTTATTTCACTGTTATAACCAAAAATATGTGAAGCCCTGTATTTAACCGGATAAGAACGCAAAGATTCGACCTGATAACTGACACCTCTGAGTCTGTCGCGATTTTCCTCGATAAAGGCAACAGTCTTAAAATCCAGATCACGTTTTATCTTAACAGGATTGAATCTGTTAGTACCTTTTGCTTTTGATAGTTCTGATCTCAGATCATCGGCTTCAATACCAACCAAAGCCGCAATTTCTTCAGTAAGGTTTTTATTAAACTGAAAAGGAGTTATAGTAAGCGTGTAAGAAGGTCTGTTATCAACAACGACTTTACCCATTCTATCGAGCATTAATCCGCGTGCAGGTGATTCCGTAATTTTCTTAATAGAGTTTTTATCAGAAGCACTTCCGTATTCTTTCTGTTCAACAATCTGCAGCTGGACGAGTCTCGCTCCGATTGAAATTGCTGCAAGAAATATTACTGCAAAGATTATGTATAACTTATAATCACGATTCACTTAGATAACTCCTGTCATAACCTTTCTTTTTTGGCAAAATAGTATAGACCAGACTTATGATAGTTGTATAAGTAGACGACGGGAATATGTACAAAAGCATAACCTTAGCGAAAAGAATCGGTGTTCCCTGAAAGAACAGCCCGAAGTAAATAAAATTGCTTAATATTGAGATTGCGAATACTGCAATTATGAAATTAAACCTGACGAGAAATCTGTCATTTTCAGTCTGAAAGAAACCTGCAATAAAAGCTGAGACGGTGTATGACAATGCCAGAAGCCCGAGGAACGAGCCGCTTAAGACATCGAGCAGAAGACCTGCTACGAAACCATATACTGCACCTGAGATTTTTCCTTCCCTGACACCGATATAAATCAATGCGATAATTACTAAATCAGGAGAAAGGTTCAGTTGTGATAAAGAGATAAACCAGACGAGTGATTTTTGCACAAAAATCAGCACAAAAAGAAGTATAGCATTACGGATTATTGATTTATAGTCTATGTTCATTTCTTTGGTGACTGATAAGATTTTTCGAGGAAGTATCTTTCTTTATTTACCAGATATTTCAGAACAAAGACATTTTCAAGACTGAGAAAATTAACGAGCGGAGTGATTTCAATCTTCTTGAACAGATTATCGAGATTCCCTGTTTCAGTAACCGTTCCTATAGGTAATCCAGATGGAAAAAGGTTGCTATACTCCGAAGTTATAATCACATCACCGACAACAACATCAGCATTTTTCGGGATATTGGTTGCAGTGAGAGACGAGACACCGTCATAACTTAGAATACCGTCTACACGCGAACGCTGGACTTTAACAGTTACGCGCAAATCCTTATTCAGAAGTATCTGAGCAATCGAATAGTTTTTGCTGGTAGAGACAATCCTGCCGACAAGTCCTGCATCGGTAATAACAGGCATATTGATATATACGCTGTCATTTTCCCCGACGTTAAGAGTGATAGTATTCCTGGTTTGAATTAAAGATTTATTAACCACGTTAGCACTAACGAGTCCGAGTCCTGTTGATTCCTTAAAAGAAAGTGATCTTGTTAATCTGATGTTTTCAAGTTTAGATTCTTTAAGGCCTGAAACTTCATTAGACAATCTGATATTATTTTCCCTGAGCATTTTATTTTCCTGCTGAAGTTCGAATACGTTCGGGATGGAAGAAATACCACTTTGAACAGTTCCGAACATACCGACAGCAACAGCACGCAGAAACCTTACCTGCGTGTTATCGTTTGAAAATAAGAATGCCAAAGAGAATACAATCAGCACGGAGAGTATAAGATACTCCTTAATGTTTAATATTAGTTGTCCTAATTTCTTCAAGAAACAGTTTTAACTCTATCTGCTTAGTAAAACTTTTTTGTATTTATTTAAATCTTCAATAACTTTACCTGTACCTCTTGCGACTGCAGTCAATGGTTCTTCCGCAACGTAAACAGGAACGCCTGTTTCGACTCTGATTCTTTCATCGAGTCCCTGGAGCAATGCACCGCCACCAGTTAAGAAGATACCACGGTCCAGAATATCAGAAGATAATTCAGGAGCAGTTTTCTCGAGGGCAACTTTCACTGCTTCAACCATCTGCTGAACAGGAGCGTTAAGTGCTTCGCGTATTTCGATAGAACTTACTTCAGTAAGTTTCGGAACACCCGCAACAAGGTCGCGACCTTTCACTTCAATAATAATTTCTTCTTCAAGCGGCATAACGGAACCGACCTGACATTTAATGTTTTCAGCTGTAGTTTCACCGATAAGCATATTCTGATTTGCCCTGAAGAATCTGATGATTGCTTCAGTAAGTTCGTCGCCGGCAACTCTGACTGATACACCGTTTGTAATACCCGACAATGCAATAACTGCGATTTCAGTCGTACCGCCGCCGATATCAACAATCATATTTCCAAAAGGAGCAGAAACGTCAAGACCGATACCGATTGCAGCAGCCATAGGTTCAGAAATAAGGAATACTTCTTTTGCACCTGCTTTTTCTGCAGTGTCTCTCACGGCACGTTTTTCAACTTCAGTGATACCGCTCGGAACACAAATAACGATTCTCTTAGCAGGCATAAAACCCGAAGTAATTCTTTTAATAAACTCTTTTAACATTCCTTCAGCAATCTCGAAATCAGCAATAACACCGTCTCTCATCGGCCTGATAGTATTCAATTCTTTATGAACCCTTCCCATCATCTTTTTAGCTTCTTCACCGATTGCAACAATCTTGCGTGTTGTAACGTCGAAAGTAACTATGGATGGTTCATTGAGAACGATTCCTTTTCCCTTCATATAAATCAAAGTATTAGCAGTCCCTAAATCGATTGCTATATCATTCGAGAACATTCCAAAAAATGGCATATTTTAAAACCTCTTATAATTTAAATTATTTATAAATGTATTTGAATTAACAATAAATATAACAAAAATAAACATTAATTAATAACTTAATTAATGTCTGAAATGTCTAAAACCGGTAAATACCATACATAATCCATTTTGATCGGCAGCTTTTATCACTTCATCGTCTCTTACGGAACCACCAGGCTGAATAACGCAAACTGCTCCTGCACCTGCAGTTTCAAGAAGACCGTCTGCAAACGGGAAGAAAGCATCGGAAGCAACGACAGTACCTTTTAAATCAAGGTTAAACTGTTTTGCTTTTGTGACTGCAATCTTTGTAGAATCGATACGCGAAGGCTGTCCCCCGCCGACACCGATTGTCTGCAGGTCTTTCACGAACACGACTGCGTTGGACTTAGTATGTTTAACAATCTTATAAGCAAATTCCATATCTGCCAACTGATTATCCTTTGGCTGAATCTTTGTAACACATTTCAAAGCACTTTTATCGAACACTATGTTATCCCTTTGCTGATGGAGTATTCCGCCTGCAACAGTTCTTGACTCCTTATCTTCGGTAAAGAACTTAAAACTGAGAAGTCTTCTGTTCTTCTTCTTCATAAGCAAATCGAGCACACCATCGCCAAATGCAGGTGCAAGAATTATTTCAGTAAAAATCTTATCAGCTTCGAGTGCAGTTTCAAGGTCGAGTGTTTTGTTGAAAATAACAATACCACCGAACGGAGAAACAGTATCCGACTCAAACGCTTTAAGGTACGATTCCTTTAAAACGTTACCCGTCGCTACACCGCAGGGGTTACCGTGCTTAATTATTGCAGAAGTAGGACCGTTATCCTTAAACTCATTGATTAAAGAGTGTGCGGCATCAACATCGAGCAGATTATTGTACGACAATTCCTTACCGTGCAGAATTTCAAACAGATCATCGAAGTTAGTCTTCTCGAAAGTTGCATTCTGATGAGGGTTTTCACCGTAGCGAAGACCAGAATCAGTTTCAGTCAGAGTTCTGAAATACTCTTTAATATCATAATCGTACTGTGATATTAAGTTGAAAGCATCGCCGGCAAGTTTAAGAGAAAACACATTAGTGATGTTACCGTTATTCTTATCAAATTCATTGAGATATTCATCGTACTGATTAGTTGCAACAAGAACACTCACAGAAGAATAGTTCTTTGCAGCAGCGCGAATAAGGGAAACACCGCCGATATCAATCTGTTCGATAGCATCTTCGAGTTTCACATCGGGCTTAGATACAGTTTCCTTAAAAGGATAGAGCGTAACAACAACTAAATCAATCAACTTAAGGTTATGTTCATTAACCTGGTCAATGTGTTTCGGATTATCTTTCTGAGCAAGAATGCCCGAGAACACTGCAGGATGGAGAGTTTTCACTCTGCCATCAAGAACTTCAGGAAAGTTTGTGATAGATTCGACAGTAGTAACCGGAATCTTATTTTCAGTTAAAAACTTACTCGTACCGCCTGTAGAGATTATCTCAAAGTTTCTGTCGATAAGTTCTTTAGCGAAGCGAAGCAAACCGTCCTTATAATAAACACTGATGAGTGCTGTCTTTTTCATTATTCTAAAATTAATTCCCCTGTTTCAATCTTTTTAACAACCTGCGGATAATATTTATGTTCAAGTTCCAGAACTCTTTTCTGCAGAGTATGTTCATTATCATCTTCATTCACAGCAAGTTTCTTCTGCAGTAAAATCTTTCCTTTATCATAAAACTCATCGACCAGATGGATAGTAATACCTGATTCTTTAGCACCCGATTCGATAACAGCCTTATGAACATTCATACCGTACATACCTTTACCGCCGAAGGACGGCAGAAGAGCGGGATGAATATTGATGATACGATTTCTGAATTTGCGGATAACAATATTATCAACCATCTTCATATACCCTGCGAGCAGAATTAAATCAACTTCATACTCATCGAGAATATCAACATAGAGTTTATGAAAATCGCTTTCAGATAAATCAGGAAAAACTTTTTTACTAATGTGATAATAATCGATATCATTAGCGAGAGCAATATCAACAGCACCGCAATGAGAATTATTAGTAATTAAAAGTTTAAAATCCGAATTTAAAAAGCCATCCTTTTTAGCCTGCAGAAGAGCATTGAAGTTCGAGCCTCCTCCAGATGCAAAAACGCAAATGTTCAAATCGTTCTAATTTATGGCAAAATACGAAATTCCATGATGAAATTAAATGGCAGAATGAAGAAAGTGAGGAAGTAAATGAGAAAAAAGTTAATTAATTTAATTCTATGTTGTTGTACCATCCTTTTTCAAGTTTTGAAACATCAAATATTTTCCCGAAAGAAGAAGACCATTCGTATTTGTCTTCAGGCGGAATCTTCTTAACTGCGGCGATAAAGAAATAAAGATTCTTTAATTTCGGAATATCTTCTTCGGCAAGAGCCTCCAGGAAATCAATGCTTGCGTGAGTGAAATCAGCCCCTTCTTCTTCAATGTCTGCTGTACGAAAATGAAGGCTGTCTTTTCGCACTTTCTTTGACAAGGGACCAATGGTTAAATACGCAACTGCATAAAGTTTATAAGGCGGCTGAAGATACGACTCAGATTTTCTGAAGAGTTTATAATCAAAGGAAAGAGTATTCCTTTGAAAAGCAAGATTTTCAACTGAGAGAGTAATGCTATCTGGAGTAATACCATTTTTTTCAGTAAGAGAAGTTGGAGTACCTTTCGTTCTGTTATACCCGTGAATTTTGAAATAAGGTGCTTTACCTTTAATGTCAATTGTTTTCCAGAGGTCAACTATTTCGGGTTGAAGTTTCAATTCATGTGCAAAGAAGTGGGATTGAGTAAAAAGCTTTCTGTTATCTCTTGCTTTTTCTGAATTATCCTGCCATTTTCCATGACGATGCTTTCTCGCTTTGATGCGTTGTTCGCCTCCAATTTGAAAGAAAGTAAGGTCACCGATAGTACCTTTAATTTTGCCGAGAAGAGTATTAATTAATTTTGCCATAATTTCATTATTTTGGGAACTTATTTAAGGTAATAAGTGTTTATAATAAAGTCAGCTATAACATAACGTTTCAAGTTACAAAAAGGTAATAAAAGAAGCAATAGCGAATAATTATCACAGGTTATGTTTTTAAGCTAAAACAGAAGTATAAATCAAGCATCCGCATTTCAACCGCATTATCACCGCAAACCGACCGCACTTCGACCGCAAACTCACCGCATTCTTACCGCATTTCATTACTTAAGTCCCTATGACTTACCTATGAGGTACATATTAGACACGTATCATTCGACATATAGAAATGTATACATTTGCATTATGCATTGAACAATCTGTCAAATAATTGACATATTGGGCAAATCAAGTAATGTTTTAAATTTCATCACTTAGGAAATTGAACACGGATTTGCACGGATTTAGCGGATTCACTCGGAAAATGTTTAATATGAAAAAAGATATATTCTTTAAATTTATAAATTCCATCAGGATTGAATAACGGTAGAATTGAGCATTAGAAGATTTACAATCCGTTCGAGATTGCATATTAGCAGAACGGAAAAATAAATTGCAAGTAATGTATATTATGCTTAATTTTCATTACGGATTTAGCGACTGTAAAACCTCAACAATAATACATTCCACAAATCCTTAATCTAATTACGGAGGGTTGACAAGGTATAAGTGAGATTGGGAATGCCATATCAGTAGAAGAATCGAAGTATAATTTAATTTATGGTTTTGCTAATTTATCATAAATTGTAAAAAATTGTATACTATTTATTAAACTTAGAAAAGTAATCGTCTATTTCAGAGCGCATTTCTATTCCGACTTGCTCGAAGCAATCGAGCAAATTTTCATAGGCACCTTCGCCACCAAGTAAATCCCAGAACTCTTTCCCAACTTTCAATTCATTTTCAAGGTCAAGCATTCCTCGCATTGTCCATCTTTTATAAGGTTCGGGTTCATATGGATTGTATGGAATTGCAATAAGTGTGTTTACTTTTGCATTTGGATCTGCTGCAAGAGAAGTCGCAACCCACTCTAAAAGTGTTCTTTTAAATTCTTTAAAGCCTCCAGCGTTTGGTTTTGCAGTTTTAATGTCAAAGAGAAATATTTGATTATCTTTACTTATCAATTTGACATCAACTTTGGTAGGTTTCACTTTTATCATTTTTCCTTCTCTGCAAACCTTTCTGATTTTTTCAATCTCCTCTAATTTATTTGGTGATGTAACAGCAGTTATCAAACCATCCATTATTTGCTGAATTATTCGTTGTGCAGCTTCGCTAATTTCAGTCCCTGCGATTGCCTGTGAGGAAGCACTTGCAAAACTTGTTGATGCCAGCGCTAAAGCAACTGGTTCAAAAATTGTTGTTCCGAAATTTGTATTGAGTGAATGGATAAAAGCATACAATGCTAAACGATCTTTACCTAAAAGCCGAGTGTGAAAAGGCATATATGCTGGTTCAGGATTGTAAGTTTGAAATCGCTTACTTAAACTATCAAGAATTACATTTTTCGTTTGTTTGATTTGTATTTCTGTAAGTGCCATTATTTTGATATATTTTGGATAATTGTATTTCGAATTATTTCATACCAATCTATGAAATCCCCAATTTTTTCTTCAAGTAATTTGATTTCAACTTCTGTCAAATCTCTATCCAGTTCTTTATTTGAAACATTTTGTAAATCTTCGATTGTTAGCTGATAAATTACATTATCACGATATATTGTTTCCATTATTTATTTTTAAAATGAAATATTATTTCTGAATATGCCCCTTTAACCTTTTCAGTACGGTTAATAACAGGGCGTTTGAATTGATTTACTATTTTTAATCCCGATTTTTCTGCGATTGTTGGGTAAAGATTGTATTTATCATTTGCGACAAGAAATATATTGAAGTCGTCTGCGAGATATTTCTTGCAGTTTATTAATACTTCTGAGATACCATTGACATAACTTTCTTTTGCTTCTTTTCCCTGACCTTTAAATAATGGACCGATTTCAAGTTCATCTTTCCGTTCGAACTCAAATAAATCATATGCATAAGCATGCTGTTCGTGATAGTCTATTAATCCTACGTAAGGAGGACTTGAGAATATTCCTTTTATCTTTTGATTACTCGCCAGATTTCCAAATGGTTTATATTTCTTCGTAAGTTCTTCAAATATATTAATCGACCTGCTATCACCAGTTAAACAATACTGGAAAGTGTTTGTTTTTAAGTGTTCGTATTGCTGTATTCTTTTAATAGTATCTTTTGAATAAGATTCCCACCATTTTAAAATTGAGAATAGAGGTTTGCAAACTTTGCCGTGTTTACCACAATAATATGTAGAAGAGATAGGTCCTTTTAGTGTGGCTAAATCTGCATGAGTTGTTGCTCTGCATGAACGAATTGTTCTGCTTAATATTATGGTTACAAGTTTTTTGGTATGTAAGTTTTTAATCTTTTTAATTTCATTGAAGACAACTTCTATTTCTTCTCTTACACTTTTTAGATACCATAAATCCAGAAAAGTTTCTGTGTTTACTTGTTTTACCTCAATTTTGTACTTATCAAGAAGCTTATCATATATTTTAAGGAATAATCCTTCCTTTTCAGAGCCATATTTATCTTCGTCTATTTCGTTTCTTTTAACTTTGTACTTATAATCAGGGACTGGGAAATATCTTGAGTTGAATTTTGATAATTCCTCTAATAATTCATTATCGAATTCTATAATATGTGAATTTAGTAAATATGATTTTAATACATCGGTAATTCTATTTAATTCTATCTGAACATCAACAAGATTAAATCTTAATACTTTACAATTACTTATAAGAGTATTAAAGGCGGATATATCGATTCCAATTGCGTGCATACCAGATTCTGAAGATTGGACAAGTGTCGTACCACTTCCGGCAAAGGGATCGAGAATTATATCACCTTTTTGGAAATAAACTTCCTTCTTAAATTTATCTGTATGGTCATCAATAAAATATTCAACTAACTGGGGAATAAATTTGCCTTTGTATGGATGCAATCTGTGAACATGTTTTGTGGTTTCAGCCTCTTTATATTGTTCGAAGGACAAAACCCAGTTTAAATCGTCACCGAGTTTTTGTTTCCAATCTGATTCACGGTCGCCGTTGTATGATTTATAGTATTCCTGCAATTCGTTAACCGATATTTGAGTTTTACCATTGTCGCCATATTTACGGATTAAGCCATACTGTACGAGATAAGAAATGTTAGATGACGTAACATTCTTCTTTAAGTATTTGGTTGCCCATATACTTGCTTCATTTACCGTCAGATATTCAGATTTTGATTGCATTACATTAGAAATATTCGTATTCAAAGTAATTTTATTAAATATATTTTACAATGTATATAATTTTTATTAAAAAGTATCTTTAGATAAAAATTGTGATTTAATAGAAAGAAATATTATCATTTCATGATAATATTTTGTAGTGTGGAATAGTTCTTTTTAAGGCTATTTTTAACAAAGTTTATTCTCCGCCATCCACCACAAAGATTGGCGGACGTAAAGAAAACGGAGGCGGATCTTCAACCTAAAGGGAAAAGATTTGGCAGGAAGTGAATGTAGGAGTAGAGATTCCTGCTAAAAACATGCAGGAATGACAGTTGGTAGAAAGAAGAAAATTAGAGAGTAGAGAAACCCCAGAGATTACCCCATCTAAAAATATGATGGAATGAAAAGGTAAGAATAAACCGACAATCGGTCACCCACCAATCTGCTCACTTCGTTAAATTCAATATGTAATTCCCCTGTCTTAAATATCCACTTTGAATGTTGCAAAGGAATATATTAAATTGCAGTAATATTAAGTCTTGTAGCTGTAAGTATTTATC
>Ga0194062_1001420_pt1 | contig 9995 bp, 7 predicted proteins | sample SepL2225m_MetaG_FD_155481 | JGI IMG/M metagenome (GOLD analysis project Ga0194062, IMG submission 155481) | Anoxic zone freshwater microbial communities from boreal shield lake in IISD Experimental Lakes Area, Ontario, Canada - Sep2016-L224-25m | ecosystem: Environmental > Aquatic > Freshwater >... | reverse complement strand
TGCTAGTAGCTAAAGACACTGGACTATTTAAAAGGCAAGATGCTTCACGGCCACAATTATACGACCCAAGCTATGGATCAATAACTACATTTGGTGGAGAAACTAGGCAAGTAAAAATGTTGGATACAAGTGACATCCAAAAACTAGCCAAGATTAAAGGCGTTTCTTCAGCTCAGCCTGGAATTAACGTCAGTCTTCAGTACTTAACAAAAGACAATACTAATAAATACATTGGAACGTTAGCTCCATACAACCCTTACCAAAATCCAACGCTACTTGCTGGTAAAATACCACCTCAGCTTCAAGAAAATACCCTTATTCTACCAGAAGGATTTCTTGGATCTTTAGGATTTATAGATGCCCAATCAGCTATAAACCAAACGATAAAGCTTTCTGTTTTAAGTCAGGCTACTTCAAGCATGGTTCCTGGAGCTTCCAAGAGTCAAGTTACAGACTTTAAAATTATTGCTGTATACAAAACTCCCAATACCGCAATCTCGGCTGCTACATCATTAAATCTTTACGCAAGCTTAGGCTCGGTTGAAAACTTGAATAACTTTATATACAAGGGGACTGGCAATTACCAGAAATATTTAGAAGCTGTAGTTAAAGTCACCGACGGCACAAACACAACTAAACTCAATGATGTCGAAAACCTCATCAAAGCACAGGGCTATGGCGTACAAAGTGTGATTGATACCGAAAAAACTATTACCCAAATTATTGGCGTTTTGGAAGGAATTGTAACCGTGTTTGGAATTATAGCTATAATCGCTTCAGTTTTTGGAGTAGTCAATACAATGTATATAAGTGTCCTTCAAAGAACTAGAGAGATTGGTCTTATGAAAGCACTAGGCATGCACAGAAAAGATATATCTAGACTGTTCAGAATAGAAGCCGGGCTGATTGGCTTACTTGGTGGCATAATTGGATCGTTACTTGCAATAGTGGGTGGCACGGGACTTAATCCAGTAATATCTTCTAAGCTAGGACTTGGTGATAGCAAATTACTTATTTTTAAATTTAGCCAAGTTGGGCTATTAATAATTGCCTTAATAATAATTGGGATCATTGCTGGATTACTACCTGCACGAAAAGCTGCACATCTTGATCCAATAGAGGCTTTAAGGACTGAGTAATGAAGATAGCGATAGTTGGCGCAAACGGATACATTGGCAGAAATCTACTAAACAAACTACTTGAAGACAGTTCGAATGAAATTGTAGCAATTTCTCAATCAGCGCAGTCAATTCCAAGAACCGACAAAAGATTAACTAAAATTAATCAATCTGTTTTTGATCCAAGTCTAAAGGAAAGTATTAAAGATTGTGATGTTGTTTATTATCTAGTTCATATGATGAGTCAAAATAAAATGGACTATGCAGAAGCTGAAAAGAAGGCAGCAGAAGCTCTTAATCTATCATTGGTAGACTCTAAAGTAAAAAGGGTTGTATACCTCGGCGGACTTGGCGATGACAAGGATAACCTAAGTAAGCATCTCAAGAGCCGTCACACTACAGGAGATATTCTGAGAACTGGAAAAATTAATGTAATTGAGCTACGGGCCTCAATGGTTATTGGAAGAGGAGGAATATCCTACGAAATAATAGTTAACCTAGTATCGAAACTACCTTTCCTAACGGTTCCTAGGTGGTCTGAGACGTATACCCAACCAATCGGTCTAGATGATGCTCTTAAGTATTTGGTTGCCTCAAAAAGCCTAGATACATCTAAAAACCTCATCATAGAAATTGGCGGGCCTGAAGTACTAAGCTATCTAGAGCTGATGAAAAGGTATGCTAAGTGGAAGGGTATGAAAAGGGTATTTATTAGAATCCCTATAATTCCAATCGCAGTTTCGGCTTGGTGGTTAAATTTGTTCACTCCAAAAAATCAGGCAAAGGTTGGCAGGATAATGGTCGAATCAATGGCTAATGAAATGGTTGTGAGCAATGATTATGCTAAGCAGATTTTTCCGGATATTAATCCAAAGCCTCTAGATCAGATATTCCAATAATCTTCGTCTTCAAAGTCTTCGTTGCCTCTCAGTGCTCTCATGACTATCTTGTAAAAATATCCCGCAGTATTATTAATTGCATTGCCGGGAATATCCTCAACCTGCCCATCTTCATATATAGAAAGATTATTGTCTTTATGCAATGAGACTATAGTGCCTTCTTCGGTGTAAACAATAGATCCACCATCAGAAAAATCGAATACTTGTCCATATATTCCGTGGGTCAACTCAAAAACTGTTCCAAGTTCAGAAAGTACATACTTAACCAATGTCTCACCCCCGGTTGTTGGGAGAAATTCAACATCAAGAACTTCCGGTACTGGTCTTTCTGTTCTCATTTAAAGCCTATTATAGTACATTTGTGGATTTTTGTAATATCTATGGAATAAGAATAAATTTTTGGATATAATTTTTGCTATGAGCGAACTAGCGTTACCAAAATCTGCATTTCTATCCCTTGAAGAGTATGATTATGAAAAAATAAATAATATTCCAGTTTATGCGCACGACAGAACCTTGGAGGAAATATCTGAAAAAGAACCTATATTGGCCACAAGGATTATAAGCAGCACTTTGAGTTATGGAAGGTATTTAAAAACAGACATTCAGATAGTAAGCAATATCGGACTAATTTCTTCAGAGATGGATGGAGACAGTATCGCTTATGGTGCTCTTGAAAGACTACTAAAGAGGAGTGTAGCCGGTGACAACATTCTAGAACCTCTAGATATCGTGGTATCGACTTTCATAAGAATGGGTACGGGTAAGAATTACCAGAAAAAACTAGTCAGCATACCTAAATTTATAATCAACCTGCAGACTACGATAAGCTAATTACTTTTTACGAGATAACTTCGATGGCCACCAATTCCATCTACCAAGCAAAACTGCTACGGAAGGAACCAGTAATGTCCTTACGAAAAAGGTATCAAGAAGTATGCCGAAAGCAATTGAGAATCCAATCTGCTGAACTTCAGTTGAGCCTCCAACTAAACTTAGAACAATAAAAGTTCCAGCAAGTATTAAGCCCGCAGAAGTAACTGTTGTTCCGGTCACAGAAATAGCTTTAGTAATTGCTAATTTTAGGCCTACATCTTTTGCAGATTCTTCACGAATTCGACTCATGACTAAAATGTTATAGTCTTCGCCTAGTGCCATGGAAAAAATAAATAATAAGAATGGAAGCACGAAATTGATTCCGGAACTGCCTGGAGACAAGTGGTTAAACACTATATTTGCAAAACCCATTGATGCTAGATAGGTAAGACCAACAGTTATAACTAAGTAAATTGGTGCGATTAAACTTCTAAGTAAGATAGCAAGCAATATAGCAATTAAAGCTAGTACAATTGGGATAATCTTCTTAAGATCTTGGTTGGAAAGGTGGTTAATATCATATGTGAAGCTACTTACTGAATTAATTCCGGTTTCAGAAGCTCCAGCTGCAGTACCTGCACTACTCAGGACATCTCTTAGTAGGGGGATCTTCGAGGAAGCCTGTGAGCTACCTTGAGTAACGCCACTTATAGATGCGAAGAATTCTACTGTTTGACCGTCGGCACTAATAAACTGACTAAGAGACCTGTATTGCAGATAAACTTGACTCGGTAATTTAATTGAGGCCGGTTGCTTCAGAGGCAAATTACTTGGTGCACCCAGTAATTTATATAGTTTAGATATTTGAAGTTCGCTAATTTTTGGCTGGCTCAAATCTATTGGGCCAATAAGATTACTAAAATCTTTTGATTCCTGAAGGGAAGATTGAGCAATAGTAATATTTGATAGATTATTCCACTGGGAACCATTAAAGTGTAAAACTAGAAGTTGTGGGTTGCTAACAGCCGATGGAAAATGCTCATTGACTATTTTTGTTGCTATATATGAATCAGAAGTTGAAGGTGGTCCGCCGTTGGTTAAGCCTCCAGTTTTCCAGCCCTTAGTTCCATATATAAGACCCGAAAAGATAATTAGAGCCACAAATATAGTGACGTATGGTGTTTTAATAACTATGCTTGCAAACTTACCCCAAAGTCCGAGCTTTGGTTGTCTATCAATCCTAACCTTAACTGGCCAGAAAAGTTTTTTTCCAAAGAATGTTAGCAGCGCAGGTAATAGAGTCAGGGATGCAAGCAAGGTTACTGCGACTCCTATTGCTAATGATGGGCCTAGGCCTTTGTAGAAACCAAACTTTGCAACCAATAAACAAAGCAGCGCGGAGATGACTGTTAATGCGGAGAAAATCACACTTTGACCGACTTTGGTTAAGGCTTCAATTGTGGCCTGTTTTGAATTATGGCCTTTCGCTAGCTCTTCTTTAAATCTAAATACTAGAAATAACCCATAATCTGTTCCAGCACCTAATAGCAAGACAATCAAGAGCAGCTCAGTTGTTGGCGAAACATCTACGCCAATCTTAGTTGATTCAGCAATAATTGGACTAGCTATAAGTAGGGCAAATAATGGTGGCAGTAAAGTAACAAACGAAGCCAAGAATGATCTATAGACAATTATTAAGATAATGACAATAAAGACAACCGACCAAAGCTGGGTGTTGTTCTTGCTAGCATTGGTTACACTATCAGAATCAGCCGTTGATGCTAAGTCACCGCCCATATGTAATGAGAAGTTACTATCGGAAGAGTATTGCTTGATCATATTGCGTATAGAATCTACTATTTGAGTTCCTGCTGGACCATAGCTGGCACTCTTGAAGCCTATATTAATAAGGCGCACGCTACCATCTTGAGATACTGCTTGATCGCTAACATTTACAACACTTGGGAGTGATCTTATTTGAGATTCAATTTTCCCGATAACAGCATCATCCTGTAAATTTATTTTGCCATTGCTTCTGTAGGCAACAACATAAGATGTATTTGCTGTGCCTTTACCCTGGATTGGTTCAGATAAGTATTGAGCTCTTTGAGAAGGGCTAGAGTCAGGTAAAAAAGCTGAGTTTGAAGAATTAGTTACACTTGAGAGAGACGGAAGAGTCAGATATGCGATAGGGACAGCAGCGATCCAAAAAATAATAATGGGCCATCTCATTTTAACCACGAACCTAGCTAAAAGATTAAACATTTATTGGTTTACCGCTGACTCTTCAGTTGCTTTTTCCGTAGGGTTCATTGCTACAGTGGCAGACTGTACATCATCTTTTCCAATATCAGAATTATCGTTCGCTGAAGTAGACTTAATCTCATCGATGTCCTCAGACATAGTACCTTCACCCTGATCAATATCTAGAGTTTTATTCATAGGAGGGTTTATGCTGATTGCCATAGCAGCGTTAGCTGGCATTTCAGATTTTATAGGTAAGGTGAACCCAAACACTGAGCCTTTACCAACCTGAGAAGTAAAGATTAACTTACCATGCTGGTCAGTTATGACTCTCTTAACTAGGTAAAGACCAATACCGGTTCCATTAGGGCTTTCTTTTCTAGCATTGTCGGCTCTGAAGAATTTAGTGAATAGGTGTTCTTTTTCTTCGTCTGGTACGCCAATACCTGTGTCTACTACTTTGAAGATTACCTTAGTTGAATCTGAATCTAGGTATACGTCTACAGTACCATTAGGTGAATAGTAGATAGCGTTGTTAATTAGATTTAGGATTGCTTGTCTAGTCTTAGGTTCATCTACCTTTATTGTAGGCATAGTGTGTTCTGAGGGATGGTAGTTTAGTTTTACGTTACGGTCATGAGCTTGTCTTTGTAGCTCTTCTATTTCTTCAGAGACTACTTTAGCCATGTCTACGTCAGAAATCTCTAGGAAGAACTTACCAGCTGTCATACGGGATATGTTGAGGAGGTCAAAGACTAGGCCTTTCATGTTTCGGGTGCGAGAGAGTGTCTTTTCTAGAGCTTCTTGCATCTTTTCGTTAGTCTTTCCATAGAAGCCTTGAACAATTAGAGTAAGGAAACCATCCATTACAGCAAGGGGAGTACCTAGCTGGTGAGAGATCATGGAGATGAAGTCGTTCTTTACGGAGTCTTGTTTCTGTAGGGCTTCGTTGGCTTTGGTTAGATCGGCGGTGGCTTGTTCGATTTTGGCCTGAAGACTACTATTGAACTGTTGAATTTGTGAGAATGAACGGCTGTTTTCTACAGCAACTGCAAGTTCATTCCTCACATTATCTATTAGCTTAATATCTTCTAGGTTGTATGCTGTGCCATTATTTTTATGGGTAAATATTATAAATCCATTAACTAAGCCACGGTTAAGCAGCGGGACAAACACTTCAATGCCATATTTTTCGAGCATCTCTTTTTGTTTTTCGTCAGTAAGCTCATCAAGTATCAAGATATCTTGACCTAGGCTCAATAAGTCTTTAGATAAAGCATCGTGAATTTTGGTAAAGTAGCTAGCTGCCTCATAAAAAATCTTGTCCTTATTAAGAACAATAATATCAACTTGAGCAACTCTCAAATTGACCTCTAAAATCTTCTTAATTCTCTGGGCCAGATTATCAAGTAAAATTTCGCTAGATAATACCCGGCCGATTTTCGCTAAAACAATTTCCATATCATAATGATCTTGATATAGAAGTTTATCAGTTGCTTTCTGGAGCGCAGTTCTAAAAGTCTGATAACCGATAGCCAAAATAAATGTAACCGTAACAATGTAGACTTCAGGCCATAAACCTAGCTTAATGTCTCTAAAAATCAAATGAAACGGATACAGTAAGGCGACAATGAAAACTATTACTGATGCAAAGAAAGTTGTTGCAAATACAAGCGTACGTAGGACTGCGGTTCTTATATCGAAAAGCTTGTGTCTAAGTATTGAATAGCCGACCGTACCCACAAACAACAGAATTGAAGGATTTCCGATAATATTACCCCAGCTATACATACCTAGCTTTGGAAATATGATTTGGGTAAACATATTCACCACTATCACGAATGAGCTTGAGTATGAAATAAGCTTAATCTGAGATTTAACGGATTGTGTTGCATTGATTTGGTACTTATAGAGCATCCTAAAGGCAATCGTGAACGCGAAAGTGAAATATATAAGAGTTAGGAAAAGCAGTGGACCGGTCTTGGAAAGAATTATACCGTACTTGCTTTGAGAAACTTCTGTAATACAGCTAGGCAAGAAAGAAAGTGGGGTCATTATAACTGGAGCAGCATATATTACATATTCATACCATTTTATTTTATTCTTGTTATGAGAGAGTGCCCTGGAGAAATAATAGAAAGTCATCGGAATAAAGTTTGCTATAGCTAGAGCAGCTCTAGTCCAAAGCAATCCATCGGAAATATTATGTATATAGTGAGCACCGAAGTTCAAAGCTACATAGCCAAGAATATTGAATGTCCAGATAATAAAACTAAAATTGACTCGAGAACGATAGTTCTTTGAGGCTACAATTGCGCTAATTAGGAGCAAACCAGCAACGGTTGGCAAAAATGATAGTAGAGTATAAAGTCCAGCATTCATGATATTAGTTTTTATATTTTAAGTTCACAAAGTCATTATAGCGATTGTGCTTAAGAATTAAAAGATATTTCTAATGTTTAATTAATTCTGGTACTATAAATCTTATAAGAGGAAATATGGCCGAAGAAGAATCAAACAATATAACGGAAAAAGATCCTGAAATAAAAACTCAAAATATTCCAGAGATTAATAACTTAATTAACAGTTCGGACGATAAAGCAGTTAAGGAAATTGAGCTAAAAGAGAGTGACGAATCCTTGCTTCAGGATACTAGTGCGCCAATTAAGAGCATAAAAAAATCTAAGTTCGATTGGATTAAGTCTAAGCCGTTCATTATCTCAACTTCTGTAATTTTGCTATTAATGGTCTTAATCTCAATTCCAGCAACCAGATACTCTATATTGGGAATCTTTATAAAAGAAAAATATTCCTTGAATGTTTTAGATAGTCAAACAGGTAATCCAGTGATAGGGGCAGATGTAGTAATTAAAAACCATCACTACACAACAGATTCCCGAGGTTCAGTAAGTGCCTCCTTGAGTGTAGGTAACCGTAATATAAGCATAAGCAAGAAATATTATGCGACATTAAATAATAAAATTCTTGTGCCGTTCTCTCAAAAGAATCCACAAGTTATTAAGCTTACCGCTACAGGAAGAATGGTATCAATAAAAGTCGTCAATAAAATTACCAAAAATGCAGTGGCAAATATATTAATTACAGCTGATGGAGCATCTTCCAAGACAGATTCTAGCGGTAATGCCAATATTGTTCTTTCTGCAAGCAATCAGACAGCGAAAGGGATTATCTCAGGACAAGGCTATACTAATCAGAATGTAACAATTAACATCGTAGCGTCTAATACTTATCAGATTGTTCCAAGTGGCTATATTTATTATCTCTCTAATTCTTCTGGGACTGTTGATGTCGTCAAATCAAGCTTAGATGGCCTTAATCATTCGACCGTCCTAACAGGGGTTAGCTCTATGGGAATATATGACACTAGCCTATACCCATCAAGTGATTGGTCTTATGTAGCCCTAGTTGCTAACCGCAACAATCAAAAGCCATGCTTAACAATCATAAAGTCATCGAATGATATTCCGACTATAGTCGATCAAACTAACGGAAACTACATAGTGTACGGTTGGGACTCTAATGACACTTTGATTTATAGCGTCCAAAATACCAATCTACCTTCGGGAACTAATGGTGAATATACCTTGAAATCATACAATCCATCATCTAATTCAGTTTCAACAATTGACTCCAGTTCTTCTGCATCAAACAATGGCGTAACCGTTGGTGAGTTCTTTAATGCAGTAACAATGCTTCCGAATAACACATTAATTTACGGCAAGTCTTGGGCCGGCAACATCAATGGTTTTAGTGGACTGCAGATAAATATAATCTCAGTTAATAATAACGGTACTGGAAAGAAAACATTACAACAATTTGACCAATCTCAATATTCTCAAGCAATCAACTCTCATTACAGTGGAGCAAATAAAGTATTGCTATGGCTATACCAAAACAACACTAATTCCGCATCGTACTTCCAATACACAGATGGTAAGCTAAATCCAATAGCAAATAATAATCCGTTAGTTTCTGGGATATATAATTATCCTTTGTCCTATCCTGTATCTGCTGATGGGACTAAAGTTGCCTATTCTTCCAACGTAAATGGTCACAATGCAATTTACGTAGCAAATGCTGACGGCAGCAGTCCAAAACAACTAGCCCTATTAGGCAACTCTTACAATACTTATTCTTGGTTTAACAATGACTATATAATTATCAACAACAATAACAATGAGTTCTTAATTATGCCGACCAATGGAACGACTACTCAATCAAACCTAATTAAGATTAGCGATCACTTATAGAAAATCTATTACTAAATAGATAGTGTAGAGTTGAGGATACTACGAATACTGCCGCAAATAAAGCCACGACATCTCCGGGACCCGTGTTAACTAGTTGAGTATTCTTAGGGCCAACTATTGCTGTAATTGAGCTGCTAGATTTTGGGCTCTGATTGTTTTTTTGCGTAGTAGTTGTTTTTTGTGGATTCGCCGTTTTATGATCATTGCTCGTTTTTTTGTCTTGCATCGTCATACCAGGCATACTAGTTTTGTTTGTGCTAGCTTTATGATCATGAAAATACAATCCTGTAATTAGAGCAATGTCTAATAAAATAATTACTGCTAGAGTGATTGTTCGTTTATTCTTTCTATTACTATAGTCATCCATAGGTACTTCCCAAAAGTTAATTTATATTAAGTATATCAAACTTGCATATATAGCAATAAATTGGCAAAGATAGGTGTTGAATTAATCAAATTGAATGGCGTATACTAAATATTAGCCATGTGTGGGCTGAGCCTTAGGTTCTTCCTCCATACAGACTTAATACATAAGTTCTAACTAAGGTAGGTGCACTAACTGACTAGTAATAGTTAAGCGTCAACACCGGAAGCCTAAAAAACAAGTTGCTCTTATCTAAGTTGAGACATTTTGAACGGTGTCATAT
>Ga0194062_1001419_pt1 | contig 9996 bp, 13 predicted proteins | sample SepL2225m_MetaG_FD_155481 | JGI IMG/M metagenome (GOLD analysis project Ga0194062, IMG submission 155481) | Anoxic zone freshwater microbial communities from boreal shield lake in IISD Experimental Lakes Area, Ontario, Canada - Sep2016-L224-25m | ecosystem: Environmental > Aquatic > Freshwater >... | reverse complement strand
GGATCACGCTTTAATCACTTTATCCAATGGAGGCTAATGGCTCTCCATCTCATATCTCGACCAAAATCCAGCTCTTTATCCTCGATTATTTAGATCGCGCTCAGTAGCGGCTTTCGATCTGCCAAAACCCGCAAAATCGGAAACAACTCAGGGCGACGTTGTATCTCATCAATAACAACTATTCCCTCTAAGTTCTCCAGGGCTGACATCGGGTTGGCAAGGCGTTCTAGATGTCGGGGATTCTCAAGGTCAAAATAGGCTAATGAATCAGCGGCAACAATTTGACGGGCCAATGTTGTTTTACCGCATTGGCGGGGGCCTAGTAACGAAACGACGCGATTACGACGAAGCGCATCGTGAATTCGGGCTAAAAGTTTTTCTCTATTGAACATATTTGTTTTTTACCATGAAATTCAAACTTATGAAAGCTGAATTTCATGGATACGGGTTTCCGAACACTGCCCTTAATCCGAATTTCAAACATGGATAGACAGGATGAACAGGATCAGTTGAATTCAAACTACGTCTTTTCCCATCCTGTCATCCTGTACATCCATGTTTAAATCTCTTCTTCTTCACTACCATATCACGCGAAGGTTGGGATAACGGGGCATCACGGTGTTGCGCGTGATGATCGACAGGCTGCGCTCATGGCATTCGGCAATCAGGATCCGGTCAAACGGATCATTATGGAGATCTGGTAAGGATACGGACGCCTGAGCCACTCGACGGGTCAAGGGCAGCTCGATGAGCCGGTGCTGGGCAATGGCGCGAGTCAGGTATTCTTCAGGGGAAAAAGGAAGAATCAGGCGGCCCCGCTTGACGAGAATCGAGATTTCCCAGGCGGAGACAACGGAGACATGAAGGGAGGCGGGGTGGGCGAGTAGGGCATCTTTGGCGGCAGGTGAAAGTTGTTCGGTGTCAGAGGCCAACCAAACCAGAGTATGTGTGTCGAGCAGGATCACCGGAGCGCCTCCGGCCAATCCTCGGGCGAGAGCGGAGCCTCCGGATCCCCAAGGAAATGCGCCCCTTTGAGTGAAACATCCTGAAGAAGCGGATTGGATTTTGCCCGTAATGGAACGAGTTCCGCCACGGGAATCTTGTGCCGGCAAATCACAACATGGATCCCCGTCCGCTCCACTTCGCTGACAATTTCCGAAAAGTGTGTTTTGGCGCTATAGATGCTAAATTCGGTTTTCATGAGGAAAGAATCGCAAATTAGTATATTCTAGTCAAGAGTGACTATAATATACTATTCTATGTAAATGACATCATGTGAAAGGTTTTTCAGGGTAGGGAGGCCTCTCCGAGGCCTCCGTCTTGGACAGAGGTATGCCGTTTCGCCGGCAGCGGAGGCCTCGGAGAGGCCTCCCTACCCTGAATCGTCCCTGGATCCACTACCAAAAATGTGGCGGTGTTGTGACATTTCGTATAGACTGAATCAGTGGTCTAGAAAACCCATGGAAAGCGAGTCGAAATAATGAGAAATCCATTCAAGCGTGCGTTTACATTGATTGAAATGCTGGTGGTGATAGCGGTAATAGGCGTTTTGGCGGCATTGCTTTTCCCGGCGTTAGGTAAAGCCCGGACTGCAGCCCGTTCCACCAAGTGTATGGCAAATTTACGACAACTGCAAATGAGCGTTATGGTTTATTATGATGGGGGTAGCCTGCCGAATCCCATGTCGTCTGTAAGCGGTCCCGATGCTGCGGGAGTGTATAGCGAAAACAAAGGGTGGGTTGCGTGGCAGACGTGGACGCCTTCAGTCACGCCTGGCACCTATAATCAAACGAACGCGCCTGGCATTTATTGCATAACGAATGGAGCCCTCTACCCCTATGTCGGGAACCTGGATGTGTATATGTGTCCCGAATTTAAAACGAAAAACCCGACATATTGTCGGGGATATTCCATGTTTTCAATGACCCTTGGGATGGCTAGTCCTGTAAAGCAGATCTTGTTTGCTGATGATGCCCTGTGTAGCGCGGCAAATGCTGATAGCGCGATGGTGACGAATGATATCGGTCGAATTCATGGCAACGGAAGTCTTGCCAATGCCAACGTGGTCTATCTGGATGGACACGTCGAGAAATGGTGAAACTCATGCCGTGATTTCTCTTAAAAACCCCTTATTTTGCGGCCCTTCAATAAAAAACTTTAAAATTTCAAACTGACTTCATTGACATTGCCGGGAGCATCGCCTATAACTTGACCCAGCAATCGAGACAGTAGTCTCTGAAATGTTGACACGAGAAAGCAGCCGGTTCCTAGTCGGCTAAATGAAAGTTAAGGCGACTGGGAAGTTGGATGTTTTTGTGTCTTGTTCTTTGAAAACAGAATAACCTGCAAAAACACTTCGATTCGGAAGTGATGTGATTTGTTAAGCAACTGTTCTGGTTGTGTCTGTCGATGACAGGCATGACGAAATGTAAGTCAAACTCCATTTGTCTGGCAACGGACATATGGTTTTATTTATTCGGAGAGTTTGATTCTGGCTCAGAACGAACGCTGGCAGCGTGGATTAGGCATGCAAGTCGAACGAGAGTATTGAAGTAGCAATACGACGATACAAGAGTGGCGGAAGGGCGAGGAACGCGTGGGCAATCTACCCCCTGGTTGGGGATAACCCGCCGAAAGGTGAGCTAATACCGGATACGATGGTTCGTCATATGACGGATTGATCAAAGATGGGGAACCGTAAGGTCCTGTCGCCGGGGGAGGAGCCCGCGTCCTATCAGCTTGTTGGTGAGGTAACGGCTCACCAAGGCTTACGGGTAGCTGGTCTGAGAGGATGGTCAGCCGCACTGGGACTGAGACACTGCCCAGACTCCTACGGGAGGCTGCAGTCGAGGATCATTCGCAATGGGCGCAAGCCTGACGATGCGACGCTGCGTGGAGGATGAAGGCCTTCGGGTCGTAAACTCCTGTCATTCGGGAACAATAAACTGTTCATTAATACTGGATGGAATTGATAGTACCGGAAGAGGAAGCCACGGCTAACTCTGTGCCAGCAGCCGCGGTAATACAGAGGTGGCAAGCGTTGTTCGGATTTACTGGGCGTAAAGGGTGCGTAGGTGGTATTGTGTGTCGGTCGTGAAAGCTCACCGCTCAACGGTGAAAGTGCGTCCGAAACTACAAAACTAGAGTGCAGGAGAGGAGAGCGGAATACTTGGTGTAGCGGTGGAATGCGTTGAGATCAAGTAGAACACCGGTGGCGTAGGCGGCTCTCTGGAATGTAACTGACACTGAGGCACGAAAGTTGGGGGAGCAAACAGGATTAGATACCCTGGTAGTCCCAACCCTAAACGGTGTACACTTGTTGTAGGGGGAATTGACCCCCCCTGTGACGGAGCTAACGCGTTAAGTGTACCGCCTGGGGAGTACGGTCGCAAGATTAAAACTCAAAGAAATTGACGGGGGCCCGCACAAGCGGAGGAGCATGTGGCTTAATTCGATGCAACGCGAAGAACCTTACCAGGGCTTGACATGTAGCTGGACGACCCATGAAAGTGGGTTTCCTTCGAGGCTGCTACACAGGTGCTGCATGGCTGTCGTCAGTTCGTGCCGTGAGGTGTTGGGTTAAGTCCCGCAACGAACGCAACCCCTGTATTTAGTTGCCACTACCGGTGATGAATCGGTAAGCACTCTAGATAGACTGCCCGTGATAAGCGGGAGGAAGGTGGGGATGACGTCAAGTCAGTATGGCCTTTATGCCCTGGGCTGCACACGTGCTACAATGGTCGGTACAGAGGGAAGCTAAGCCGCGAGGTAGAGCAAATCCCAAAAAACCGGCCCCAGTTCAGATTGAAGGCTGCAACTCGCCTTCATGAAGTTGGATTCGCTAGTAATGGCGCATCAGCTACGGCGCCGTGAATACGTTCCCGGGCCTTGTACACACCGCCCGTCACATCATGAAAGCCGTCTGCACCCAACGTCGTTGATTCAACCCGCAAGGGAGATAGACGCCTAAGGTGTGGGTGGTGATTGGGATGAAGTCGTAACAAGGTAGCCGTAGGGGAACCTGCGGCTGGATCACCTCCTTTCTAAGGAGAATCCCAACCCGCTGATTGGTTGGGATACGGTCAATGCATCTTTGCCCTTCTCCGGGGCAGAGGAAATGCTAGTCAGGTCGGTTACACTGACAAATCACATCGCTCCCGCATCGAGGAAAAGTTTTTTAGCAGGTTGTTCATGAGAATGGGCGGCATGGGTGACTCCGCCAGGTTTGACCGGTATGGGGGCATAGCTCAGTTGGTAGAGCACGAGCTTTGCAAGCTCGGGGCCACCGGTTCGAGCCCGGTTGCCTCCACTTTTGGGCGTGTAGCTCAGTTGGTTAGAGCGCGTCCCTGATAAGGACGAGGTCCCCGGTTCGATTCCAGGCACGCCCACCATATTCTCATATTTCAGATTTTAGATTTCAGATTGATGAAGCAATTCACCAATCTAAAATCTACAATCTTAAATGGTTGTGTTCTTTGAAAACTGAATAGAGATGGGTAAGTATATAACTCGCGCCGAAGGTATAGACCAGGATTTATGGTCAAGCTTTTAAGCGCGCACAGTGAATGCCTTGGCATCAGCAGGCGATGAAGGACGTGGTAAGCTGCGATAAGCTTCGGGGAGCCGCATGCAGGCTTTGATCCGGAGATTTCCGAATGGGGAAACCCATCCCGCGTAATGGCGGGTTATTCCAGCCTGAATAAAATAGGGCTGGAAAGCGACATCAGGGGAAGTGAAACATCTCAGGTACCCTGAAGAATAGAAAACAAACAAGTGATTCCCTCAGTAGTGGCGAGCGAAAGGGGAAGAGTCTAAACCATCCGGTTTACCGGGTGGGGTTGCGGGACTCCGATATGAGACTGCGAAGAATAGCGGAAAGAACTGGAAAGTTCTTCCATAGAGGGTGAAAGGCCCGTACGCGAAATTCCAAGCAGCTCTAGGAGTATCCCAAGTAGAACGGAACACGTGGAACTCCGTTTGAATCTGGGGGGTCCATCCTCCAAGACTAAATACTAGCTGATGACCGATAGTGAACCAGTACCGTGAGGGAAAGGTGAAAAGTACCCCTGTAGGGGAGTGAAATAGTACCTGAAACTGTGTGCGTACAAGCTATGGTAGCCTGCCGTAAGGTGGGTGGCCGTTTGCCTTTTGCATAATGAGTCTGCGAGTTACTGTATGCAGCAAGGTTAATCCCGCTCTGCGGGAGGAGCCGAAGCGAAAGCGAGTGCGAAATGCGCGACTAAGTTGCATGCGGTAGACCCGAAGCCAAGTGAGCTACTCATGGCCAGGATGAAACCTCAGTAACATGAGGTGGAGGTCCGAACTAGTGAATGTTGAAAAATTCTTGGATGAGCTGTGAGTGGGAGCGAAAGACTTAACAAACTTGGTGATAGCTGGTTCTCCTCGAAATACCTTGAGGGATAGCCTGCACGAATGCAATTATCGGAGGTAGAGCACTGAATGGACTAGGGCCCTTACCGGGGTATCAACGCCAATCAAACTCCGAATGCCGATAACGTCACGTGCGGAGTCACACTGCGGGGGATAAGCTTCGTAGTGGAAAGGGAAACAGCCCAAATCGTCAGCTAAGGCCCCAAAATGCCGATTAAGTGTATAAGGATGTGAGATTGCTGAGACAGCGAGGATGTTGGCTTAGAGGCAGCCACCATTTAAACAGTGCGTAATAGCTGACTCGTCGAGTGATCTCGCGCCGAAAATGATCGGGACTAAAATCGGCTGCCGAAGCTACGGGTTTATGTTGGTTACGACCAATATAAGCGGTAGAGGAGCGTTCTGTATGGCTTGAAGTGGAAGCGTGAGCGACCATGGACTGTACAGAAGTGATTATGCAGACATGAGTAACGAAAAGACGGGTGAGAATCCCGTCCGCCGTAATCCTAAGGTTTCCTGGGGAAGGTTCGTCCGCCCAGGGTTAGTCGGTCCCTTAGCCAAGGCCGAAAGGCGTAGGTGATGGACATCAGGTTTAATATTCCTGAACTACGTTCTAGCGTTATGAGCAATGGAGAGACGCAGGAAGCTAGGTTGGCCAGCTTATGGATGTGCTGGTTCAAACCCACAGGAGGTTCTGACAGGAAAACCCGTCGGAACATTAACTCTGAGGGGAATGAGACTCTGAGCCTACGGGCAAGGAGATGTGACTGATGCTACGCTGCCAAGAAAATCTTCTAGCAAGCAAAAACGTATCCGTACTAAAACCGACACAGGTGGGAAGGTAGAATATACCAAGGCGCGCGAGAGAAACCTCGTTAAGGAACTCGGCACAATAGCCCCGTAACTTAGGGAGAAGGGGTCCTCCCCATGGTCATTCGCAAGAAGAAGCCACAGGGAGGCGCAGTGAAAGGGTCCAGGCGACTGTTTAACAAAAACACAGCACTCTGCTAACTCAATAGAGGATGTATAGGGTGTGACACGTGACCAATGCCGAAAGGTTAAGGCAAGAGGTTAGCCGCAAGGCGAAGCTTCAACCCGAAGCCCCGGTGAATGTCGGCCGTAACTATAACGGTCCTAAGGTAGCGAAATTCCTTGTCGGGTAAGTTCCGACCTGCACGAATCGTGTAACGATCTGGACGCTGTCTCAACGAGGATCTCGGTGAAGTTGTAATTCCGGTGAAGATGCCGGATACCCGCAGCAGGACGGAAAGACCCCGTGAACCTTTACTGTAATCTGATATTGGCATCTGGTTTGATATATGTAGCATAGCTGGGAGGCTGTGAAGCTCGGTCGTTAGGTCGAGTGGAGCCATCAGTGAAATACCAGTTTTATTAAGGCGGATTTCTAACCTCAAGCCGTGAATCCGGCTGAGGGACCGTGTCAGAGGGTCAGTTTGACTGGGGCGGTTTCCTCCCAAAAGATAACGGAGGAGTTCGAAGGTTCCCTCAGCATGGTTGGCAATCATGCATCGAGCGCAAAGGCATAAGGGAGCTTAACTGCGAGACATACAAGTCGAGCAGGTGCGAAAGCAGGACTTAGTGATCCGGTGGTAGCTTGTGGTAGCGCCATCGCTCATCGGACAAAAGGTACTCCGGGGATAACAGGCTTATCGCTGCCAAGAGTTCACATCGACGCAGCGGTTTGGCACCTCGATGTCGGCTCATCGCATCCTGGGGCTGGAGAAGGTCCCAAGGGTTTGGCTGTTCGCCAATTAAAGCGGTACGCGAGCTGGGTTCAAAACGTCGTGAGACAGTTTGGTCCTTATCCGCTGTGGGCGTAGGAGATTTGAGGAAAACATTCCTTAGTACGAGAGGACCGGGAATGACGTACCTCTGGTGTTCCAGTTGTTCCATCCAAGGAGCATCGCTGGGTAGCTATGTACGGAAAGGATAAGCGCTGAAAGCATCTAAGCGCCAAGCCTCTTCCAAGATTGGATCTCCCATTCGCAAGAATCTAAAGGCAGGTTGTAGACTACGACCTTGATAGGCTGGAGGTGTAAGGCCCGTGAGGGTTTCAGCTGACCAGTACTAATCAGCCGTGTGGCTTGACTTTTTTTTGATCTTACCTTTGACGTGAGTTTTTGCTGCCCATCTCTATTTTTACTTTATCGGATTTTCCCGGTGGCCATGGCGAGAAGGAAACACCCGTTCCCATACCGAACACGGAAGTGAAGAGTCTCAGCGGCGATGGTACTACGGTTTTGACCGTGGGAGAGTAGCACGTTGCCGGGTTTTATTTCTGAGGGTTTGTGAGTAATCACAAACCCTCTTTTTTTTGTTGTACATCGCGCAGATCGGTCGTATAGGACGGATTGCACTTATGACAACGGTTAGCCATTGGCCTGATTTGCGGCGCATCGCCGGCGAAGAATCAACCCGTCTCGTTCGTGAACTTCCTAAAGCCATTCGCCCCCTCGTCGAAGCCTTGCCAATCCTGTTTGAACCACTCCCCAGCCAGGCACTCATCGATGACGGCGTGGAGCCGGATGTCATGGGCTTGTTTATCGGCCCTGCCTTCGCCGGTGAAGACCAGGATCCTATCCCTGCCGAAATTATCCTGTTCCTCGACAATATCCGCGATGAGGCCGAAGGCGATCCCATTCGCTATCGCCAGGAAATTCGCACAACCCTCCTCCACGAAATCGGCCACTACCTCGGCCTCAATGAGGCCGAACTGTGGGAACGCGAACTGGAGTAGTGCCCAGCCACCCTCTTCGATTTCTTTTTTTTGCTCTAAAAGCGAAATCTTCAGGGTAGGGAGGTCTCTCCGAGACCTCCGCAGATCGATCATGCTGAAGAGCGGATGCCTCGGAGAGGCATCCCTACCCTCCGTGGTAACTCGTAATGGGTCACTGACGAGGGGGTAAGTAAAAGGACCGAAGGACTTGTAGTAACCGGCGTCCTCGCCGGTAGTGTGCAAAGAGTGCCGCCGACACGGCGGCTACTACAGCGATGCCCTCATGAGTGACCCATTACGGATTCACGTTAGGGGGGTCGTATTCAGGATTCAGGGGCAAACAAGGACTAACTCAAAGATGCAACTGACGGGCTTTATCCGTGCAGAATTTCAACTCAGTGGCAAAAGGGCCCATGATGTCGTCATACATTTGCTTGATTTCATTGGGGAGGTAATCATGCACAATCCGGTTGCGAACATCGCGCATGTTGAACCACTGCTCAACAGATGAAATCAGTTCCAGTTTTTCCATCCGGTTGAGTCGATCACGCAAGGTGTCGGACTCTTCCGCAAATTGAAGGCGTTCGTAACTCCTGAAGAATTTCAGACCGATCTCAACCGCGCGGATAAAGCGATCACTTAACGCATCGTACGGCTCACTTTCATCCGAGCTGTAATTGCGAGTTGCATCATAGGAAGTGAGCTTGTCCAGGGAGGCCTGAACCAGCGCCACCGTATCGAACATCTTGGCAAGCTCCCGCTTCGTGACTTCAATTTGTTCCGGAGTGGTCATGTGAGCAACACTGCCTCCTTTTGAATAAGGTTTAAGAAGGGCTTCTGCTCTTCAGAAATGCAGTCGGGGTTAACGACCAGCACGTCGATTTTCTCATCGCATTCCATGCGGAATCGAACCGAAATATCCCGCGACAGGCGATATGGGGAATCTGAACGGGAAAGCACAAGAAGGTCAATATCGCCCCCCTTTGCCGATGGATCAACCCGGGAGCCATAAAGATAAGCAACCCCATCCATGCCCGTGAGCGCATGGGTCAACGCCTTTTTTTCTATGTCCAGAAGCCTCATGACTGATTTGAAAGATACACTCCCAGTCGTGCATAAACAAGGGGGTTGTTGATTTTCCAGGAAAGGTGATGACGGGTGATTTAAAAAGGAGGGTTGATTTCCCGCAGTCTGAATCCGTGGCACATCATGACACAGACTGGCACACGAATGAGGGAGGATATTGAACTGTTAATAGATCGCATCTATTTGCGGGGTAATTGGTTACATACTGATACGGCCCATTTCAAGGCGTTCAGCTGTAGTAGCCGCCGTGTCGGCGGCAGAGAAGATACCGGCGGCACGCCGGTTACTACAGGGCGCCTAGCGCTTCCTTCAGCTGTAGTAGCCGCCGTGTCGGCGGCAGAGAAGATACCGGCGGCACGCCGGTTACTACAGGGCGCCTAGCGCTTCCTTCAGCTGTAGTAGCCGCCGTGTCGGCGGCAGGGTAAATATGAGCGCTGCAAGGGTTTTTCATTGTCTTAATTCCTGATCCTAATCGGAATCCTAATCGTAATCCATTCTGGTGCAGGAGATTACGATTATGATTAAGATTAGGATTAGGATTTCTGGGGAATGAGCCGTTGATTTTTATACCTATGTAGAGGGGCACGTATGTGGTCATGCCTGCCCAAAACAACAAAAACCAAAAAAGGAGAGAAGGAAATGAGTGAAGAAGGACCCGATGTTGATAGTGTGAGCGCGATCTAAATAATCGAGGATAAAGAGCTGGATTTTGGTCGAGATATGAGATGGAGAGCCATTAGCCTCCATTGGATAAAGTGATTAAAGCGTGATCTAACCTCACG
>Ga0194062_1001418_pt1 | contig 10008 bp, 8 predicted proteins | sample SepL2225m_MetaG_FD_155481 | JGI IMG/M metagenome (GOLD analysis project Ga0194062, IMG submission 155481) | Anoxic zone freshwater microbial communities from boreal shield lake in IISD Experimental Lakes Area, Ontario, Canada - Sep2016-L224-25m | ecosystem: Environmental > Aquatic > Freshwater >... | reverse complement strand
CATCAGGCCTCTGGCTGATGTACCTCAAAGGCAAGCCGTATGAACGGGGCATTGCAAACGGGAAACTTGCAAAAGAATTGATCTATCAGCAGGAGAAGGCTTTTGTAAACCAGATTCGGAAAATGATACCTTCTGATTTCTATCTCAGCTTTCTGAAGTACTTTATTTATTGGTTCAATCGTAATCTGGACGATTTTGTCACAACCGAAATGAAACAGGAGATCTATGGAGTGAGCCGGTCGGCCAGCAATGATTTTGCTTTTATAGGCAGCAGCTACCAGAGAATGCTCAACTACCATTCGGCCCATGACATAGGCCATACACTCGAACAGCTCAGCCTGGTCGGATGCACTTCTTTCGGAGTCTGGGGCAGGTCCTCTGCCGATTCGGGACTGATCATCGGAAGAAATTTTGATTTTTATATGGGAGATGAGTTTGCCCGGAACAAGATCATATGCTTTGAAGAGCCCGACAGCGGGTATGCTTTTATGACGGTGACATGGGGAGGGATGATAGGCGCGGTCTCAGGTATGAACGAGAAAGGACTTACCGTTACCATCAATGCCGCCAAATCGGATATCCCCTACTCGGCCCGTACACCCATTTCACTTCTTGCACGTGAGATCCTTCAGTACGCCTCGACTATTTACGAAGCTTATGCAATTGCCGAGAAACGTAAAACCTTTGTTTCAGAATCCCTCCTTATAGGCTCCGCTAAAGAAAGACATGCGGAAATTATTGAGAAATCGCCTCATAAAACCTCTTTGTTTGTGCAAAAAGGCTCATTTATCAGGTGTGCCAACCACTTTCAGTCATCGATGTTTGCAAAGGATGCTGTGAACCGCCAGAATATTATGGAAAATGCTTCAATGTACAGGTTCATCAGACTAGGTGAGGACATCCGTTCAGAGGTTCCTTTGACCGTGGAGAAGGCTGCCGCTATCCTGAGGGATCAGTCGGGGCTCAAAGGTCGCAATATAGGCATGGGAAATGAAAAAGCAATGAACCAGCTTATCGCACACCATTCGGTTATTTTCAAACCCCGTGAGCGGCTCGTCTGGGTTTCAACGGGTCCATGGCAGCTTGGGTCTTACAAATGCTTCGACCTGAGAAAAATTTTTCATACTTTTGCAAACCCGGATCAGGGGGTGGATTGTGAAGATAAGACGAAGGAAATTCCACCGGACATCTTCCTGAAATCAGACGGATACAGAGCTTTTCGTGATTTCAGGGCGATGAGAAGGATCCTTCATTCAACCATTGAGCAAGGCAGAAAACTGCCTGCTGAAAGTTCTTTCATTCTTGCATTTATCCATACGAACCCGGAGTTTTACGAATCCTGGTTCCTGGCAGCGGAATATTATTATATGATAAGGAAGTACGCAGAAGCCAGATCGTATTATTACCGGGCCCTGGCTTGCGAAGTGCCTGCCTGGAAGGAAAAAAAGAAAATAATCCGGAGGATCGCCGAATGTAAGGCCGGGTTGAAAATGAGATTAAATCGGTATTAACTCCGGGGCAGAGCCCCGGACCCGGATTCCGCTCCAAGGGGCGGGGAATTTACCCGGAGTGACTAAACAAAGACAAATGAAATTTAAACTGATATATCCCCGTTGGCAGAAGCTTGAAGGACAAACCATTTTCAATCTTCCTCCCCATGGTCCTGTGGTCATGGCAGCAGCCCTGCCCGAAGATGTTGAGATCGATTTTACCGACGAGAACGTCGAGGATCTTGTGATAGATGATTCAGCCGACCTTATCGGCATTTCGATGATGCTTACCACCCAGGTGAAACGCGGATGGGAGATCGCCGACCAGTACCGTGCCCTCGGCAAAAAAGTCATCTTCGGCGGCATCTCTGCCATGCTGCATGCCGAAGAAACCATGCTGCATGCCGACTCTGTCTTTTTAGGCGAGGTGGAAGGCCGGATGGAACAGGTATTTGCAGATTTCAATAAAAACGACCTGAAAAAGGTCTATAACTTCCTCACCAAACCTCCCGATCTGAACCTGGTTGGGCCTGCAAAAAGGAGCATACTGAAGAAAGACCTGTATTACCATAAAGGCTTCAGGATGGTTGACCTGTTCCATGCTTCCCGTGGCTGTATCTATGACTGCTATCCCTGCGCTGTAAGGTATCTCGGAGGCCGCGGTTTCCGCCCCCGCCCTATCGACCGGGTCGTGGAAGAACTTTCGCAGATGGATAATAACCGGCTGTTCATCGTCGACAATTCACTGGCGCTTGATACGCAATGGGAAAAAGATCTTTTCAGGGCCATGATCCCTCTAAAGAAGAAGTGGGTAAGCCATACTATCGAAGATAAAGATGAAGTGCTTGACCTCGCTGCCCAGGCGGGAGCTTGGTATGTATACCAGGCTGTATTCGATACCTCCGATTATATACGCAACCGTATAAAACAATACCACGATTACGGCATTGCCGTGGAAGGCACCATCCTGCTTGGTCTCGACAATCAGACCGAAGACGATATCAAGCGGCTGATCGACTTCCTGCTCGAGATCGATCTGGACCTTGCAGAATTCACTGTACTGGCGCCTTTCCCACATACCAAGGCGTACAGCGACCTGCTCAAACAGAACAGGATCTTCGATAAGGACTGGAATCATTATAACGCCGGCAAAGTGGTGTATTATCCCAAACATATGAGCCCGGAACGACTTGCCGGACTTTACCAGTATGCCTGGGATACCTTTTATAAGGACGAGCCCCAGACGATGAAAATGTTTAACCTTATCAACAAGGTCATGTCAAGAGAACTCGCCGACGGGACCTACACTCCCCGCCGCCGCGACATCGCAAACCTCAGCTTCGGTAAAAAAGTAACCGACGATGTATAATTTCGCTATTTCGATACTTAATCATGGAGACCAACCCCGCCTTCGATAAATACATGGACCGCTACATCGACTATCCCGGCCACTGGGACAGCCCTTCAAAGTGCGGACTGAAGCTGTTAACCAGGAAAGACGGGAAAATACTGGCCATTGCAACTGAGATTTACCGGCAGAACCCGGGAACCCCCGTTACCGAAGTAGTAGCATCCCTGGCAACCCAGATCCTGAAGGCCAGCGGGGCTGCATACGGGAATTTTATTTTCATCGAACATACCCCCGACCTGGGAAGTAAACTTACTTTTTACGGCGAAACTTTCGACCGGGTTGACTTTGATCATAACGACGGGATTTTATCCAACCCGGTATGGACACGTCTTAGCAGGGAACATGTTGACCTGATGATGGAAGAGTAAATCTCCTATCTTTACAGCATGCCCGGCCCTCTACAACGTGTGTTTCTTGTTGCCCTGCTCTGTTTCCTTCTTTTAATATTTGCAGATGAGGGAGCGGCTCAGCCCATCCTCAGGTCCTCTGTAAAAGGTATCATCCTTGATGCAGCATCTCTGGAACCCCTTGCCGGAGCCAGCGTTCAGCTGATTGGTTCCGATCCCCCCCTGGCTTGCTCATCGGATGAAACGGGCCGTTTCCGGCTCAAAGGCGTACCCATCGGAAGCGCCCGGCTGAAAGTGAGTTTTATAGGCTATGCTGCATTCTTGACTGAACCCCTGGTGATCAGCAGCGGAAAAGAAGCTGATATGACCGTTTACCTGAGACAAACAGGAATAAACGGGAAGGAAGTAGAAGTCAAAGGAGATTACCGCAAGGGAGAAACCATCAACCGCATGGCTTCGGTGAGCGTTCGGCCATTCAGTGTGGATGAAACCTTCAGGTACCCGGGAACTTACAACGACCCGGCCAGGATGGCACAGAACTTCGCCGGCGTGACATCTGGCACCGATAACCGCAACGATATTATCGTCAGAGGCAACTCCCCTTCAGGGCTGCAATGGAGGCTGGACGATATGGAAATCCCTAATCCCAACCATTTTGCAGCCATGGGGACTACCGGAGGACCGGTAACTATACTGAACGACAACCTGATGACCAATTCGGACTTTCTTACAGGTTCCTTTCCGGCTCAGTATGGCAATACCACTGCCGGCGTATTTGACCTGAGGATGAAGACCGGCAACAGCGATCATCACGAGTTCTGGTTCGGGATGGGATGGAACGGACTGGAGTTCGGCTCTGAAGGCCCGTTCTCAAAAAAAAGCGATGCCTCGTATATGTTCTCGTACAGGATATCGATCATTCAGCTGCTGAGCTATGCAGGTGTGAAAATGGACGTTGTGCCTCAGTACCAGGATTTCAGCATGAAAATATGCCTGCCTTCAAAGAAAGCCGGGATTTTCACCATCACCGGGATGGGCGGAATGAGCTATATCCAGCTTTTCCAGAGCCGCCGGCCATCCTCTGACTGGATGTTCCCCGATTATGGTGAGGACCTCTCAAACGGGTCCAACCTCGGAGTTCTGGGGCTTACTCATCAGGCCTCATTAAAACCGGGATTGAGAATAAAAACTATGCTTTATGCCGTGGGTTCGCTGGTTTATACCCGTGCCGACACCTTTTCAAATGTGGCTACAACACCTGCATTATGGGCCGGTGAACGCAGCTCCGAAATAAAACTGTCTTTCTCATCCAGGGTGTTCAAAAAGTTTTCAGAAAAAACCTCCCTTGAGGCTGGTATCAGCTACGACCATTTTTTCATGAATTTCGCCGATAGTATGATGTATAAAAGTGCCTTTCAGGTGCATACCGGAACAAAGGAGCAGATGGATTTCATCAGGGCTTATACCCAGGTTCTTCAGAGCCTTACGCCTTCGTTTGATCTGAAAGCGGGAATCTGCGGATCCTGGCTGCCTATGAATGCCTCATGGGCTCTGGAACCCAGGATTGGCCTCGACTGGCGAATCTCGGAACATCATGCCCTGGCATTCGGGGCCGGAATGTATAGCCAGATGCCGCCTCATGTAATGTATTTCATTATCAACCGTTTGCCAGGCGGGGGAATTTTTGAACCAAACCGGGACATCAATTTCATCCGCTCGGCCCAGAGCGCCCTTTCCTACGATTTCAAACCAACCGAAAAACTTCATTTCAAGACGGAGATCTATTACCAATATCTGTACAACCTGCCGGTCAAAGCCTCAATCCCCCAGTATTCACTGATCAATGAAGGGCATGACTTTTTTCTTAACAGGCAGTATTCCGACAGCCTGGTCAGTACCGGGACCGGCTCCAATTACGGTGTGGAACTCACCTTCGAACGGTATTACAGCAAACAGTATTATTTCCTGTTTACTGCATCATTGTTTAATTCAACCTATTCAGCCTACGATAACATCACACGGAATACGGCATTCAATGTGAATTATGTGCTGAACGCCGTGGGCGGATATGATTTCACTATAGGGAAACGGAAGTGGGGCATCCTCTCGCTTGGACTAAGGGCTACCTATGCAGGCGGAAATCCCTACGTGCACTATGATGTAAGTGCTACATTGGCAAACGGAGAAAGTATGATGGACTGGCCTGCCTCATTCAATGTAAGATATCCTGATTATAAACGTGCTTCGCTGAGGTTCGGATTAAAACGAAACCTGCCCGGCTATAACATCGAGTTCATCCTTGACCTTCAATACAGGACTAACTATACTAACGTCTACCTTCAGCGGATCGATCCGAAAACAGGCGAGATCCGGACTTTTTTCAGCATGGGCTTTTTTCCCATGGCGACATGGAGAATACAGTTTTAAACAGAAGACCTATGAGCTCGAATCAAAAATTTCCACCCTATGGTATAGTTAAATCACTTGGCCTCTTCAGAGGATTGCTGTTAAAACTTCACAGCAAGCTGTTTCCGGCTTCCGTGGTTTTATATGAACAGTTCCAGTCGTTCTGGCTGTTACAGCCCTTGTATATTGCCGCCAAACTCAACATCGCAGGTCTTCTGAACGAAAAACCCCTGAGTATCGAAGAACTTGCGATCAAAACAAATGCGCGGCCGGACCCCCTGTACCGGGTGCTGAGGGCTCTTTCTTCTGAAGGAATTTTCAGAGAAATGGAAGGACGGCGCTTTAAGCTGAATTCAAGGTCCAGAGCCCTTCTTGAAGGAGATGGAAGCATGAGGAATATAATCATTCATCACCTGGGAAATATCAACTGGACAGCCTGTGGGAATATGTTGCATGCCGTAACGACAGGCGAAAGCGCTTTCACCGGCTTGCATGGCATTGACATCTATCCATTCCTTCAGCAAAATCCCGAAGAACTCGGGCGTTTCGAAAAGTCCATGACGGAACTTTCGGCTCTCGCATCAGGCCCCGTACTTTCACGATATGACTTTTCAAAATACACCACGGTCGCTGATATCGGTGGAGGTGAAGGACTCTTACTGTCGGAGATTGTAAAAAAACATCCCGGTCTTAAAGGTATCGTTTTCGACCTGCCCGAGAACTCGGCAAAAGCCAGGGAATATATCCGTTCGGGAAAGCTGGATGCACGAATGACCTACACTCCGGGTAGTTTCTTCGAACCTTTCAGCATACAGGCCGAAGTGTACCTGATGAAAAATGTGCTTCATAACTGGGATGACGCCCAATGCTCCATCATCCTTACAAACCTCAGAAATACCATGAAGCAGGGCGCAGTTCTGCTAATCCTTGAAATGGTCGTGCCGGGTCCCAACATCCCTTCGTATTCCAAACTTGTAGATATGCAGATGCTCGCAACCCTGCCCGGGGGAAGGGAAAGAACTCTGGCTGAATTTGAGTCCCTGCTGAAGAAGTCAGGATTCAGAATGAAACGACTGATCCCGACTATCGCCCCGATGGCTATCCTCGAAACAGTCATGGATTAATTTACCTTTGCGCAATGATCAAGCTGTTGTTTTCGGCAAAAAAAGAGATCCTGATAATTGTGCGTGATGTTCCCGGACTGATGATCCTTTTTATTATGCCTGTCCTGCTGATGGCGGTGGTTGTTCTTGCCCAGCAATACGTTCTTAAAAACGAAATGGGAAAGACCAGGTTGTTGTTTGTAGATGACAGTCATTCGGGTTTTTCACGATTGCTATTTCAGAATATCGTATCAAGCGGTTTTTTTGAGACCGACAGCATGGCCGGAGCGGCTGTTATAAACAAGGAAAAAGCTACAGCCCTCATCAATCGCGGGAAATACCCTCTGGGAATTTATATAGGCAGCCGCGATTCGGTCATAGAGATTATTTCCGACCCGGCTCTCTCAGGGACATACCGTTCCAGTATGATTACACCACTGAAGTATCTTGTCAAAGGCACACAAACCCGGAGTATCATTGAGGAGATGCTTGCTGTTTCTGCCGGAGAGATGAAGCCTCTCGTTGATAAAGCTATTGAGGAATCGGCAGGGAAACTGCCACAGGTCAAAGAATCCTTTGCAGGTTCAGAAAAGCAGGAGATCAGGCCTACTGCAATACAGAATATCGTGCCCGGGTTTATCCTGTTTGCCATGTTTTTTATCGTTATCCCGCTCGCGGCCAGCATCATCAGCGAAAAAAACGAAGGTGCTTTTCAACGGCTGCGGACTCTTCCCGTCGGGATCGGAATCATACTGGGATCCAAAGTGCTGGTATATTTTGTGGTTTGCCTCGTTCAGTTCTTTCTGATGATGCTTGTCGGTCTTTGGATTTTTCCCGTTTTCTTCGGTCTGCCCCGACTGGAAGTAGGAAATAATATTGCCGCGATCCTGTTTGCCACATCTATGGCCTCATTTGCAGCAATAGGTTTTGGCATCCTGGTGGGGTCTGTCTCGGAAACGATGGCCCAGGCCTCCCTGTCGGGATCGGTTTTGGTAGTCCTGCTGGGAGTGATCAGCGGCACTTTCATGCCGGTCCATATAATGCCTGAAGCTTTACAGCACATAAGCCTGATCTCCCCGATGCGATGGGGAATCGACAATTATCTTGATGTATTTATCCGCGGGGGCGGTATTGCTTCTGTTTTGCCCCGAAGCCTGCTGCTTCTTGCTTTTTTCGTTTTTGCAATGATCGCCAGTAGTTATATTTTTGCAGTGAGAAAAAAATAATAGTAATAAGGGATTTCCATGAAAGAAAAGGATGTATATGCAGAGTTCCCTGAGCAGCAGGTTATCGTGTATATCGAAAAAGAGGACGGGACATACGATGCGATACAGACAGGTTCTTTTATTTCGGCCAATTACATCGACGATTTCTTCCTGAAAAGGAACAACCTGGAAAAAGCTTTGCAGGAAAAGATTGATAAAGGAGAGATCAATGCCATCGGGTATTTCATGATCTATGAAGACCTTACTATTTCGGAACTTGCTGCACGTATGGGAATGATGAAATGGACCTTACGAAAACATCTCAGACCGGGCGGTTTCGAAAAAATCAGTGAGGCTGTGATGAAAAAATATTCGATGGTTTTTAATGTCACCCCTGAGGAAATTGTCAACCGGCAGTCAGGAAACAGAAAATAAAAAAATGATCATAGAGAACTATCAGCATAAAATGGCGGCCCATTGTGAGTCCGGTGCGCTCACATCCTTACTTAACTGCTCTGGGATGAAGATTACCGAACCCATGGTATTCGGGATCTCAAGCGGAATATTCTTCGGTTATTTTCATGCCATGAAATCCTTCGCCTTTCCAACATTCATTGTCAGGAACAGACCGGGACAGATGAGGAAGAACCTCGGGAAAAGGACCGGAGTGAAGTTTTACACAAAAGAATTCAAAGACCAGTTAAAAGGTGAGCAAGCCCTGGATCTACTTATTTCACAAGGAATCCCGACGGCCACTCAGGTCGACTTTTTCTACCTCGACTATGTGCCTTCCTGGGAACGCGTTCATCTGAACGTGCATTTTATTGTTGTTATCGGCAAAGACGGAGAGACTTACAAAGTGAGTGACAGCTATTTTCCGCAATTGGTCGATCTTCCTGCTGATTCCATGAACAAAGGCCGGTTTGCACAGGGGAATATGTCACCTAAAGGGTTCCTGTTTTATCCGCGTTTTGTCCCTGAGTCGTTTAATTACGAAAAAGCCATCCGCAAAGGCATCAAAAAAGCATGTTTTAACATGCTCAGCATCCCCATCCCTTTTCTCGGGATCAAAGGCATCAGGCTGTTCGCCAAAAAAATAACTGAATGGCCGGCCATGGCAAGGGATACCGAGCATCTCTCGCATGAGGTGATGAAGATCAACATTCTGTTGGAGGACCAGGGAACAGGCGGAGCAGGATTTAGGTTTATGTATGCCACTTTCCTGCAGCAGGCCTCCGAGATCATCCATAAACCCGAACTTAAAGGCCTGGCCACAGAACTGATGGAAATCGGGGATGGCTGGAGGGAATTTTCACTTTTCGCCGCAAAGCTCGGCAAAAACCGCGACCTTGGTCCCGATAAATTCAAGCAGATGAGCACGCTTCTGTATGAGAGGGCCGATAAGGAAGAGGCTTTCTTTAAACGATTGTCAAAAACCATTAAATAAACCAAGCTGAATGAACCTGGTACTGACGGAAGAACTGAGGACCGAGATCAAGAATCTCATCATGGAAACATTGCTAATATCAGGGATCAGACCTGAAGAAATAGATAACGACAAACCCCTGTTCGGAGGAGAGAACGCACTCACTCTCGATTCGGTGGATGCCCTGGAGATCATCATGGCCATACAGCGTAAATATAATGTGAGGATAGCCGACCAGAACCTGGCCCGTACCGTGGTCCGTTCGATCAATTCGATAGCCGGATTCCTTGTTTCCCAGCAGGATCAGCAGTCATAAACCTTTTATTGTGATGCATTCATACCTGACCGCCGGGATGACCTTCGGCCGGCTTACCAGACTCCTGGCCCGGAATAAAGTGAGCTGGGACCCGGTGACTGTCATCAGATTGTTGTTCTTATTTCAAAGTTCGGTCTGGTCGAGCATTTTTGCTGCGGTGGAACATTCCCGTTACGGGAATCGCTTTGCAAGCTCTCAAACCCCGGAAGATCCCGTATTTATCATCGGCCACTGGAGGACCGGCACCACCCTACTGTTTCAGCTTATGAGTCTGGATGAACAGTTTACCTCCCCTACCACGTTC
>Ga0194062_1001417_pt1 | contig 10010 bp, 5 predicted proteins | sample SepL2225m_MetaG_FD_155481 | JGI IMG/M metagenome (GOLD analysis project Ga0194062, IMG submission 155481) | Anoxic zone freshwater microbial communities from boreal shield lake in IISD Experimental Lakes Area, Ontario, Canada - Sep2016-L224-25m | ecosystem: Environmental > Aquatic > Freshwater >... | reverse complement strand
TGTTAAAACAAGCAATGATGGCGGATAAGGCGCTTATAAAATCCAGTCCGCTCAACAGCAAAGCGAACACCAGAATAACGATACAGATAAAATACAGGAAAATGAACCCGGTCACCGAAGTGATAATATTATTACTGACTACCGTGCCACCAATTTTCATTGGCTTAATGGCATAAGGGTGGATGAACTTAAACATTTCCAGGCGTGCCTGTTTCATCAGAATTATGGTTCGAATCATACGGATACCGCCACCCGTAGACCCCGAAGAGGCGGAAAGACAACTGAGGAACAACATCCACATCGGCACAAAAATAGGCCATTTATTGAAATCCTGATTGGCGAAACCGCAGTCAGTGGCAATAGTGACTAAATTAAATGTCGCGTAGCGCAAAGCGGAAAACAAATCGGGATAAGTTCCTGCATGCAGCAATACCAACGCCGCTAATACACAGCTGCCCAAAACCAGCATAAGAAAAGCCACGGCCTCCCTGTCATGGATATAAGGGTTAAATGATTGCTTTCTAAGCGCGATGAAATGAGTGGCGAAATTAATAGCCGCCAACAATTGGAAAACTGTCAGCACCATCTCAATTGACAACGAATCAAAAAAACCGACACTGGCATCGTGCGTAGAAAATCCGCCCAGACTCATCGCCGCAAACGCATGGCAGATTGCATCGAACCAATTCATCCCTGCCAGACGTAACGCAATAATGCAAGCAAACGTAATGCCGGCATAAACCAGCCACAACGCTTTCGCTGTTTGCGCGATGCGGGGTGGCAAATCAGACTCCTTAACGGTTCCAGGCGATTCCGCCTTGTACAGCTGCATACCACCGATGCCGAGAATTGGTAAAATAGCCACCGCAAAAATAATAATGCCCATCCCTGCTATCCAACACAATTCATGCCGCCAAAGGTTAATCGACATCGGTAACTGGTCAATTCCGCTTAATATGGTTGCACCGGTCGTCGTGAGGCCGGAAACCGTCTCAAAATAAGCATCAACAAAGCTGAGTGTCGGCATGTAAACCATCAGCGGGATGGTACAAAAAACCGGCGTTAATGACCAGGTGATCGCCACCAGTAAAAAACCGGCTTGTCGCGATACCTTTTTGGGCGTTCGCAGCGTCGGTACAAACATCAACGCGCCTAAAAGGAAGGTAATCAAAGTGCCTTCATAAAAAGCATTGGTGGCGCCGTCATCGGCAATTTTTGATGTTATCAGGCAAGTGCTCATCAGGCCGCTAAAGCCCATGGTAACCAGACCGAAGATATGGACGATAGTTAGAATTACATTCATGGGCGCCTAAAGTTTATACCACATCAAACAAACGAAAAGTCCAAGATAAAACGCCATAGCAGTGTCTGTCAGTCATGCGCTTTTGCAGAGTTTATGTTATAAGGGGTTGAAAAACTTTTTCGATACTGCTGACCAGTTTCTTTTCCATCGCGAACATGACCACATGATCGTTTTCTGCAAATACAGTGTCATGGTGTATCGGGATAACCTCGCTGTTACGGATCAAAGCGCCCATTACAATACCGGCAGGAAAATTAATCGTGTCCACACGACGGCCAACGACGGAATCTTCGTCATTATTAGCATGGGCAATAGCCTCAATTGCTTCAGCCGTGCCTCCACAAAGCGAAGTGACTTGCGCCACGTCACCACGACGAACATGTTTTAATATACTGCCCAGCGTTTCCTGATTTGGCAAAACAGTAACATCAATGCCCGTACCGGGCAGTAATTTAGTGTACGAAACGTGATTAAGCAGACAGATTGTTTTTCGCGCACCCAAGCTCTTTGCCAAAGAAGCGGAAATAATGTTGACACCGTCGTTATCGGTGATTGCACAAAACAAATCCGCAGTATCAACCGACTCGTCCAGTAAGAGTGCTTCATCGGCACAGTCACCCAAGAGTACGACCGTCTTCCGAAGATCATTAGCGATTTTATTGGCGCGGATCGGGTTTTTTTCAATGATTTTTAACTGATGGTCATTTTCCAAAGCGAGCGCCAAACGCTTGCCGACATGACCACCCCCAGCAATGATAATACGTTTTAAAGGCGGTTCTAATTTGCCCAGCTCTTTCAATACCCGACGCACTTCTTTGCGGGGCGCCACTAAAAATACTTCATCGCCGGTTTCTATCGTAGCGTCACCGGTTACGCATAGGGGCTTACCTTGTCTGAAAATAGCCACAACACGGGTTTTGCCATCGGACAGACGCTCCTTCAGTATTTTAATTTTTTTCCCTGTTAAAGCCCCGTCCGCGACTACCTTAACCGAGAACAGCCGCACGAGGCCACCTGCGAAATCAGAAATATGCAAAACCCCTGGAAACTCAATCAAATTACGGATTGATTCCATGACGATTTGCTCAGGACTGATAACAATATCAACCGGAATGCCCTTTGGGCCAAATAATTGTGGATTTTTCATATATTCGATAGCCCGCACCCGTGCAATTGTTTTCGGACGGCTATACAGCGCATTAATGATTGTACACGCCAACATGTTGGTCTCATCGCTATCCGTCACCGCTATCACCATGTCCGTAGTGTCAATTCCAGCCTGCTCCAAAATACAGGGATGGGCGGCATTACCGGTAACCGTAGCAAGATCGAAACGCTCTTTTAAAGCATCCAGTAGTTCCTGCTTGAAATCGACAACGACAATGTCGTTTTCTTCGCTCGCAAAAGCCCCTGCAACTGACGAACCGGTGACACCGGCACCAAGAATAAGTATTTTCATTAACAATCTACCGAATTAAACAGTAACTACATCAGCCACAATGTTGATACGAAGCAGTTCATTTTACCTGAATAACTGATATTTCAAACTTAAGAGCGAAAGAGCAACTGAAAGCGGGTCTAAATAAGGCCTTAAAAATTGTTTTCCGGCAAAGACACACTCAAAATAACACACTATTTCAATGCATTAAAAGCTCTAAACCCGCCGTGGTTATTTTTAAGGTTTATAGCAAATCTTTTACCTTCCCAACAGGGAAAGCTCTCGCAAATACATTTTGGTGCGTTAGCAGACAAAAGCACCGGTTAAAAACAGCTTCCATAATCAAGTAACAGCTCCTCACACCCAAAAAAGATGCGCGGATAGTCTATTCGTATCATTAACTTTAAGCCGTATTCAAAAAATACAGCAAGCGTCAGCAAACGGGCGCACGCCGCCCAAATTCGAAGCGAAGTATTGGCGGAACAGCGCCAAACAGCCGTTGTCCACCAGACAATCGGCAACAACAGCATCAAATGCACGTCATCCCAACTGGATACTGTTAACATCCCCATTTTTGCCAAGGTATCCGCCGCATACAAACTGACATTTAAAATCAGAAAAAACGGCCAGAACACCCACATTAGCGCCACACTTCCGCTCCAGGCTGAAAACAGGTATCTGTTTACGGATTGTTTTTGTAAACTTTCCCCACCCAACGGAGAACTTATAAACAGTACAACAAGCAGGGCCATAAAAATAATCAGCAACTCTAACGGACTGGCTAAACCAATCGATTTAAAAAATAATGGCAACGAATAAATAAACATAACTGAAAGTTTCTGTTGGTAAAGCAATAAATGACGAAATTCAACGATTGATATATGATGACACAGAGTGATGCTTGTTGGCTCGGATATAACACCAACAGATTTTTTATTGCACGCGATTTCCATGAGGCCTTGAATTTCTTTCTCACTAAGTAGCCTATTTACTGCTTTACTCCCGTTGAAAGAATTGAAGACCTATGCCTGGATTTACAAAACCGGTTATATCAATCAAGCCGAAGAAGAAAAATGGCAAAACTCAGCAATTTTGAATTCCTAAAAGAACACGACCCCATATTTTTTCAGTTAGCCTTTGCTGCTGAACAGTCATTTTCCGCTGATCCTAATACCACTTTAATTAAATTGCGCCAATTGGCCGAGGCCTTCGCGCAAGATATGGCCGCCCGTTGCGGCATTGAATTCGACGAAAAAACCACTCAAGCTGACTTGCTGTTCAAACTGAACCGTGAAATTCGTCTCGATCCCAATATCCTTGATTTATTCCATACTCTGCGCGTCGAAGGCAATAGGGCAATCCATCAATTCAGAACTCAACATAAAGAGGCATTGGATGGCTTGCGCTTGGCAAGAACATTGGCTATCTGGTTCCATCAAGCGCTCGGTAAACAGGGCGCAGCATTTAAACCCGGCCCATTCGTAGCGCCTGCTGATCCAAGCCTCCCACTGCGAGAATTAATTACGCAGATCGGGCAACTTAAAGCAAAACTGCTGGACGCCAATGATCGGGTCGAAAGCAATCAACAACTGATGGCGCTGGTTGCCCGTGAAAAAGAAGAATATGCGCTACTGGCTGAACACATGGATGCGGAAGCCCGTACCTTTCAGCAACTGGCACTGGCGCATGAAAACCAACTCAATGACGAGCGCAAAGCCTTCGACGCACGTCTTAAAGCCATGCAGACGGAGCTGGAAAACCGGCAACAGCTTCCGCAGCAACTCAGCCAAAGCATTCAAAAAGCCACGGCACAACTGTCTCTCAACGAAGAGTTAACGCGCATACTGATCGATCAGCAACTTATTTCCGCTGGCTGGGAAGCTGATACCGAACAATTGACTTATCAAAAAGGCGCACGTCCGGAAAAAGGTAAAAACAAAGCCATCGCCGAATGGCCCACGCAAGGCAAACAAGCCGCCGATTACGTCTTGTTTGCCGGTTTAACAGCGGTTGCCGTCGTGGAAGCCAAGCGCGAAAACGTCAATGTCGCAGGTAAAATTCCACAAGCCGAACGCTATTCACGCGGTTTCAAACAAAGCCCCACCATGCAACCTGCCTGGCTGATCCAGGGAAGAACTATTGCCTGGGCAGACAATGAAGAAGGCCATTACCAGATTCCCTTTGTCTATTCCTGTAATGCCCGCCCTTTCGTTAAGCAACTGGCTGAGCAATCCGGCATCTGGTTTCGTGATGTACGGGAAATTGCCAACCTCGCGAGACCATTGCATGATTTCCATAGCCCCGAGGGTTTGCTCGATAGCCTTAAACGCAGCCTTCAAGCGGCACAACAGATCCTCAAAACTGAAGGATTTGCTTATCTCAAACTGCGCGACTATCAGCAAAAAGCAATACAGGCAGTAGAAGCCGCCTTGGCGAACAAGCAATCCGGCTGCCTGCTGGCGATGGCGACCGGAACCGGTAAAACCCGCACCATCATCGGCTTAATGTACCGGTTTCTAAAAGCGGAGCACTTTAAACGCATATTGTTTTTGGTTGATCGCACCGCATTGGGAGAACAAGCCATAGACTTCTTTAACGACTCGCCGTTAGAACAAAATCAAACGCTGTCCAAAATATATAACATCGCCTTGCTCGGCGATATGGCTGCCGAGGCAGAAACCCGCATTCAGGTGGCTACCGTACAGGCAATGGTCAAGCGGATTTTTCAATCCGACAGCCCGCCTACTATTGATGCCTACGACTGCATCATCATTGACGAAGCGCATCGCGGCTACACACTTGATCAGGATATGACGGAGGGCGAATTGGCGGTTCGCGATGTCGCGCAATATTTATCCAGCTACCGCCGTGTGCTAGATTATTTTGATGCCGTCAAAATAGGCCTGACTGCAACACCCGCCAAACATACCACGGAAATTTTCGGCAAACCGGTTTTTACCTACAGCTACCGGGAAGCAGTGGCCGACGACTGGCTGATCGACCATGAGCCGCCGATTCGCTACGAAACCCTGCTTACCCAAAACGGCATTCATTTTGACAAAGGCAGCCAGGTTAGCGTCATCAACACCCAAACCGGTGAAATAGAACTGGCTGAACTGGAAGACGAACTTGATTTTGAAGTCGAAGCCTTTAACCGCCGCGTTATCACCGAAAGCTTTAACCGGGTCATCTGCACACAACTGGCGCAAGAACTCGATCCCTTCGGCGACGAAAAAACCCTGATCTTCTGCGCCACCGACTTGCACGCCGACATGGTCAAGCGCCTGCTGGATGATGCGTTTAAAGCGCTTTATCAGGACGATTACAATGAGGCGGCGGTACGTAAAATTACCGGACAGAGCGACAAAGTCAAACAGCTCATCCGTCAATACGAAAACGAACGCTACCCCAACATTGCCGTCACCGTCGACCTGCTCACCACCGGTATCGATGTACCGCCCATTTGCAATGTGGTGTTTTTGCGCCGTGTCCGTTCACGTATTCTTTTTGAGCAAATGCTGGGCCGCGCTACCCGCCGCTGCGATGAAATCGGTAAAACCGTATTCAGAATTTATGACCCCGTCGATATTTACGCGGCACTGCAAGATGTCAGCGCGATGAAGCCCTTGGTCAAAGATCCCGGTATCACACTGGATTAATTGCTGCAAGAGTTAACCGATCCCAACAGCTTGGCGGCACCTGGCAATAAGCCCGAAACCAGCCATGCCCACGATGTGCTCGATGTCATCAGTCAAAAGGTCATGCGTGTATTGCGAAAAGCCGTCAAAAAAGCCGAGCTTAAGCCGCTGCTCAAACAAAAGCTTGATGAACTGGAAACGCTCTGGGGCGAAGAACCCGGCAAATTGCATCAACACTTGCACCGCCTCGGCCCCCATCAAGCTGCTGATTTTGTCCAAAGCCACAGCGGTTTGCTCAAGCAATTGAGCGAAGTCAACGCGTTGCTGGGTTCAGATAGTTTGCTGTTAATTTACGAAGGCGCTGATGAATTTAAAAGCCGAACCCAAACCTACGGCGTCAACGAAAAACCTGCCGATTACCTGGAAAGCTTTAACCACTTTATCCGCGACCAGCTAAACCAGTCGGCAGCGCTGGGAGTGATCGTCAACAAGCCCAAAGACCTCACACGCGAACAACTCACGGAAATCCGCCTGCTGCTGGATCAACACGGTTATACCGAAGCCAATCTGCAAAGTGCCTGGCGCAACCAAACCAATCAAGCCATTGCCGCCAGCATTATCGGTTTCATCCGTCAGGCGGCGATCGGCGAAGCCCTCATTCCTTTTGAACAGCGCGTTGCGCTAGCCATGCAAAAAATCTATGCCCTGCACAGCTGGTCACCGGTGCAACGCAAATGGCTGGATCGTCTTGCCAAACAACTGACGCTGGAAGTGGTGATTGATCAGCAATTCGTCAATCGAGCGTTTGCCCGGGATGGTGGCGCTAAACGCTTAAATTCCCTGCTCGGCGGCGATCTGGATAAGGTATTAGACACGCTCAGCGAAAATCTTTGGCAAACAGCAATTACCTGTCGAAAATAAACGGATTCTTCCACATGTCCTCTTTACATGTTCATCCCATCGACATAAAGCAAGTACATGTCGAAAATAAACGGATTCTTCTACATGTTCTCTTTACATGTTCATTCTATCGACTTAAAGTAACTACGTGTCGAAACATTCAATCTTATTAAATATGACGTGGCAACCCGATCAACCTTATAACCATTTACCGCTATTACCACCGGTTACAGAATTTGAAAATGTTGCCGTGTTAAAAGCATGTATTCCGGCACGGGCAGCATTAGCAGAGCTAAAGCAAGCCGGAGAACTACTACCCAACCAAGGACTGTTGATTAACTTATTACCTCTACTGGAAGCACAAGGCAGTTCTGAAATCGAGAACATCGTCACTACCACCGATAGATTGTTTCAGTACGCACAAGAAGATAGTCAGGCCGACCCAATGACTAAAGAAGCGCTACGTTATCGTACCGCTCTGCGTCAGGGCTTTGAAGAGCTGGTACGCAAACCGCTCTGTACCAATACAGCTTTGGAAATTTGCAGCACTATTAAAGCGGTACAAATGGATATTCGTAAAGTCCCAGGTACCGCGCTCAGTAATCAGGCGACAAGGAAAGTGATATACACCCCTCCCGTTGGGGAACACATCATCCGTACATTGTTGAGCAATTGGGAAGCTTTTTTACATGGCGATGACACTATCGATCCGTTGATAAAAATGGCGATTGCTCATTACCAGTTTGAAGCCATCCATCCTTTTACCGATGGTAATGGCCGCACGGGGCGTATCCTTAATATCCTGTACCTGATTGAGCAAGAACTAATCAGCTTGCCCATTCTCTACTTAAGCCGTTATATCGTCCAAAATAAACACGACTACTACCGTCTTCTTCTGGAAGTTACAACAGACCAACACTGGCAAGACTGGATAATCTTTATGCTCAAAGCAGTTCAGACCACCGCAACCTGGACTACGCATAAAATTGCAGCCATTCGTCAATTAATTGAACAGACCACGGAATATGTACGGAATCAACTGCCTCAAATTTACCGCTACGAATTAATACGAGTGATTTTTGAGCAGCCTTATTGCCGAATACAGGATCTGGTGGAACAAGATATAGCCCAGCGGCAAACGGCTTCGACATATCTTAAACAACTGCCTGATATTGGTGTCCTGTATGAAAAACGGGTTGGAAAAGAAAAACTTTTTGTGCATCCGAAACTGATTCAACTCCTTACTCAAGATGGTAACGACTTCATCCCATACCAGGCATAACACCCAATGACCAACAACGACATCGTACAAAAACTCTGGAACCTCTGCGACGTGCTGCGTGACGACGGCATCAACTACAGCGATTACGTCACCGAACTGGTGTTGCTGTTATTCATTAAAATGGAATATGAAAACACCGAAGCCGGTTTGCTCAACAAACACAAATTGCCGGAAGGCTGCCGCTGGCCGGATTTAAGCAGCAAAAGCGGCCTCAACCTGCTCAACGATTACCGGCACATTCTGCTCGCGCTTTCTACCGGTCAAGATGCCGACGGCAACACCGTGGTCAGCGATCAACTCATACTCGCCATTTACGCTGATGCCCAAACCCGCTTGCGCGAACCGCGTCATCTGGAACAACTGATCAAATCCCTCGACGGCATCGACTGGTTCAGCGCGCGACGCGACGGCCTGGGCGATTTATATGAAGGCTTGCTGGAAAAGAACGCCAGCGAAACCAAATCCGGCGCCGGACAATACTTTACCCCGCGTCCGCTGATCGACAGCATTATCCGCTGCATCAAACCGCAAGCCGGAGAAATCATTCAAGACCCCGCTGCCGGAACCGCAGGCTTTTTAATTGCCGCCGATGCCTATATCAAAGGCCATACCGACGACCTTTACAACCTGAACGAAAAAGCGCAAACCTTTCAGCGCAGTAAAGCCTTTGTCGGCATGGAGCTGGTTCCCGGCACGCGCCGTCTGGCATTGATGAACTGTTTATTGCACGGCATGGAAGGCGACAACGAAGGAGTGGTGCATCTGGGCAATACCCTCGGTCTGCCCGGCACGCAACTGCCCAAAGCGGACGTTATTCTCACCAATCCGCCGTTCGGTACTGCCAAAGGCGGCGGTGGGCCCACCCGCGACGACTTCACCTATAAAACCGGCAACAAGCAACTGGCGTTTCTGCAACACATTTACCGCAGTCTTAAACCCGGAGGCCGCGCCGCCGTGGTGCTGCCCGATAACGTCTTGTTCGAGGCCGGCGTCGGAACAGATATCCGCCGCGATTTAATGCACAAATGCAACCTGCATACGATACTCAGGCTGCCCACCGGCATTTTCTATGCCCAAGGCGTTAAAACCAACGTGCTGTTTTTCAGCAAAGGCACCACAGAAAATCCGCATCAGGACGAAAACTGTACCCAACAGGTCCGGGTTTACGATCTGCGCACCAACATGCCCAGCTTCGGCAAACGCACGCCATTCAGTGACCAGTACTTGAAACCGTTTGAAGACTGCTACCATGCAGCCGAACGCCAAGAAAGCCAAGGGGTTATCCCCCTCTCCCTTGAGGGACGACTTGCAGGGATGCAGGAGGTAGAGCAATGCAGGAGCGATTGCCGAGAGGCACGGGGTGATGAGGAATTAAACGCAGAATCCCGCTGGCGCTGTTTCAGTCGCGATTGGATCAAAACCCAAAAAGGCGATTCGCTGGATATTGCC
>Ga0194062_1001415_pt1 | contig 10013 bp, 20 predicted proteins | sample SepL2225m_MetaG_FD_155481 | JGI IMG/M metagenome (GOLD analysis project Ga0194062, IMG submission 155481) | Anoxic zone freshwater microbial communities from boreal shield lake in IISD Experimental Lakes Area, Ontario, Canada - Sep2016-L224-25m | ecosystem: Environmental > Aquatic > Freshwater >... | reverse complement strand
TTGCAGAAATCAAACAACCAGATTTGAACGCCCAAATTGTGTCGGAAAATATTGCTGCGCAGCTTGAAAAGAGAATTTCTTTCAGAAGAGCGATGAAGCAATCGATGCAGAGAACGATGAAATTCGGCGCAAAAGGAATCAAGACGGCTGTTTCTGGCAGACTTGGCGGCGCTGAAATCGCGAGAACTGAGCATTACCATGAAGGCACCATTCCTTTGCAGACATTACGTGCAGATATCGATTATGGTTTTGCTGAAGCAAATACCACTTATGGAAAAATCGGCGTTAAGGTTTGGATTTATAAGGGCGAAGTGCTTCCTGCGGCGAAAAAGGTAAAGACTCCAGAACCGAAAGCGGAAGGAGGAGAGGGCTAATGTTACTGCCAAAGAGAGTGAAATTTAGAAAACAACATAGAGGAAGACTGACCGGTAAGGCGACACGTGGGATTACCGTCTCCAATGGAGAACTTGGGTTGGTTGCAGTAGATCCTTCGTGGATCACAAGCAATCAAATCGAAGCGGCCAGAATTGCTATGACCCGTCATATTAAAAGAGGCGGTAAGGTATGGATTAAAATCTTCCCTGACAAACCAGTTACAAAGAAGCCTGCTGAGACTCGAATGGGTTCCGGTAAAGGATCACCAGAGTATTGGGTAGCGGTTGTAAAACCAGGAAGAGTGATGTTTGAAATTGCTGGAGCAAGCGAAGAGCTCATGAGAGAAGCGTTAACACGTGCGATGCACAAGCTTCCTGTCAAGTGCAAAATCATCGCTCGTGAAAAGGATGGTGAAGCTTTATGAAGGCACATGAAATAAGAGAAAAAACATTTATAGAGCTCGGCGAGGAAATGAAGGAATTAAAGTCTCAACTTTTTAAATTAAGATTTCAAGCGGCGACCAATCAACTGGAAAACCCAATGAAGTTAAGACTGATTAAAAAAGACATCGCGCGCATTAAAACTGTGATGAGAGAGATTGAATTGAAAGGGGGAGATCACGTTGACTGAGAGAAATTTGAGAAAAACGAAGACAGGCAAGGTCGTCAGCGATAAGATGGACAAAACAATTGTCGTTGCAATCGAATACAGCGTGAAACACCCGTTATACGGAAAATTCATTAAAAGAACGTTTAAATTGAAAGCGCATGATGAGAATAATGAATGTAAAATTGGAGATCGCGTCAAGGTCATGGAAACGCGTCCAATCAGTAAGGACAAAAGATGGAGATTGATCTCAATCGTAGAATCAGCGAAGTAATTAGGATAAGTTATCGGAAGGAGGTAGCGGCATGATTCAGGTACAATCCAGACTCAAGGTTGCTGACAACACCGGTGCCAAACAAGTAATGTGCATCAAGGTGCTTGGTGGTTCCTGGAGGAAGTATGGAAATATAGGTGACGTCATCGTTTGCTCAGTTAAGAGCGCAACACCCGGCGGTGTTGTTAAAAAAGGCGAAGTAGTGAAGTGTGTTATCGTGAGAACAAAAAAGGGTGTAAGTCGCCCAGACGGTTCGTATATCAAGTTCGATGAAAATGCAGCGGTAGTGATCAAAGACGACAAGAACCCAAGAGGGACGCGTATTTTTGGCCCTGTTGCACGCGAGTTAAGAGACAAAGATTTCATGAAAATTCTTTCTCTGGCTCCAGAAGTTCTGTAAGGAGGCGACAATATGGCAAAGGTACATTTAAAAAAAGGTGACTCGGTAGTTGTTCTAACTGGAACCAGCAAGGGCAAGAAGGGTAAAGTTCTTGAAGTAAATAAGGACGATTCTCGTGTTTTGGTTGAAGGGGTTAACATTAGAACAAAGCATAAGAAAGCGAAAAACCGTTATCAACAAGGTGGAATCATTAAGCAAGAGGTTCCCGTGCATAGCTCAAATTTGATGCTTGTTTGCAAAAAATGCAATACGCCAACTAAAATTGGCAAGCAAATATTGGAAGACGGATCAAAGGTTAGAGTTTGCAAAAAATGCGGCGAAGCAATGGAAACAGTATTAGAAAAAAAGTAATGACTGAAAGGAGGTTTAGTTAATGCCTAGACTCAAAGATAAGTTTAATAATGAATTATCGGTAGCGTTAAAAGAGAAATTCAAATACAGCAGCACGATGCAGATCCCTAGACTCGAGAAAATCGTCATCAACATGGGAATCGGTGAAGTCAAAGAAAACCCCAAGGCAATTGAGGCAGCATGCAGAGACATAGCAGTAATTACCGGTCAAAGACCGATTGTTACAAAAGCAAAAAAATCTGTGGCGGCATTCAAGCTAAGAGAAGGAATGGATATTGGTGCAAAAGTGACGTTGCGCGGTACAAGAATGTATGAGTTCTGTGACAAGTTCTTTAGCATTGCACTTCCTAGAGTAAGAGACTTTAGAGGTGTTAATGGAAATTCCTTTGATGGAAGAGGCAATTTTTCAATGGGTGTCAGAGAGCAATTGATTTTCCCGGAGATAGACTATGACAAAGTTGATAAAGTAAGAGGTATGGACATTACTTTTGTAACTACAGCGAAGACGGACGAAGAAGCAAAAGCACTTTTAACACTTCTCGGCATGCCGTTTAGCACCACCAACTAAGGGAGGGTATCAGCATGGCAAAAAAAGCTATGGTATTAAAACAGCAGAGAACTCCAAAGTTTAGCACTAGAGGATACAATCGTTGCAAACTTTGCGGCAGACCACATGCGTTTATTAGAAAATTCGGCGTGTGCCGTATTTGTTTTAGAGAACTCGCGTACAAGGGGCAATTGCCTGGAGTAAAGAAAGCTAGCTGGTAAGAGCTGAAAGGAGGTACGAATATGCAAATCACTGACGCAATCGCAGATATGTTAACAAGAATTAGAAACGCAGGATCATCAAAGCATCCGACTGTTGAAATCCCAGCATCAAACATGAAGAGGTCATTGGCTGAAATTCTTTTAGAAGAAGGCTATATCAAATCTTATGAATATGCTGAAGATGGCAAACAGGGCGTAATCAAGGTTGTTTTAAAGTATGCAGCAAACAAAAAGCATGTCATTACTGGGTTAAAGAGAATCAGTAAGCCAGGTCTTAGAGTATATGCTGACAGAACAGAAATCCCAAAGGTGCTTGGTGGACTTGGTGTTGCGATTCTTTCCACTTCACAAGGTGTTATGACGGATAAGAATGCTAGAAAAGCAGGCGTAGGCGGCGAAGTACTCGCGTTTATTTGGTAAGAAAAGAACGTAGTTTCTGAAAAGGGTTAAGGCCCATAATTTTAAGAATTGGAGGTGTGTGCAATGTCAAGAATAGGCAGAATGCCTATCGCAATCCCAAAAGGGGTTGACGTTAAAATTGAAGGCACAAATGAAATGACAGTGAAAGGTCCTAAGGGAACACTTTCGAGAACGTTACATGAAGACATGATTTTGACTGTGAAGGATGATACCATTACGGTAGATAGACCTTCAGAGGAAAAGATACACAAATCACTGCATGGGCTCACAAGATCGCTTGTGAATAATATGGTGGTTGGTGTAACAGACGGGTTTGAAAAAAAATTAGAAATCAACGGAGTTGGGTACAGAGCGCAAATGCAGGGAACGAAATTAATTCTTGCACTAGGTTATTCTCACCCGGTTGAGCTGGATCCACCGACTGGAATACAAATTGAAGTGCCTGCACAGAATAGAATTTCTGTAAAGGGTATTGACAAGCAAATTGTTGGCGAAATTGCGGCTAAAATTAGAGGTTACCGTAAGCCTGAGCCATACAAAGGTAAGGGAATCAAGTATGAAAACGAAACCATCATCCGCAAGGAAGGTAAGACTGGTAAAAAATAAGGAAGGAGTGAGATGACATGATTAAAAAAACGAGCAAGAACACGGTAAGAATTAGAAAACACACTAGAGTGCGTAAAAAGGTTGCTGGCACGGATCTGCGTCCAAGACTGAATGTTTTCAGGAGTTTGAAACAGATTTATGCACAAATCATTGATGACAATGCTGGCGTAACACTTGTTGCTGCATCCACTCTTGACGAAGCTTTAAAGGGCCCAGTTAAGCTAAATGGCAATAGAGAAGGCGCAAAGGCAGTTGGCAAGTTGATTGCGGAAAAAGCGATTGAAAAAGGAATCAAGTCTGTCGTATTTGATAGAGGCGGTTATATTTATCATGGTAGAGTGAAAGAACTTGCAGAAGCTGCAAGAGAAGCTGGACTTGAATTCTAACGAAAGGAGTGGGCAATTTGGAACGTATTGATGCTAGTTCATTTGAATTAAAAGAAAAAGTAGTAAACATTGGTCGCGTCACTAAGGTTGTTAAAGGCGGTAGAAATTTCCGCTTTAGTGCTCTTGTAGTAGTAGGAGACGAGAACGGCTATGTTGGTGCGGGCATGGGTAAGGCCGCAGAAGTTCCAGATGCGATACGGAAAGGGATTGAAGACGCGAAAAAGAATCTGATAAAGGTTCCTTTAGTGGAGACAACCATTCCTCATCAAATCATTGGGAATTACGGAGCTGGAACCGTGTTATTGAAACCAGCAGCACAAGGTACAGGAGTTATCGCTGGAGGTCCAGTGAGAGCGGTACTGGAACTTGCTGGAATCCATGACATAAGAACAAAATCACTTGGATCCAATAATCCAATTAACATGGTCAAAGCGACAATCGAAGGTCTGATGCAGTTGAAAACAGTGGAGGACGTTGCACGTCTTCGCGGTAAAACTGTGGAAGAAATACTCGGATAGGAGGGGCATTAAAATGGCTACATTGAAAATTACCCTCACAAGGGGTATCAACCGATCAAAAGAGAAACAAGTTGCTACAATTCAAGCCCTGGGGCTGACTAAGATTGGTAGCACCGTAGAAAAAACGGATAACCCCGCAACGAGGGGTATGGTCCGCAAGGTGGCGCATCTTGTCACTGTCGAAGAAATTTAAGGAGGTGTTCCTATGAAACTGAATGAAATGATTGCATCTGAAGGCGCGAAGAGAGCACCATACAGAAAAGGCAGAGGATATGGATCAGGTAACGGCAAAACTGGCGGAAAAGGTCATAAAGGCCAAAATGCAAGAGCAGGCGGCGGCGTGAGACCTGGTTTTGAAGGCGGTCAAATGCCACTTTACATGAGACTCCCAAAAGTAGGGTTTAACAACAAGAGATTTGCAACCGTCTATGCTGAAGTGAATGTGTCTTCATTGAACCTGTTTGATGATGGCGCTGACGTTACGGTAGAAGCGTTGTTAGAAAAAAGAATTATCAACAAAGTACTGGCTGGGGTTAAAATCATGGCGCATGGCGAACTGACAAAAAAACTTACAGTGCACGCTACTAAATTTACTGGCGCTGCAAAAGAAAAGATTGAAGCTGCAGGAGGAAAGGTAGAGGTGGTTTAAATGGGCAATATGCTTGAGACACTTAGAAATGCCTTTAAAATTGCTGATTTACGTAGGAAACTTTTATTCACTATTTTTATGTTATTAGTGTTTCGCTTTGGTTCACATATTCCGATTCCTGGGATTAATGCTGAGGAATTTCAGAAAGCATTCAACAATTTAGGTTCTTTATTCGGGATGGTTGATATTATTTCTGGTGGATCTTTGAAAGCAGCTACGATTTTTGCGATGAGTATTACACCTTACATCAATTCTTCGATCATCATGCAACTTCTTACAGTGGCAATCCCTCGTTTGGAACGATTGCAAAAAGAGGGCGAAGAAGGAAGAAAGAAAATTCAGCAGTATGTACGCTACGGTACCGTTATACTTGGATTTTTTCAGGCGAGTGTCATGTTCATATCTATGAAAAACATGAATTCTCTGACAAATGCAAATCCAGGGTTCATTGAATATTTGACCATTGCACTTTCACTCACGGCCGGAACTGCGTTCCTCATGTGGCTTGGAGAACAAATTACTGAAAAAGGCGTAGGAAATGGTATTTCCTTGTTGATTTTTGCAGGTATTGTTTCACGAGCACCTATGGGCATGTATTCGCTTTATGAAAATGCAATTGGTGGAAAGTTTGGACCTGGTGTCTTAGGAATTCTTGGACTTGCAGTTATTTTAGTTGTTTTCCTCGCTGTGATTGCGGCCGTTATTTGGGTCAATCAGGCGGAACGGCGACTTCCGGTGCAATACGCTAAGCGGGTTGTCGGCCGAAAGATGTATGGCGGTCAAAGCACGCACATTCCAATTAAAGTTAATCTCGCCGGTGTTATTCCAATCATTTTTGCGATGTCGATCATGATGTTTCCATCTACGATTATTGGACTGTTTGGTGGAGATACCTCATCTGGTATTGTCGCGTTTTTCACAAGACCGGATACAGGTTGGGGTGCTGTGGGTTATTCTGTGGTTTATTCAATTCTCATTATATTCTTTACATTCTTCTATGCAGTCATTCAATTCAATCCGATTGAGATTGCAAACAATTTAAAGAAAAATGGTGGTATTATTCCAAGTGTTAGACCTGGAAAGCCTACATCTGATTACATTTCAAAAGTGCTTGGTCGCATTACTTGGTTCGGTGGTTTCTTCTTGGCGATTGTCACTGTATTCCCAATCATTATTGGTTCTGTTACTGGAATTCAAGGCATCTGGTTTGGTGGTACTGCTGTTTTGATCTTAGTAGGTGTTGCGCTTGAAACAGTGAAACAAATTGAATCTATGATGTTAATGAGACATTACAAAGGGTTTCTTGAATAAAGACAATTTGTGATTGCAGTAAAATAATAAATTATTTTTTTCGGCGAGATTTTTCATCTCGCCGAAAACCTTTGGAAGTGATATTATGAAAATCGTCTTATTAGGTGCTCCTGGTGCAGGTAAAGGGACACTCGCAGCAATGATCACAGAGAAGTATCATATTCCCCACATTTCAACTGGTGATATTTTCCGCGATAACATTAGAGAATTAACGCCGCTAGGTATTATCGCGAAATCCTATATTGATAAAGGTGAATTATGTCCCGATGATGTGACAATTGATTTAGTGCGTGATGCACTTGTCAAACCGGAATATGAATCGGGATTCATTCTGGATGGATTCCCCAGAACCTTGTTACAGGCGAAAGCACTTGATAAAATGTTGAAGAGTCATGGTTTGAAATTGGCGTTGGCATTGAATATTTTTGCTTCCGACGATAGCATTATTCTAAGAATTTCAGGCAGACGTGTTTGTCCGCATTGTGGGGCATCCTATCATATCATTTATATTAAGCCGAAAATTGAAAACATATGCGACGTATGTGGCACTACATTGATTCATCGCGATGACGACAATCCGGAAACAATTAAAAAACGACTGGATACCTATCATAAGAAGAGTGAACCTTTGGTTGATTACTATAAAAAACAAGGATTGTTGGTTGAAATTGAAAGTTCTCATGGTGTCAGTGAAAGTTGGAACAAACTCCAAATCGTTTTAGACGGGTTGGAATAGCGGAGGACGTAATGGTAAGTATTAAAAGTAAATCTGAAATAGAAATCATGAAAAGATCCGGCGCAATCCTCATCGCTGTTTTAAAAAAACTGCAATCATCGATTCGTCCTGGAATTACTACAAAACAACTTGATGAGATTGCAGAGAAACTAATTCTTTCCCGAGGCGCTATTCCTTCTTTTAAAGGCTATCAAATGTCGGGCGTGATTGATTTTCCAGCATCCATATGCTCTTCCGTGAACGAACAAGTAGTACATGGAATTCCAGATCATACACAATTAAAAGACGGTGATATCATCAGCGTTGATGTGGGTGTGTATTTTGAAGGGTTTCATACGGATGCCGCACGCACCTGGGGAGTCGGTGAAGTTTCTGCACAAGCAAAGCAAATTATAGACGTTGCGGAAGCAAGTTTTTTTGAGGGAATCAAACAAGCGGTTCCGGATCGTAGAATTGATGATATATCTGGTGCGATTGAAGATTTTGTGCACAGCAATGGGTTCTCGATTGTTACCGATTTGACGGGACACGGGATCGGCAAGAAACTTCATGAAGACCCAAGCATTCCAAATTTCAGGTCAAAGCACAAAGGACCAAGATTACGAGCAGGTATGGCGTTGGCGATTGAGCCGATGATCAATGTCGGAACATCACGTGTAAAAACGTTACAAAATGGCTGGACTGTTGTGACAAATGATGGTAAACTTTCATCACATTATGAAAATACTATCATTGTCATGGATGGGCAACCATTAATCGTCACATTAGAGGAGCAATGATCCATGGAAGAGTTGATTGGTCGGTTGGTGAAATCAAAAGCTGGCAGAGACAAAGGAAGACTTTTTCTAATACTGCAAATCATTGATGAACACTACGTTTTAATTGCAGACGGCGATTTGAGAAAAATCGAGACGCCGAAAAAGAAAAAAATGAAACATTTGCAACGCACGAGCACTGTTTTTACTGAATTCATGCAAAAAAAAGCGCTTGGCGCACCAAACTTAAATGCAGAATTGAGAAAAATGATTTTAAGTGTTGCAAAAGAAAATGAATGATAGTATAATAGTCTGCGTCGTGAAATTTAGAACGACGCAAGGAGGTAGACCTGATTGTCAAAAGAAGATGTCATTGAAGTAACAGGGAAAGTCCTTGAAGCACTGCCAAATGCAATGTTTTTGGTTGAACTTGAGAATGAGCATAAAGTACTTGCGCATATTTCAGGAAAACTTAGAATGAACTATATCAAGATTTTACCTGGGGACAAGGTCAACTTGGAACTTTCACCGTATGACTTGACGAGAGGTAGAATTACTTGGAGAGGCAAATAAAGCCTATTTTACTTAGGAGGATAAGAAAATGAAAGTAAAACCATCAGTAAAAGTGATTTGTGAGAAATGCAAAATTATCAAAAGAAATGGCAGAGTTATGGTCATTTGTGAAAACCCAAAGCATAAGCAAAAGCAAGGGTGATTTTGCATGTTTGTGATGAAATAAACGTTTCGAGAGCGGCTGCATGCCGACGTACCAATCCACGTAAGGCGTGTCTCGTAGCGTTTAAATAAATTTTAAGATGTTGAAAAGACACACAGGGTTGGTGTTGGAATCAACAACGTAAGGTTCGGATACATAATAGGATGATTGAACATTTTGGAGGTGTTTCAAAGCATGGCTCGTATAGCTGGCGTTGATTTGCCAAGAGAAAAGAGAGTTGAAATCGGACTCACCTATATCTTTGGCATAGGCAGGACAAGATCGAATCAAATACTATCGAAAACTGGTGTAAATCCTGACACGAGAGTGAAGGATTTGACTGAGGAAGAGATAAGTAAATTGAGAGAAAACATTGACAATGATCAAAAGGTAGAGGGAGATTTAAGGAGAGAAATCGCCTTGAATATCAAACGACTGATTGAAATTGGTTGTTACAGAGGCAGAAGGCATAGACTTGGCCTGCCTGTTCGTGGACAGAGAACAAAGACGAATGCGAGGACTAGAAAAGGTCCTGGTAAGACGGTCGCAAATAAAAAGAAATAGTGGAGGTGGAGTTGCGTAATGGCTAAGGTAGCTACAGGTAGAAGAACGACTAGAAAAAAGAAAGTCAATAAACACATTGAACGAGGACAAGCTCATATTCGTTCAAGTTTTAATAACACAATAGTAACTCTTACTGACACCCAAGGAAATGCATTGGCATGGGCAAGCGCTGGTGGCCTTGGATTTAGAGGTTCGAGAAAAAGCACTCCGTTTGCTGCACAAATGGCAGCAGAAACGGCTGCAAAGGCAGCGATGGAGCATGGTCTAAAAGCAGTAGAAGTTTTTGTAAAGGGTCCTGGGGCTGGAAGAGAAGCTGCAATTAGGGCATTGCAAGGCGCTGGACTTGAAGTGAGTCTGATTAAAGATGTCACTCCAATCCCACACAACGGCTGTAGACCACCGAAGAGAAGAAGAGTTTAACAGTTGTTGAAGAAAAATTTTGGAGGTGTAATTCATAATGGCAAGATATACTGATGCATCGTGCAGACTTTGCCGCAGAGAGGGACTTAAACTTTTTCTAAAGGGTACGAAATGTTACACTGGTAAGTGTGCAATAGAAAAAAGAAATTATGCGCCTGG
>Ga0194062_1001414_pt1 | contig 10025 bp, 7 predicted proteins | sample SepL2225m_MetaG_FD_155481 | JGI IMG/M metagenome (GOLD analysis project Ga0194062, IMG submission 155481) | Anoxic zone freshwater microbial communities from boreal shield lake in IISD Experimental Lakes Area, Ontario, Canada - Sep2016-L224-25m | ecosystem: Environmental > Aquatic > Freshwater >... | reverse complement strand
CGCCGCCACCTCAGGTGAGGTTCGGCCCACCAATCGGACTGTGGTGCCTGGGACTCGGTCCCGGATAAGTGGGGCGACTTCCGCAGCCAGCCACCGGGCTGCATCGGCATTGGGGCCGTAGTCGAACGAGGCTTGGAAGAGCACGGTAGGTGGGTCGTCCGCCGCCGCCTTTCCTGCCGGGTGCTCGGGTTCGACATAGGTGTTCGGTACGACGACCGCGTTGGCTACCCCGAGCCGGGCGACGTCGTCCGATGAGCAGAGCACCACGGCGTCCACCCGACGGGCGATCGATGCGTCGAGACGGTCCCAGTCATGCGCATCCACCCTGGCCTTCGCCTCCGCCAATGATCGCTTCGCCACTGCGGCGACACCCCGGGCCGGTCGGGCATGGATCACATCCGCCTGTTGGCGCTCGACCACGCCGTCCAAGACGTCGAGGTCCACGATGGTGGGCCCCAGCCGGGGGCGTCCCAGCCACATCCAGGTGGCGGCGGTCCGGAACCACACCAGGTCGTATCGACCGGAGATGAATGCCTGAAAGTCGCGGCGTGGGCCCGGATCCGCCCGGCGCATGGCTATCGGGAGCGGAACGCCTCGTCGCGCCAGCCATTCGGCCTGCCAACGGCGTGACCGGTCTACCGCCGGATAGGGGGTCGTCCCCAACCGGGCCAAGCGAACACCATCGGGCACCACCCGCTCGGGCCCGCTCACGTCGTAGAAGGAGAAGAGATCGACTTCGCCCAGCCTGGACAGGGCATCGATCTGGGTGCTGAGCCGGATCAGTCCGCCCGAGTCGACCGGCCACGGGAAGATATCGGCGACGGCCAGGATCCTCATTGGTCTCCCACTGCGGTGTCACCGGCCAGCGCCACAGGGAATCCTCGTCTCTACTCGTTGGAACAGGCAGGTGAATCTACCATCGACCGCTTCACAAAAGCGTCCAGATGGCTGGCTCTGCCACGGACATATTTCGACGCGAACCGTTGCGCTACCTGCACCTTCGTGTCGTACTATCTATGCATGGCAACCAAGGGGGACTCCACCGGCACGCCCGGGTCGCACGCGGCAGGTGGTGGGGCCGGAAACACGGGGAAGAACACGGCCAAGGCCCTGGCCTTCTACCTCCCCCAGTTCCACCCCATCCCCGAGAACGACGAGTGGTGGGGCAAGGGGTTTACCGAGTGGACCAACGTCACTCGGGCCCAGCCCCTGTTCCCGGGCCACTACCAGCCCCACGTTCCTGGCGAGTTCGGCTACTACGACCTTCGCCTGCCCGAGATCCGCGAGGCCCAGGCCGAGTTGGCCAAAGAGCACGGGATCTCCGGATTCATCTACTACCACTACTGGTTCAACGGGAAGCGTCTCCTCGAACGTCCGTTCGAAGAGACCCTGGAGTCCGGCTCCCCCGACTTCCCCTTCGCCCTGTGCTGGGCCAACGAGGAGTGGACCCGGAACTGGGACGCCCAGACCGGCACCGTTCTCATGCCCCAGGAGTTCAGTGAAGAGGACGACCTGGCCCACATCCGCTACCTGGCCGAGGTGTTCAAGGACGACCGCTACATCAAGGTCGACGGGCGGCCCATGATGCTGGTGTACCGGCCCCAGCAGCTTCCCGACCCCGAGCGGACCTTCGCCATCTGGCGCGCCGAGGCCAAGCGCCTGGGCATCGGCGACCTCTACCTCTGCTACGTCGAGAGCTGGGGTCCGCCGCCCGGTGGTCCAGAGGCGTTCGGTATGGATGCCAGCGTGGGATTCATGCCGGTCACCGGCGACCAGGTCTTCACTCCGGTGGACGGCACCCGGGGCCAGCGGGTCATCAACTACTGGTCCTCGGTGGAGAAGCAGATGCGCCGTCCCCAGCCGCGGGACTACAAGCGGTTCCCCTCGGTGATGGTCGGATGGGACAACACCGCCCGTCGGCCGTATGGGGCCACCATCTTCGAAGGTGCCACCCCCGATCTGTACGAGCGGTGGTTGGACTGGACCGTCCAGACCGTTTCCCACGTGCCCGAGGAGGAGAACTACGTCTTCGTCCTGGCGTGGAACGAGTGGGCCGGCCCTGGTGGCCTCGAGCCCGACCAGCGCTACGGCCGTGCCTGGCTCGAGGCCACCAGGGCCGTGCTGGTCGAAGGGCCACCAGGCGGCGGCATCTACGAAGGCGGGCCAGGGTCCGAAGCCGAAGAGTCCGACTACGCAGAAGGCAAGAAGTACGACTACATCTACGACTACCAGCACGAGAGTGCGGTGGCTAACGCTGCTGGCTTAGTGCGTGATCTGGTGTCGGACCGGTCCAGCACTGTGGTCGACCTCGGTGCCGGCTCCGGCATCGTGAGCCATGCCCTCAAAGACGTCGGTGTCGGCTATCACGGCCTAGAGATCCACCCAGTGGCCGTCGACCTGATGCACGAACGTGGGATATCTGCGACCCAGTGCGACCTGTCCGACCTCGATGCGGTGCGATCCGCCCTCGACGGCGTGGACCATGTCGGCGGGATCATGCTGCTCGACGTACTCGAGCACCTCATGCAGCCCCACGAACTATTGACCGCCCTGTCGCAGTGGGCGCTCGCGAACGGCCGGCCCACGCTGGTGCTGTCGGTCCCCAACGTGTCTCACTTCGACATCGCCTTCCGCCTGCTGTGCGGCCGGTGGATCCCGACCACCATGGGCTTGCTCGACAGCACGCACATCCGGTTCTTCACCGAGGAGACCCTGACCAACTTGGTGCAGCGCTCCGGGTGGGAGATCATCGCCCGGGACAACTTTTCCGTCATCCGAGGAGATCAGTACGACCCGGAACTCGCCGATGCCATGCCCCCCGAGATGGTGGGAGCGCTGCGGGTGCTCTCGGAGTCCGAAAACCCCAGCGCCGCCGTCCAACAGTACGTATGGGCGTTGCGTCCGGTCCCGGTCGACGACCCCCCGAACTCCTACCTCGAGGCCGTCGGCCTGTCGGAGGAGCAGATCTCCCGCGGGGCAGCCAGCGACATGAGCGCGGTGCGGAACTACCTGGCATCGGTCGGGATCCTGGCCAGTGAGGCCGCGAGGCGCGCCGTGGCCAGCACCTACGGCCACCGAGGATCGGCCCAGGACGGCTCGGGCAATCGTCCTTCGTCACTCGCCCGGTTGAAGGGTGCGGCCATCCGCGAGGTCTACAAGACCCCCGGCCGCAAGCGCGCCTTCAAACACATCTACGGCTGGTTCCGCTGACCTCGCCATGACCGCACCCGCCATGACCGCAGCGACCAACATGCCCGAGGGTCCTTGGGTCCTGGTGATCGGCGCCCATCGCAGTGGCACCTCGGCAATCACCGGGGCGCTGGTGGCCATGGGACTCCAAGGCATCGACCCCTCGGACCGCATGGAGTGGGCCGAAAGTAACCCCGAGCACTGGGAGAGCCTGGCCGCTGCACTCTACGACGACGAACTGCTGGCCGAGGTCGGCGGCACGTGGGACGCACCCCCTGAGCTTGGGCAAATGCCAGTGGGCTCCGACAGTGGACGGTCACCGACCGACATCATGGGTGCCGCCTATCCGCTACCCGGGCCCTTGGTGTGGAAGGACCCGCGCGCCTGCCTGCTCCTTCCTTACTGGCGCCAGGTACTCCCCGGCCCGCTGACGGCGGTATTCGTGTGGCGGGACCCGCTGGCCGTGGCCCGCTCGCTCCATGCCCGCGATGGCATGTCCATCGAGTACGGACTGGCTCTGTGGGAGCGCTACAACCGGAGTGCGGCAGCCGGCCTACAAGGGATCGATACCTACGTCCTCGACTATGACAGTCTCGTCGAGGATCCCGCCGGTGCATTCAGCTCAGTTGCCGACTGGTTGGGGGACCTCGACCGGTTTGGCCCATTGGGAACCAGTTGGGACGTCGAGGCCGCCGCCTCCACTGTCGACCGGGGCCTCCATCACCAATCGAGTCACATCGACCCAGAGGCGTCGCACCCGGCCGACGCTGGTGTCATGGCTCAGTGGCTGCATTCGCTTCAGGGCGGTCACCGACCGTTCGCCACCGAGCCACCCGCACCAATCTCCTCATGGCCAGAGGCGATGGTCGAACTACGGCGCGAGCAGGTCGAACTGCGCGGCGACCTGCGTCGCTCGCTCGATGAGGCCTCGGCTCTGGCCAACCGGGCGGAGGCGATGGAGCAGGCCCTCCGCTCTGGCTACCAGGAGGAGATCGACCGCCTGGTCGAGCAGCTCCATGAGGCCCGACAGCGAGCGGATTCGCTGGCATGGGAGGTAGAGAAGGTCACCTCATCAGCCAGTTGGAAGCTGACTCGCCCACTCCGGACGGCAACCTCACGGCTGTCCGGACCACCGAAGGTCTGACTGCCAGTCGACAGGGGGGCCGATCCCTCGGGATCGTCCGGCCCACCGCGCCAATCAGCCGTTAGCGGCGCTATCCGATCCAGCGGCAGCCTTGTCGGCCAGCCGGTTCTTGTAGATCAGCCAACCGGCACCGGCGAAGCAAACGATGGCCAAGAAGATGGCCAGATAGCCCCGCTTGTACATGTGACCCCGCTTGTGCGCGGCGTTCCCCGGGACCCAGGCCGGCAGATGGCCGATGCCAACGGTCAGATACTCGAAGCCGAGCACTGCCATGAACACACCGACAACGATCAGGACGATGATCCAGAACCACTTCATAGGTGAAACCCTAGCCAATGATGATGCAGCAGGGTGGGATTTTCTCGGAGTAAAGGTGGCAAGGCATCTGGACGATGAATGACCAGTACAAGTTGCATCTCACGGGGCGCCGCCCGGCATCAGTACCGCCGGTGCCCTTTCGCCCGAGCAGTTCTACCTCTAGGATCGGACTATCCGGTCCAGCCCAACGGGGTGGGACGCTCCTATTCACGGGGGAACAGCCAGATGGCAAAGACCAAGAAGCGGATCGGCGTGCTGGTGGTGGCCTACAACGCCGCCAGCACCCTGGCCAAGACGCTCGACCGGATCCCCGACGAAGTACGGGGGGACATCGAAGAGGTGGTGGTCAGCGACGACCACAGCCAGGACTCGACCTACCTGGTCGGCCTCGGTTACCAGCAGACCTCGGACCTCCCGATCAACCTCATTCGCCAGCCGAAGAACCTGGGGTATGGCGGAAATCAGAAGGCCGGCTACAACCTAGCCATCGAGCACGGTCTCGACATTGTGGTCATGCTCCACGGCGACGGCCAGTACGCACCCGAGTCGATGCCTGACCTCATCGCCCCTCTGATCAACGGCGAGGCAGACGCCGTGTTCGGCTCACGAATCATGATCAAGGGTGCAGCCCGCAAGGGCGGAATGCCCCTCTACAAGTACGTGGGCAACCGGATCCTCTCTAAGTTCGAGAACGCCGCATTGGGAACCAACCTCACCGAGTTCCACTCGGGTTACCGGGCCTACTCAGTCGATGCCCTCAAGCGCATCCCCTTTGAGCAGAACTCCGACGGATTCAACTTCGACACCCAGATCATCATTCAGCTGCACGATGCCGGCATGCGGATTGCCGAAGTGCCGATCCCCACCTACTACGGCGATGAGATCTGTTACGTAGACGGTATGGGCTACGCCGCCGATGTCACGAAGGACGTCATCGCCTACCGGCTGCAGAAGGCCGGGTTCGGCGACGGCAGCCGGATCACCCTCAATGAGGAGTACCAGCTCAAGCCATCCGAGGACAGCTCCCACGGCCGCATCTCCACCATGATGGCGGCCCGTCCGCCGACCAAGATCCTCGATCTGGGCTGTTCGAGCGGCCTGCTGGCCGAGCGCCTCCAAGAGATGGGCCACCACGTCACCGGGGTGGACATGTTCGAGTTCCCCCAAGCCATCGATCGGATGAGTGCGTTCCACAAGGCCGACCTCACCCAGGGCGTCCCACCCGAAGTCGGCACCGGGTTCGACCTGATCCTGATGGCCGACGTACTGGAGCATCTAGGCAAGCCGGGCAAGCTGCTGAAGCAGTGCCGGGACCTACTCACGCCCGAAGGTTCGATCATGCTGTGCGTACCGAACATCGGCCACTGGTACCCACGCAGCCGGGCCACGCTCGGCATGTTCGACTACGACCAGCGGGGCATCCTGGACGCCACCCACCTCCGGTTCTTCACCCGTCGCAGCATACGCAAGCTGGTCGAGCGCAACGGGTTCACCGTGCGCCGGATGGAGCCGGTGGGCCTGCCTCTCGACGCCCTCGGGCTGGAAGGTACCAAGGCGCATCTGGTCCGCCTGCTCGATCACTTCCTGGTGACGCTGTGGCCGACCATGTTCGGCTATCAGTTCATCGTCGAGGCGACGCCCAACCACTACTGATCGGGCTAGTTCGCCACTGCTCCGGTCCCGGCGTAGGCGGCCTACTGGGGTAGGACTACCCGCCTCAGGCTCTTCGGCAGCATCGACCCGACTCGCCCGACTGCCCGTTGAGAGACCGATGGCAATGGGCCTCGGAAGAACGCCTGTTCCGACTCGTGTTCGGCCAGCGAGCCCTCCGACAGCCTCCGGTAGGCGCGCCACTTCCTGGTGCCGTCGACATGCTCCCAGCGGGGGTCTAATTCAAGGTAGCCGTCCAGGAAGGACCGGACGGCGGGCAGAGGAACGTCGTCGAAGACAGCGATCCCGCCCGAGCGCAGTCGACCGGCTCCGTAGAACCAGTCGATGATGGGCAGAGGGAACGCGTGGGCTCCGTCCAGCATCACGAGATCGAGCGGGCCATCGCCGTAGTGCTCGGGCAAGGCCTGCTCCGACCCACGAAGGTCGAACGAGAGGTGCTCCGTGTTGATGCCACGCGTTTTGCAGTATTCCTGCAGAACGGTGGCCTCTTCGGGAATGGGGACCACTGCAGTGTGCACGCATCCCCAAGCGGCAAACAGAATCGTGGACAGGCCGGCACCGGTCTCGAGTGTCCGCGCACCGGGCGTGACCGCTCCGGCCAAGAACTCGTAGCACCGCCGACTCGTCCGCCATGCCGACCCGTTGGGCGCGTCTGGATGGACATGTGGCGGGTCGGCGATCACACGCTCCAGTACTTCGAGCCGGGCGGCGAAGTCGGGCATCGTGTCCATACCCCGAACGGTACTCCGTCCGCTCCGGTGTTCTCAGCCGACCGCGCGCTCCAGTGCCTCGAGCACCAACGCCACGGCATCCTCTACCGAGGTAGCGGGGTCTATGGCCAGGTCTGGATGCTCGGGAACCTCGTAGGGATCGTCGATCCCGGTAAACGAGTCGATCGTGCCCGCCGCCACCTTGGCGTACAGGCCCTTCGGGTCCCGCACCGCGCACTCTGCTGCCGGGGTGGCCATGAAGACTTCGACGAACGGCAGACCGGCCTCGGCGTGGAGGCGCCTGGCCAGCTCGCGTGACTCGGCGTAGGGGCTGATGATGGCCACCACAGACACGACCGATGCATCGGCAAACAGTCGAGCTATTTCGGCCACTCGCCGGCAGTTCTCAAGCCGATCGTCACGGCTGAACCCGAGGTCGCTGTTGATGCCACTGCGCAGGTTGTCCCCATCGAGCCGATAGGCAGTCCGGCCCGCAGCCACCAAGGCCCGCTCGACAGCGGTGGCCACCGTCGATTAGGGGTCCAAGTCCGTGACCTGCCCTCAGGTGGGCGGCCGGTGCGCCTGGTCTGGAGGAAGCGCCGGTGGCTGTGTCGGGACGCTGACTGCGAGACGAAGAGGTTCACCGAGATCAGCGATCTGGTCCTGGACTCGCTGACGTTTCGGGCATCGTTCGAGATCTGTCGCCTCGTCGGCGAGGACGGCTGCTCGGTGGCCAAGACAGCCCGGGGCGCCTGTCGGCATGATGGCCATGGGCGTCGACGAGCACAAGATGCTGTGCGCCAACGGAGAGCACCACACCCAGTAGGTGACCTGCTTCGTCGACGTGCGCCGTGGTCGGCTCCTAGACGTCGTGCGGGGCCGTGCCGCCGATGATGTCCGCCGACGGACCCAACAAGAGACCCTCGGGCACCGGGGTCACAAGGACGATCCGTGGTACTCGACCCGCCGGTTGATGACTCGAGGCTGGGAGCGGCTCAGCGATCGCCAGCGGGTCAAGCTGCTCGACGCACTCCGATCGGGCGACCCCGACGGCGAGGTCGGCGTGGCCATCTTGGCCAAGGAACTACTGCGGGACATGTACGCCACCCGGTCGCTCACTTCCGCCCGCTGGAAGCTGGTGGCGTTCTACCAATGCGCCGTGCGCCGAGGTCCCCGAACTCACCCGACTGGCCAAGACGGCGTCCAACTGGGAGACCGAGATCTTGAACTACCACGTGACCGACATCTCGAATGGACCCACCGAAGCTCAGAACCTCATCGCTGAGAAGCTCCGCAGGATCGGCCACGGAATGCGGAACTTCGAGAACTATCGGCTCCGGCTCTTGCTCCACTCAGGCGTGCAATGGAATGCTCAATCAACTGCTCGAATCAGAGGCCGCCACCCACGCCTCACCGCGTAGAGCCACCAAAGTTGATCGAGTTTGGTTGCAAATTTGATCAATACTGAACTCCCGAATTGTTCAGAATTGGATCTACATGTTGATCACGTCCCGCTGAGTGGTGTCACTTGGTGACTGAGCAACCGCAACGCTGCGGTCATCCTGACATCAAGTAGTCGCCAGCGTCACCTCCAGTTCGGGGGCACTGGCCGTCGGGGCCAGCAGTGCCATCGAGCCCTCGGACATGTAGCGCTTTTCGGCAACCAGCCACTCCCCGTGGGTCTCGACACAGACCGCTGTGATGAGACGCAACGCGCTGGCGTCGTTGGGGAAGATCCCGACCACTCTGGTGCGGCGCTTGATCTCGGCGTTGAGTCGTTCGATCGAGTTGGTCGACCAGATCTTGGTCCAGTGAGCTCGAGGGAAGGCGGCGAATGCGCACACGTCCTCTCGGGTGTCGAGCAGCATGGCCGCCACCTCGGGAAACTGCTGGGACAGCCGTGAGGCCACCTCGTCGAGCTGGGCTGCAACCGCTTCCCTGTCTGCCTGAGCGAAGATCGTCCGCACTAGGGCTGCGACCATCTGGGACCGGGCCTTGTGCACCCGGGCCAGGAGGTTTCTCATGAAGTGGACGCGGCAGCGCTGCCAGGAAGATCCGATGAAGACCTTGGTGATGGCTGCCCGCAGGCCCAGATGGGCATCGGAGACCACCAGCTCGACACCTTGGAGGCCGCGCTGGCGCAGTGCGCTCAAGAACTCCGTCCAGAAGACCTCGTCCTCAGAGTCACCGATGTCGATCCCGAGTACCTCCCGGTCCCCGTTGGTGGTGACCCCGGTGGCCACGACCACGGCTCGGGAGACCACCCGGCCGTCGACCCGGCCCTTGACATAGGTGGCGTCCAAGAAGACGTATGGGAACGCCACGTGGGAGAGGTCCCGGGTCCGGAACGCCTCGAGCTCGGTGTCCATACCCGCACAGATCCTCGAGACCTCGGACTTGGAGATCCCGGTGTCAGCTCCTAAGGCCTGGACGAGATCATCGACCTTGCGAGTCGAGACCCCGTGGACGTAAGCCTCCATGACCACCGCGTGCAGGGCCTGGTCAATGCGTCGCCGGCGCTCCAGGATCGACGGGAAGTACGAGCCTTTCCGGAGCTTCGGGATCTTGACGTCCACGTCGCCGGTCTTGGTCGACAGGGTTTTGGCCCGGCTGCCGTTGCGCCTCGTGGTCCTCGTGACTGTCCGCTCGTGGGGCTCGGCGCCAATCACCTCGGTGGCCTCGATGTCGATCAGGGCCTGGTAGAGAAACCCAACCATCTCTCGAACGAGATCGAGATCAGGGCGGTCATGGAACGCGTCAAGCAGCGTGGACGGGTCAAACTGGTACTGGGTCATCGGAGTTTCCTTTGGTCGTGTCTTTTTGACGGGACACGTTGAGGTTGCTCCGGTGGCCCACCTCTTAGGTGGACCCTGTTAGTGACACCACTTCACGGGACGTGATCACTCCAACTGCACGACTGATGACCCGGTTGGGGCGAAAGATGACCAAAAATGGGTGCAATTCGGGCAGATTTGTGGCTGCTGTGTTTCTAA
>Ga0194062_1001413_pt1 | contig 10029 bp, 7 predicted proteins | sample SepL2225m_MetaG_FD_155481 | JGI IMG/M metagenome (GOLD analysis project Ga0194062, IMG submission 155481) | Anoxic zone freshwater microbial communities from boreal shield lake in IISD Experimental Lakes Area, Ontario, Canada - Sep2016-L224-25m | ecosystem: Environmental > Aquatic > Freshwater >... | reverse complement strand
TTTACTGGTTGGGATGTAGCTTATAATGAGATTACTTCTGCTTTAACAGTGAATGCGTTATTTGCAATTAATCATTACACAGTTGCCTTCATGAACGGCGCAAATGAAATTAGTTCACAATTAGTGGAATACGGTAGCGCAGCAACAGCACCAACTGACCCTACAAAAACTGGATATACATTCACTTCTTGGGATGCAGCATTTAATAATATTACAACTGACTTAACAGTAAATGCAGTATTCGCAATTAATCATTACACAGTTGTATTCATGAATGGTACAAATGAGATTAGTTCACAGTCGATCGCATACGGCAGCGCAGCAATAGCACCAGCTGACCCAACGAAAACCGGATATTCATTCGCGGGATGGAATGTAGCTTTCAATAATATTACTACAGACTTAACAGTGAATGCAGTATTTACAATTAATCATTACACAGTTGCCTTCATGAATGGCGCAAATGAAATTAGTTCACAGTCGATCGCATACGGCAGCGCAGCTTCTGCACCAGTTGACCCAACGAAAGTTGGATACACATTCACGGGCTGGGATGCGGCATTTAATGACATTACATCTGACTTAACAGTAAATGCAGTATTCACAATCAATCATTACACGGTTGACTTCATGAACGGCACAAACCAGATCAGTTCACAATCAGTAGCTTATGGAAGCGCGGCATCTGCACCAGCAGCGCCTTCAAAAACGGGATATACGTTCACTGGATGGGATGTAGGGTTCAATAGTATCTCAGCAGACTTAACAGTGAATGCAGTATTCGCAATTAACCATTACACAGTTGTCTTCTTGAATGGGGCCAGTCAAATTAGTTCACAATCTATTGAATATGGAAGCGCAGCGGTAGCACCAGCAAATCCTACAAAAGTTGGATGTACTTTCGCTGGATGGGATATTGCATTTAACAATGTAACTTCAAATCTTTCCGTTAAAGCAATGTGGACATTTAATACTTACCTAGTCACATTTAGGGCTGACGGTTCAGTGATTGGAACACCAGAGTCTGTTGAGTATTTAGGAAGTGCAACGGCACCAGCAGATCCAGTCAAAAATGGTTATACATTTACTGGTTGGGACGTTCCGTTCAACAGTATTACAACAGACTTAGTTGTGAATGCTGTATTTGAGATCATTCCGACGCCAACGCCAACCCCTGTACCAACACCAACACCAACTCCAACACCAGCTCCAACCCCAACGCCAACACCAACACCAGTTCCAACCGCTACCCCTAGACCAACACCTCTGCCAGCGGTTTCAGTATCAAGCGTCGGACTTTGCACAACATTGAATGGCACTTATGCTTCTACAGCTGATGTATTGTTAGGTAGTGCGTTATACATCAAAGTTACAACGACTGGACCAGCATCAAGGTTAATTCTTACGTTCCCAACCACTGGCTACAGAGAAGGCGTCCTGCCAACGAGTTCAAGAGTTGTGAAAATTGAAGGGAATACATGGACAATTTTGAGACCTATTCTTTCAAACATTGGTTCACTTCCAATCAGAGTTTCGGCGTCAAATGATTACGTTGAAAGTGCACTTTCTACAGCAGTATTTGCGAACGTGATTCCTGTAAACGCGATTAATACGGTTGCAGTAGGCACGACAAATGATCCGACAGAAACGTTTGCACTTGTTGCGAGAAATGCACCTTTGTACTTCAAAGTCATTACAAATGGCGATGCCGATCGAATCTTTGTGAATTACAAAGAAGCAAATTATTCGGAAGCCTTTGTGCCAGGACCAAATGTAGTGAAGAACGGAAATGTTTGGACAATCTACAGACCATTGAAATACACTTATGGTTCGCTAGAGGTTACGTTTAAAGCTAGAGTCAATGGTTTTTATGGACCTGTTTCATCAGCTGTCACAGTTGTATCGTTCTAAGGTTGAACGAATGGGTTTTCTGAAACTCAGTTAATTGATTAAATAAAAGACGTTTCTGGAGAGTGTTGATCCAGGAACGTCTTTTTATTTGCCAAAAACGAGTAGTAAGAAGACGGAGGAAGGGCCTCAATAGATATAAAATCGTAGAACATAACAAATATGACGCATTTGAAAAATATTGTCGCCAAATTGCACTTGTTCTCAAAAAAAACGTATGTTATTATTAAAGAGCAAATACTTCATTAGCATCATTTTGCTGTTGAACCGTTTGGAAATCATTTTGAGAGAGAAGGGTATTTACTTTTAGTTTTTCTTCATCTATAATTAAATTAGGATATTTGGTATAATTTTTATGTGAGGAGAACAATAATAATTTCACTTGTACAAATCAGTACATATTAGATAAACCCTTATCGGAATATACATTGAATAGGTTTGGCAATACAAAGTATACTTTTTATAGTACTTTGTAAATATGTTTATATTGTGTTTTTGTATTATTAGAAGTTTGTTACATCGATTATTATTATTTAATAATAAATATTAAAGTTTAAGAGGAGGAAATGAAAATGTTTAAAAGAAGTATGTCAGTAGTACTAGTCATAGCAATGCTCTTCACAGTTCTAATTGCTATGCCTACCGTGCAAGTCAGTGCAGCGTCTGTTATTGCAGTTGATACAACAGTCGTTGTTGCAGATCCACCTGCAGGAGTCAAGACGATTACAGAAGATTTAGGAAATGGATTCATCAAAGTAACCTTGAGATTACAAGGGTTGATGAATATCAACAGTTTTTCATGGGCAGTGAAGTATGACAAAGCAAAAGTTGTGCCAGTTACAGTAGCGGATAAGGTGGATGCACCGAGTTCGAAATTAGCGACTGCAGTTGCTATTGCTCCATACTATTCAATTACCGCTCCTGGAACTGCAATGATTGTAGGATGGCCAATTTCCACGTTCCAAATTGAAAACACAACTGCTGCAGCAACGGGGAATTATGTTGCCATCGGTTATGCAAAGAGTACAGGTGCAACATTTGCATTAGCTGATGCGGCAACTCTAGATGTGTTAACTATGACATTTAGAAAGATCGCGACGATTGATGCGAATACATTTACTTACTTTTACAAGACCGCTGGTGGAACAATTGTTTCGAAAATTGTTTATTCTACCACGAATGTCGTTACCAACGGAACAGCATCAGGAACAGTATTTGTAAGACCTGATTTATTCACAGTTCAAAACATTGATTTTGTAACACCAACACCAGCAGAAACACCAACACCTACACCAACTCCAGAACCAACACCTACACCAACTCCAGAACCAACACCTACACCAACTCCAGAACCTACACCTACACCAACTCCAGAACCTACACCTACACCAACTCCAGAACCTACACCTACACCAACTCCAGAACCTACACCTACACCAACTCCAGAACCTACACCTACACCAACTCCAGAACCAACTGCTACACCAACTCCAGTACCAACTGCTACACCTTTGATCACACCTCCTCCAACGGCTACACCGAAGCCAACCGCTCCTCCATCAGTTACAGTATCAAGCGTTGGCTTGAGCACAACTGTTGATGGTACGTATGCTTCCGCTATTGATGTATTGTTGGGCAGCGCACTTTATATTAAAGTAACCACTTCTGGACCAGCGACAAAGTTAATCCTTACGTTCCCAACCATTGGCTACAGAGAAGGAATTCTACCAACTAGCCCACGCGTTGTTAGCATCGTTGGTAACACATGGACCATCCTTAGACCAGTTATTTCAAATATTGGTTCATTACCAATCAAAGTATCAACTTCAAATGGCTCTGTTGAAAGTGATCTTTCTGCAGCAGTTACTGCAAACGTATTGCGTCCAAATGCAATTACTGATGTTGCTGTTGGTACTACAAATAATCCTACAGAGTTATTCACTATCGTGAACAGAAATGCACCTTTGTACTTCAAGGTTGTTACAACTGGCGATGCAGATAAAATCTGGGTGAACTACAAAGAAGCGAATTTCACACAAGCATTTGTTCCAGGACCAGACGTTGTCAAGAACGGTAACACATGGATCATCTACAGACCTTTGAAATATCCTTATGGTTCATTAGAAGTTACGTTTAAGGCAAGAGTCGGCGGCGTATACGGCCCTGTATCTGCACCTGTTACAGTAGTATCGCTATAAAAATCAATTTCAGATTGAAATCATGATTCTAGAAGAGCCGCCAACTAGGCGGCTCTTCTACATGATAATTATAGTTAGGAGCGTTTATGTCTTTAGATTTTGTAGCAATTGATTTTGAAACAGCAAATGAATTGCGTACCAGCGCGTGCGCGTTGGCGGTAGTCGTCTTTCAAAAGGGGGAGCCCGTGTCGCAACGCTCCTGGTTGATTCGTCCTCCAGAAGAAGCGAACTATTTTAACTATTTTAATACCATGATCCACGGGATTCACAAAGATGACGTGCAGAACGAAAAGACGTTCGATGAGATTTGGCCAGAAGTGCATGCGCTCATTCATGGGCATATTGTTGTAGCACATAATGCGAGTTTCGACATTAGTGTGTTGCGTCAGCTGATTGCGCGATTTGAATTGGATTGTCCGGAGATTGACATTGTATGTTCCTGTAATGTTGCGAAGCGCACATGGGCAAATCATCACAATCACAAATTAGATACGATGGGGAAATTGCTTGGGATAGACTTTCGACATCATGATGCACAGGATGATGCAAATACGTGTGGGTTGGTCTTGGTTGCGGCAGCAAAGAAACATCAGGCCACACATCTCGATGAAATGGCGCGAAAAATCGGCATGCGAATCGGGACCCTTTCGAACGAGAAGTATGCGTGTTGTAGCATCGCAAAAAGACCTTGACACGCGTCACGTAACGTGTTAACTTTTTATGTAGAACTAAATAATGTACCCGGAGGTGCCGTGCAAACGGCTTAAAAGGGAAACAGGTGCAACACCTGTACGGTCCCGCCGCTGTAAGGGGGAGGAGCTCGAGAAGATGCCACTATTCACATGGGAAGGCATCGAGCGCCGAAGAACCTGAGTCAGAAGACCTGCCAAACGGATGCACAATTGACCTACGAGAGATAGGGAGGTGCCTGATGTGACGACGGTTTTAGAATTTGCCACGTAAGCCCTGCGATCAGTACTGGTCTCAGGGCTTTTTTGCAAGGTGCAGGCTGTATGCGGAAAGAAATTTAAAATTGAAATGGAGAGAATGAAAATGAAAAAAATGATTGCTTTCGTAATTGTAGGAATGATGTGTATCGGGCTGTTCGCAGGCTGCGCAACACCGGCGCCAAGTGGTACCGCAGGAGCGCCTACGACGGCACCTAGTGCGCCAACAACGGCACCAGTGAAAGTGACGTATCCACTGAGCATGAAGGATGCGTTTGACAAGAATGTTGATGTAAAGGCAGAACCGGCGCGCGTGGTTTCGCTAGCGCCGACCACGACTGAGATTGTGTTTGCGTTGGGCGCGGGCGCAAAACTTGTTGGAAGAACGGACTATTGTGACTTTCCAGCAGAAGCAGCGAAGGTGCCTTCCGTGGGCGAAGTGGTCAACCCTAATGTGGAAACGATTGTGAGTATGAAACCAGATGTGATTTTTGCATCCAGTATGACGAAGGCTGATATTATTACGAAACTGAGACAACTTAAGTTTGCCGTCTATATGGAAGATGATTTAAAAGGAATTGCCGGGGCATATCAGTCAATCGCGGACCTTGGACAGATACTGAACAAGCAAGAAGCTGCTGGCGGGGTGCTCCTGTCAATGAAGAATCATTTACTTTATATTAAAGGGAAAATGCAGAAAGTGAAAGCACGACCAAGTGTCTATTATGTCGTCGGCTTTGGGCAGTATGGAGACTGGACGCCAGGCAAAGGTACGTTTATTGATGAGGCAATCAACCTTGCGGGCGGCACGAACAGCGGTGCATCAGCAGTGGAGTGGAAGTTCAGTTTAGAGCAACTCATCAAAAACAAACCTGACATCATACTTTGTCAAAAGAATCCGGATTTGAAGGGTGATTTTGTGAAAGCAGAGAAATACAAAGACTTGCCAGCGGTGAAAGCAGGGAAAGTCTACTCGATTGATAACAACAAGCTTGACCGTGCGGGTCCGCGCATCATTGATGGCATTGATGAATTGAGCAGACTCATTCAGCCAACCTTGTGGAATTAAAATAGGCGAGTCGGAAAGAGGGTTCCTTTGAACAAGCACAAAGTTCGCGTGCGCGTCTTGTTTTTTACTTTGGCCGCGGCGCTCCTTGTGGCCATGGTGGCCGCCCTGCTCTTTGGGTCTACCAAGACAGGACTACAGGATTTATTAAATTTGTTGACAACGGGTGGAGATTCATCCGTTGCAACAATTATTTTTGATGTACGCCTCCCGCGTGTGCTCATGGCTGCCATCACAGGGATGGGGCTGGCGCTGGTCGGGGCAGTCTACCAAGGATTCTTTCGAAATCCGATGGCGGATCCGTTCATGCTTGGCATGTCCTCCGGGGCTGCGTTTGGCGCCTCAGTTGCCATTGTACTTGGGCTCGAATCGGCTTTGTTTTTTGGCATGGGATTTGTCTCCGTGTTTGCCTTTGTCGGCGCGGTGTTGACGTCTGTCGCCGTGTATCTAGTCGCTAATTCGGGGTATCGCAGACAAAAAGTCACGATTTTGCTCGCAGGGATTGCAATTAGCTTTTTTCTATCGGCTTTTGTATCGTTGTTTATGGTATTTAGCCATGGCGGGGTGCAAAAAATAGTCTTTTGGACCATGGGAGGCCTTGGCGGTGCGAGCATGGATCAAGTGATTGTGCTCTTTCCAGCGGTCTTGATTGGCAGTGTGGGACTGCTGTTTTTTTCGCGTGACCTCAACGTACTGGCTCTTGGGGAGGACACAGCACGCTCGCTCGGTGTCGAGGTGGAGCGGATGAACCTGCCAGTGCTTGCGCTATCTTCACTGGTCATCGCGGTTTGCGTGTCGTTCACGGGCGTCATCGGATTCGTCGGACTCATCATCCCGCACATGATTCGCTTGATTTCGGGGCCGGATCACAGGACGCTGCTGCCTTTGTCTGCGTTAGGCGGGGCGTTGTTTATGGTCATTGCGGATTTACTGGCACGCACGGTTGCTGCCCCTGCAGAAATCCCAGTCGGCGCGATTACGGCCTTGGTCGGCTCGCCCTACTTCATCTGGCTGTTGCTTCGCTCCGGAAAAGGGGGCGTGCTCAAATGAACGAAACCTATCTTTTGACCGCAAGCGGCCTCAATTTTTCTTACGGAAAAGAGTTTGGCGGCGCCAACGCAAAGATCCTCACGGACGTGAATGTGGTCCTCAAAAAGGGCTTTTTGTACAGCGTCATCGGGCCAAACGGCTCAGGCAAAACAACCTTAATCAAATGTCTCAACCGTAGCCACAGTGCTCAGTCGGGCGAGATTCACATATTCGGCGAACCCATCGCAAAAATGAGCGCCTCGCAAGTGGCACGACACATTGCCTACATGCCGCAACGCACCGTGATCGATTTCGATTTTTCCGTTTGGGACATCGTGTTGATGGGCCGTCATTCGGAGATTTCTCGTTTCGCGCGCGAAACACAACAGGATATCCAAGCTTGTCGTGAAGCCATGGAACTTTGTGGCGTATGGGAGTTTCGGGAACGCAACTTCAACACCCTCAGCGGGGGTGAAATGCAGAAGGTGATTCTGGCCCGGTGCATCGCGCAAGACACGGATCTGTTGCTACTCGATGAGCCGTTGACCTATTTGGACATTCGCAACCAGTTGGAGTTCCTAGACATTATCACGGAACTCATACGCGTGAAAAAAGTCACGGTCGTGGCAGTAGTGCACGACATCAATCTGGCCTATCAGTACTCGGATTATGTCTATGTACTCGGGCATGGCGAAGTCATTGCGGAAGGACCGCCCGTCGAAGTCATTACGGAAGCGGCGTTAGAGCAGTGCTTCGGGATCCGCGTCAATATGCTTGAAAATCCTTTGGGAAAAAGAAAAGTGATTGTGCCTGTCGAAAAGATTTGACAGAATGCGAAGTACTTCAAGGTGTGTTATAATAGTTAAAAACTTGAAGCCGAAGGGGTATTGAGCGCATGCGCATGTTTTTCAAAATATTGACGAGTTTCATTTTGACCGTGACGTTTGCGGGGGTTGGTTATTTTTTATCGGAAGTTTCGCGGTTTGGCGGTGGCAGGGCTTTTTATACTCCTTTGATCATTGCTTTGACCGTTTTCCTGCTCATCTTCATCAATCTGATTATTTTCAAAGCATTCAATTGGATTATTAAACTTGCATTTCTGCTCGTGGGGCTCCTCATTTTCACGGGAATTGTTCTAAATCATGAGAATGAAATGAATGTTTACAAGAGGACAGCAACTTTGAGTGATCGGAGTATTGATATAGAACAATATATTCCGTTTGATTACAAGACAAAGGCGATCAGACTAAAGGCGGTTTCGCATTTGAAATTGAAGGAGAACCTGCCTCGTCTCGATGGGTCGGCGGAGCTTTTTCCAGTTTATTCTGCGTTTGCGCAAGCAGTCTACCCGAAAAACAAGTATGACATCCACGGTAGCGAGGTCATGTGTAGTGATAGTGAAAACGCATATGAATCACTGATACTTGGGGATGTTGATTTGGTTTTTGCTGAAAAGCCTACGAAGGCGCAGCTTGCCATGGCAAAACAGTATCACGTGACCTTGAAACTGACGCCAATCGGTCGGAAGGCGTTTGTGTTTTTTGTGAACGCAAAGAACAATGTAATCGGGTTGACTACACAGCAAGTGCATGATATTTATTCTGGAAAACTGAAGAACTGGAAAGAGGTTGGCGGGAAAGATGTTGCGATTCGCGCGTTTCAGCGCCCAAAATTGAGCGCCAGTCAACTCTTCATGAAAACATGGATGGCGGGTACCAAGATGATGGTCGCACCGCAAGAAGATGTGGTGAAACGGAGGGGCGGCGTCATGAGCGAAGTGGCGACCTACCGGAATTTCCCTGAGGCCATTGGCTATTCTTTTCGGTTTTATACAACGCAAATGGTAAAAAGCAAAAAGGTCCGGTTGTTGAAAATTGACGAGGTTTTTCCTGATGATGCGTCGATTCAAGCCAAAACCTATCCGCTTTCGACGCAGTTCTATGCAGTGACCGCGAAGGTCAAAAATCCAAACGTGACGAAACTGATTCGATGGATTCTGTCGGCGCAGGGACAAGAATTAATCCAAAAAACAGGTTATACGCCGATAAATTAAAAACAAAATAAAATACTTGACAAAATGATTAACGTAGTTAATAATTAACTTAGTTAACGATTTTGTTGTTTCGTTACGTTGGAGGCGAAAGGGATGGAAAATGAAATTTCGAAGCGGCTGATGCATGCTATGAGCCAATTCCGCAGATTAAAAAGAGGGCATAAGCACACGTCACAACTGAAGCCGAGTGACATGATGTTACTGACCAAGATGCTTGAAATGGATGCCGCAGGCGAAGAATTGAGTGCGTCGACGTTAAGTGCTGCGATGGAAGTCTCACGCCCATTTGTGACCAATTCCATTCATGCGTTTGTCGAAGCGGGCATTGTAGAACGTACGACGGACCAGAGTGACCGACGCTCCGCAGTACTTAGTATTACGCCAAAGGGAAAAGAATTAATTGAAGATGCAAAAAAGGAATTTATGGCATCCATTGATGGGCTCGTGGCGCATCTTGGCTCTGAAAAAAGTCAGATGCTAGCGGATTTGATGTGTGAGACGTATCAATACCTTGCGCATGTTCATGAGGAGGAACATTCATGTTAAAATTATTTCGTTATTTAAAACCGTATTGGGCAATGGTGACAGGGGTTGTTATTCTAGTGTTTTTACAGACACTGGCGGACCTCTATTTACCGACATTATCTTCGGACATCATTAACAATGGGGTTATGCAAGGAGATATTCCATATATCTATGCGACGGGCGGGTTCATGCTTTTGGTTGCTGGATTGGGTGTGGTCTTTTCGATTGTCTCGAGTTACTGGTCTTCGAAGGCGGCGACTGGACTGGGGACGGACCTTAGAAATAAAGTGTTTGAGAAGGTCG
>Ga0194062_1001412_pt1 | contig 10036 bp, 7 predicted proteins | sample SepL2225m_MetaG_FD_155481 | JGI IMG/M metagenome (GOLD analysis project Ga0194062, IMG submission 155481) | Anoxic zone freshwater microbial communities from boreal shield lake in IISD Experimental Lakes Area, Ontario, Canada - Sep2016-L224-25m | ecosystem: Environmental > Aquatic > Freshwater >... | reverse complement strand
TTATTTATGAGGGAAGGTACTTCAATAATAATATAATCATAGGATTCCGTATCAAGATGTTCGTATCCTCTCAACAACTCGCTGGTTTCCTTTATTTCAAAGAAGTTATCCTGTATTATATACTGTATTTCATCTTCTGCAGGAGGGATCAGTTCCCCGCTGCTGAATTCTTCGGCAGGTGTGGGGTTTTCTTTAATATAATTCAGGAAAAGTGTATTCTCTCCAAATGATCTGAATTTTCGGCTGAGCTCTCTTCCGATAGTGGTCTTGCCTTCCGAATCACGGGTGCTGAAAAGCAGGATTAAGACAGGCTTCTTTTCAATATTGTTAAAGTATTTGTTCAGAGTTATTTTAATATTCTGAGCCATGATCTCCACCAGCCTGGGCAGGATAAACCCTATATCAACTGTGTAGATCTGTTTGATGATTTTTGGATAAAGCCCGATAAGCTTAAGTCTGATAAAACGTTCGGCTCTTTCGCCTGTCTTGATGGTCGTATCAAAAAATTCGAGGGCAAGCAAAATGATCACCATAAAGATAAAGCCGATCAAGGCTGATGCGAGTACCAGCAACATAGCTTTCGAGCGCAGGGCATGCAGGGGATAGAAGGGTGCATCCACGACTTTAAGGTTTGTCGATAATTCATCATCCTGTTGCCGGAGTTTCGCCAGGTTGAGGTCATGGAGAAGTTCGAGGAATTCACTTTCGGTGACCCCGATGAGCCGTTCAAACCTTTTTTGCTGAGCGCCAAGCGGGGCAAATATTTCGTATACCTTCTGGTAATATCGTTTTCGTTCCAAAAGCACCCTGAGTGCTGCCTTGCTTTCCTCATATGCAACGACATTGGTGAGCCAGGCATTCAGAAGATCTTTCAGCGGCAGGCCTTCAACAGAGTTTGTCACAAGGTATAGCTGGTCAATATTATCTTTCAGTTCCAGCTTAATCATTTCTACCTTGTTTTTCAGTGAAGTAAGCTGTTTAATTGTTGCGGAATCATTGCCCAGATCAATTTCAATATTGGCAATTTGCATAGTTGTACTAGTCAACTCATTTCGCAACCTTAAAATGGCGCTGGTATTCAGTGAAAGCTTTGCATGGGTTTCAAGTTTTTTCTCGATGATCTTCAAGGCTGCATCTGATGAAGCAAGAGCGATCTGCTTATCCTGTATCGTCACATCAAGGTCTTCCTTGCTGGTTGCAATGACTTTGGTTTGCTCGTAGAAGTTGATGATATTATTCTTCGAATTAAAGAAAAGCAGGTCAGATTCGGCTTTCTGTAGCCTTCTCATAGCTTCATCAAGCTGGCGTTTGAAGTAGGCGATAACAGCATCTGTCTGGTTTTGTTTCAGTAATTTGAACGACCTAATAAATCCTTTCGTAAGGAATACAAGAGTTTGTTGGGCAATACCGGCATCGGTCGTTTTATAAGAAAGTTTAAGCAGGTCACTGCTTTGGATTCTTACAGCTTCGACTGCTGATAACGAACTCAGACTGTAAAACGGATCCGACTGGGAATTCCAGAGTTTATAAATAAAATTGTAATCGTTCTGGTGGCCGTAATTAATCAGCTGCCTTACCAGGCGGTCAAAGGCAGTTGTGTCTCCATAGGAGCGGTGCGCTGTTACAGAAGTAGTAACAGTATCAAACTGAGAGTAAAAATCAGTAGGGAGGGTCACGGTATCACCGTTTCCAGCTGCATTTCCGCCATTCACCGGGGCCGGTTCAATCTGCTCTGCTTCCGAAGGATATGAAGCAGGTTCCGGCATCTCTCCCGGCATATTGACCTTAATCCTCTGGCCTGTTGAAATCTCACTTGTCTTCAGTCGGTTGTAAGTCATTAGTTTTCTAACGCTCATACCATAGCCCCTGGCGATCGAAAACATGGTCTCACCCGGCTTTACCACATGGTATGATTCCCGGGTCTGAGATTCGTTATAAGCTGTTCTCCCTGAAGCGTTCGATCCATCAGGCGATGAATATGAACTGTCGTAGAGGGAAGTCTTTTTTGTAGGAGATTTAAAGAATTTAGGGTTTGCCCGTTTTGCTTTTCTAACAATATCCATTACATCGGGAGGCACCTTGAGCAGGAGCTCATCATAATGTTCCTTGGAGATATAACGGTCATCATAATGATCGAGCAGGAGATGCTGGGCCAGGAGAGAGGCAGAGACTTCTTCAAGGGTCTGGCGTGAGCGGATAAGGTTCATCAGGTTGTCATACACGGTATTTTTAACCATGATATCGGTATAAGCCTGCTGCTGTACTGAGTAGCCTGAAGTTACGCCGGTATATATAGTCGTCTCGGAAACATAACTCCACTGATCTTTCCGAGTAAGGAAGAATACAATAGCTGCAATGAGTAGCGGGACAAGTATCAGGAGCAATACATGCCGTTGAAGCAGCTTGACAAAATAAATAATTTTCATTATTCTATTTTGTTAATAACGTTGAATTTAAAACCGCATAACTCCTGCATAATCATGTATGAATTAAAGAAGGCATTTCTCGATGTCTCGTAGTTGAAGACAGCAACACGGTACATTTCCATGATATAGGCAAGGTCATAAAGAGTAGACTGGCCATTCAGGAACTCTTTGTCACCCATCTCCTTATTCATAGCACCTGCAATAACGCTTTCGTTTGCGTTTTTCAGGATTTTCTGGTTAACGATCAGCTGATTATATTGGGTAATGATTTTTTGTCTTAGTTCAAGGATTACATTATCTCTTGAAGCCATTGATTTCTCAATTTCCTTGGTAGCTGCTTTCATCTGGTTCCTGCGGTCCCAGAAATCCTGCATAGGAATACGGAAGCTGATCTGTCCGAAACCCCTGAAACTGTTTTGTATGGAATAGATCTGGTCGGAATTATTCTGGTTCATATAGGCATTATTGGTGGTTGCATTCCACCAGTCATTCTGAAGATACCCGTCAATATAGAAATTCCTCATCCAAACCCTCCCTACCGAGATGACCTTATACCGCCATGAGGCAATATCCGCATCATAATATTTAAGCTGTGGATTATGTACGATGGAGGAGTCGATAAGGTCTTCGAGAGGAGGTATCCGTTGGGTAATATCATCGATCAGAGGATTGAAATAGGTTGTATCCCTGTTCTGGCTAAAGCTTAGCACAGGGAGCAGGAATAACGTCATCAGCAAAAAGCGCTGAAACTTCTTATTCGATAAAGACTTTAGAGAAACCAGTATTTTCATTTACATATTCTCCTTTTGAAACAAGGCGCCAAACGTTCTCAAAATTATAACCATGTCTCCCCAGAAAGAGCAATGCTCTGCATAATAGTTATCAAGGGCAAAACGTTCTTCCTCTGACATAGGTCCGCGACGTCCTCTTTTTTCAACCTGCCACAGGCCTGTCAAACCGGCAGCAGCCCTGAACCTCCTGCTCCATTTCTTTTTCGTCAGGGCTTCAGCTTCATTCAATGGCAATGGCCGGTTGCCTACGATCGACATATCCCCCTTAAGCACATTGAACAACTGGGGTAATTCGTCAATACTGGTCATCCTGATAATCTTGCCGACCCTGGTAATCCTGGGATCATCTTTGATCTTGAGGAATGCTTTCCTGGCGCTTCTGCGCTTATTCGCTATTCTTTCGCAAACCTGCTCCCCGTCGTAGTATACAAGAGGTGAACAATAATGTCCTTCGTCTAATTTGGCACATTCGGAACAAGTGGCCTCCACCGTTCCGCTGATATACTGGTTCAGATGCTCGACTTCCTTGAGCCGCTTATCTGCGTCAGGGTACATCGAACGGAACTTGTAAAAATCAAAAATCTTATAATTTGCACCGACCCGCTTGGAAAAATAATAAACTTTACCCCTGGATTCAATTCTGATAGCAATCATCGTGAATATCATCAACGGAGAAAGGATCAGAAGAGCTGTTCCCGCAAGTAATATGTCAAACGACCTTTTGATCAGAGGGGTTTGATATGCGTTAAAACTAAGGTTGGCATCTACCGCGATAGTCTTATTCTCGAATTCAGCTTTGAATTTTTTTAAAAGCCTGATCCGGTTGTAAATGTTTTCGGTATTTATCCCAAGGTGATAGAAATCGTCAATTCCGATTAAATACGCATTTTTCTTTGCGCTGTAATCCTTGAACAGCGAGATGATGATAAAGGGAGTTTTCTGGTAAAGTTTGTTCAGTTTTAAACGTCTGTAAAATGAAAAGGCATTGATGCCCGGAAGTAACATTTCGCAGATGATCGCGTCAATCGATTGTTTTTCTTCGTATTTGATGTCGAATCTCGTATCCTTGTCAAGATCGAAAATCTTGAACTGATTGTCGGTGAGCAAATATATCGCAGCAAGAGGATTTCCCATAACAGTGACCTGGAAATATCCTGAATCGGCGAACTGATCAGCTACTGACCGGTCAGTCCCAATATACAGGATGTGGAAGGTTGGATTCACTTGCTCCATCGGGTCTATTGGCTGCTTTTTATGCCTGAAAAGGTTAAGGATGTCTCAATCCGGCGTTTGACTCTAACAATGAGTTCTCTGGGATTAAATGGTTTTACCACATAATCATCAGCTCCCATTTCAAAACATTTGATTTTGTCGGCGCTCTCCTCTTTCCCCGATAACATGATCAATGGTATCTCATCAAAAAAACCACTTTCCCGTATTCTCAGGATAAATTCAAATCCGTTCATCACCGGCATCTCAACATCACAGATAATCACATCGGGAAGGTTACCCGACTGGATATAATACAGGGCATCCATACCATTGCTCAAGGTTGTGACTTCAAACTCTTTGTTAAAAGTATTTTCAATGATGAACCGGATACTCTTTTCATCGTCAATTGCGAGTATCTTTCTTTTCATTCAGATCCAATTTTGGTAAGCAAATATATTGGAATTTGCTCCATTGTCGAAAAATAGATATTAACAATAAATCGAAAGTTATTAAGAGAAGCAATGGCGGCCCTTTACCGCCTGTCTTCTTCTGAAACAGCCTTTTTTAAAGCTGCAAGCTCATCACGCAATCGTGCAGCTTCAAGAAAATCAAGTTGTTTGACAGCCTCTTCCATTGCCTTTGCTGTCTCTTTTATTAGTTTTTGGACTTTGTCTTTCGGCATATAAGCGATTACCGGGTCTGCAGCATGGTCGAGATTTTCTTTTTCAATATACGGTCTGCCTTTCCCCGATTCTGAATATTCTTTGGTTCCGAGGTCAAAAACTTTTCTCATATCCTTGGTGATCTGCATAGGAGTGATATTGTTTTTCTCGTTGTATGCTGATTGCTTCTCTCTTCTCCTGTTGGCTTCTGACATCATCCTTTGCATCGAATTCGTGATTTTGTCGGCATACAAAATCACCCTGCTGTTTACATTTCTCGCTGCCCTTCCGGCAGTCTGGGTCAGACTGCGTTCAGAACGGAGAAACCCTTCTTTATCGGCATCCAGGATCGCAACCAGCGAGACTTCAGGCAGGTCGAGTCCTTCCCTCAAAAGGTTCACCCCGATCAAAACGTCGATAGTCCCTGTTCTTAACTCCTGTAAAATATCCACCCGGTCCATTGTGATCACATCCGAATGGATATACCTCGACTTGATATTCAGTTTCACGAAATAATTGTTCAGCTCCTCGGCCATCCTTTTGGTCAGAGTAGTGACCAGAACCCGTTCGTTAACCGTAACCCGTTTATCGATCTCATCGAGCAGGTCATCGATCTGGTTCAGACTTGGCCTTATTTCGACCATAGGATCAAGCAGGCCTGTAGGGCGTATAAGCTGCTCCACCACTACGCCTTCAGCTTTCTGAAGTTCAAAGTCGGCAGGAGTCGCACTAACAAAAATAACCTGACCCACTACGGCCTCGAACTCATCAAATTTCAAGGGCCTGTTGTCCATCGCCGAAGGTAGCCTGAAACCATATTCTACAAGGGTCTGTTTACGGGAACGGTCTCCACCGTACATTGCCCTGATCTGAGGTACAGTCACATGGCTTTCATCAATGACCATCATGAAGTCATCGGGAAAATAATCGAGCAGACAAAACGGCCTCGATCCCGCTTCCCTTCCGTCAAAATACCTCGAATAATTCTCAATCCCTGAACAATAACCAAGCTCCCGCATCATCTCCATGTCATATGTAACACGATCTTCAAGCCTTTTTGCTTCAAGTGTTTTGCCCTCTTCACGGAAATAATCCACCTGACGGAACATATCATCCTGGATACGGGTGAGAGACTCTTTCATCTTATCCTGGGAAGTGACGAAAATATTTGCAGGGTAAATCTGAATAAAATTCAGGGGTTCAATAGTACGGCCTGATACCGGGTCGAACGATTCCATTTTTTCTATCTCATCTCCCCAGAAAATGATACGGTAAGCAATGTCAAGATAAGCCGGGAAAATATCTACCACATCACCTTTGACACGGAACTTCCCCCTGTTGAATTCTGTTTCGCTACGTGAATACAGACCATTCACAAACTGCATCAGAAGGTTGTTGCGGCTGAGCTTTTCACCCGGATTGAGTTTGATGATACTGCCTGCAAAATCATCCGGATTGCCGATGCCGTATATGCATGAAACCGAGGAGACAACGATCACATCCCGCCTGCCCGAAAGCAGGGAAGAAGAGGCGCTGAGCCGGAGCTTCTCAATCTCATCGTTGATCGACAAGTCCTTCTCAATATAGGTGTTCGTAACAGGAATGTAGGCCTCCGGCTGATAATAATCATAATAAGAAACAAAAAACTCAACCGCATTATCTGGAAAAAACTCACGGAACTCACCATAAAGCTGAGCTGCAAGAGTTTTATTATGACTTAAAACCAGGGTTGGCCTTTGAACCTTTTGAATGACATTCGCTATGGTAAATGTCTTCCCCGATCCGGTAACCCCGGCCAGCACCTGAGCCTGGTCCCCGCGGTTCAGTCCTTCGACAAGCTCGCGTATGGCTTCAGGCTGATCGCCTGTAGGAACAAAGTCTGTGGTGAGCCGGAATTCCATAATCAACGTGTAAACGAAAATTCAGCAATAACCGGATAATGATCCGACAAGTTCACTTCTTTCTTCTGATAGGTAAGGGCCGAGAAAAAATCATCATACAGCATGTAATCAATCCTGAAAGCAGGAAAACGACCGGCATAGGTACTTCCTATCCAGGTGTTCCCGGCTTTTACAAATGCATCGTTCCTGTTCATTGATAAGCTGTGGTAGGCGTATGAAGAAGGTGTATCATTGAAATCCCCGCAGATCATCACGGGGTAAGGACTATATTTCATGTGGGCTACCAGCATGTCGACCTCCATCGCCCTGAAAACAAAAGCTTTTTTCAATTTCCAGATCATCTTCCTGGACCCCTTGGCCAGATCCTTTTCTTCAGAGTCCGGATCGGTAAGCTTAGAATAAAAAGAATAATCGTCGTTTCCCAACCGTATCGATTCAAGATGCACATTATACACCCTGATCGTATCGCCCAAAATAGCTATATCGGTAAAAATGCCAAACGTACTTTTTTCTCCTAACTTAAAAAAGCCCTGGTTTACGATAGGGTATCGGGAGAAAGTAGTAATGGCATTAATCTTTGTTTTTTGCCAGAAATCCCTGTAATTCTTAAAGTAGAAATACTGAAGCTTTATCGAACGGGAAAATTTATGTAAGGTTTTCATGTATTCCTCGCCAATCGCGTAAAATTCCTGCACGCATACAAGGTCAGCTCCTTCTTCTGCAAGGAAATCAGTCACCTGGCTCCTTGCTTCAGTTAAAGAATTATCAATCTGGTTGCCATACAACCTGTCGACATTGAACGTCACGACTCTCAGCGATTTCCTGATGTGAGTCTGAGGGAGACCGGTACGTATTGGGAAAATCGTTATTAAATCATTAAAACCAAGGAGTAAGACAATCAATGAAATATAAATGTATCTATTCCATAAAACCAGCCACATTACTACAAAGAACAGGTTGATGATCAGGATCAAGGGATAGGCGATCCCGAAGAAGGCGAAAAGCCAGAAGGTTCCCGGACTCACATAGGCTGCTGCATAGGAACAGAGTAAAGCTGCAACAGCAAACAAATTAAGAACCAGCAGGCTTGCCTTTACCCAACTTCCTTTGTTACTCATTGTGTTCTTAGAAGCCATAAACTATCGCTTGCCTGAGGATTTGAACAGAAACTCTTTTTCATCCCGGGTCAGGCTGTCATAACCTCCTTTGGAGATCTTGTCAAGAATACTGTCCATCAGTCTCTCTTTCTCGACTTTCTGCCTGTTGTACTCATCATCACTCAACGGCCTTGGATCATTATCAGACATGCCGGAACTCCTGTTTTTCTTATAAAAATAATTTTTCTTTACTCTGTTCACTTTCAAACCAGACCATAAATTTTTAGAGATGATCTGGATATAAAGAAACCCGAAAATCGCCCCGCCAATGTGAGCTATATGCCCCCCGGCATTTCCGGCTGGGATCATAAAAAAATCAAAGATAAAGAGCGCGATGGCCAGGACCAGAATACGGATCCTGCCGAAAAACAACAGGGTTATCGTATACTCAGGCACCTTGAACGAGATCGCAGTTACAATAGCCATTACCGATGCCGACGCCCCGAGAGCATAGGACTGGGGCAGGGATGTGGCAAAAACCGGGAATACGTTGAAAGCTAATATATATACCAGAGCACCTGAGATCCCTCCTAAAATATACACTGTAAGCAATTTTTTACTGCCAAGGTATTCCTGAAAAATTTTTCCGAACCAGTAAAGCCAGAGCATATTAAACAGGATATGCCAGATATCAACATGAAGAAACATGTAGGTGACAACCGACCAGGGTTTATTGAAAAGTGAGGGGATGAATGCGGGAACGCCGAAGATCCTTATAATTGAAGTTGTGGCCAGATCAGCGTCAGGCTGGTTATATAAGAAGAAAATGATCCTGAACACCTGTACCAGCAGCCATACCGCCACATTGACAATGATCAGGTTCGCCAATACAGAACCTTCCCTGAAAAATCGTTTTAGATTGTCAGCCTGATTTGGTCCATTTGAATATTGATACATATCTATTGCCTTGCTTGCCTTTTCCAGTAAAGGATCAGGAAAAATCCAAAAATCATTCCTCCGAGATGCGCGAAATGTGCAACATTATCGCTTGGGTTATTCGAAAACCCAAGGAAAATCTCAAAAGCGCCATATCCGATTACCAGCCACTTCGCTTTAATCGGGAATAAAAAGTAAATAAAGACCAGCATATTGGGGAACATCATCCCGAAAGCGAGCAATATACCAAAAACTGCTCCCGAGGCGCCAATAGTCGCTATATCCATTTGCTGCCTTATCAGGTCATATACATAGATAACCGACTGGCGCTGGTAATGAAGATCATTCATCGAGTTCTGCCATTGTGATAGCAAGGTATTCATCTGATCGAGGATTTCCTGGCTTCTGGGCGGGCATGACTTCACAAATGATACAAAAGCTTCCGGGGTAGGAGCGGAAGAAAAAGCAAGCGCCGTAGCTTCTAATCCTGAGATATGCCAGTAGCTTATGCCAGTCTGTACAATGGCTGCGCCAATTCCGGTCACCATATAATAGGTCAGAAACCGCTTCGGACCCCATACGTTCTCAAGCATGTAGCCGAACATCCATAAGGCAAACATATTGTAGACAATATGCCTGATGTCGGCATGAAAAAACATATACGTCACGAACTGGTAAGACCTGAACAAATCCGATTTGAAATAATGCAGGCCGAACAGATTGGTCATATCTATCCTGAAAGTACTTTCCAGCGATAAGGTGGCAACGAAGCAGATCAGATTGATGATCAGCAGGTTCTTTACCACAGTTGGCAGAAGTTTGAAGCCGCTTGGACTATATTGTTCGTAACTCATCGGGAATGTTTAGGGTTTAAATTTCTTCAAAAGTTCATCAAAGGAAAGGATGAAAAAAGCAGGCTTCCCATTCGGTGAAAACTCGGGTATTTTACACTGGAACAATTTTTCATAAATAGCTTCCATCTCTTCCTTTTTCAGGGCCTTTCCCCGTTTG
>Ga0194062_1001411_pt1 | contig 10044 bp, 6 predicted proteins | sample SepL2225m_MetaG_FD_155481 | JGI IMG/M metagenome (GOLD analysis project Ga0194062, IMG submission 155481) | Anoxic zone freshwater microbial communities from boreal shield lake in IISD Experimental Lakes Area, Ontario, Canada - Sep2016-L224-25m | ecosystem: Environmental > Aquatic > Freshwater >... | reverse complement strand
CTGCGTTATTTATCCCGTTGGTGGCTGGCATCGCGGTATTGGCTGGCGCTCAATCGGCTGATGTACCAGCGCAAAGTGCAGGTCTATCACAGTTTCACCGCGCTGGTGCCGCGCACCAATGCCTGCCCGATCGTACAGACGATCCATGATCTGGCCGTGGAACTGGACCCCGATGTTCGCCAGCAACGGCGCAGCGGGGCACTCCGCCGGGTGATTCATCTGGGCGCCAACGAAGCCACCCGCATTGTGACGGTCTCGCAGCAGACCAAAAACGATATCATGGGTCTGTACGGCGTCACGCCGGAGCGGATCCGGGTGGTGTATAACGGCATCAATCCCATCTTCCAGCCCAGCCCCGTCACCGAGGCCCAGGCCGCGCTGCAAAAACGCTGGAATTTCCGCGGTCCGTATGTGCTGGCGGTGGGGTCCGATACGCCACGGCGGAATTATGCCCGGTTGCTGGAAGCCATGCAGCAGGTCTGGCAGCGCCTGCCGCGCGTGCGGCTGATGCTGGCGGGGCGCAATGATTGGTACACCACACCGATTTACGCGCTGGCGAAAAAGCTGAACGTGGAACAACAACTCATCTGTATCCAGTCCCCATCGGATGCCGAACTGGCCCAGTTGTACCGGGATGCGGTGCTGACGTGTTGCGCCTCGAGTTTTGAAGGCTTCGGGCTGAGCGTGTTGGAGGCCATGGCCTGCGGCAGTCCGGTGGTCTGTTCTGATCTGACCTCCCTGCGCGAAGTGGCCCGGGAAGCGGCGGTCTATTTCATCCATGACGATACCGATACGCTGACCCAGGCGCTATTGGGCGTGGTGGAGGACGGCGAATACCAGCGTCGCCTGCGCGCCCGCGGATTACAGCGGGCGCAGAATTTCACGTGGACCACCGCGGCGCTGGCGATTTTGGAAGTGATTGAAGAAGCCGCCCACCAACGGCATAAGCCCGTGCCCGCCGATCTGATGAGCTAGCCGGGTTCCGAGGGTGCGGAGACCTGCCGCAGCGGTGAGGTCCCGCTCCAGCGGGCGGTGAGTTGCTGCGGGATCCCCAGCAAATCCAGAATCCGACTCACGACCATGTTGACCAGATCATCCACCGTCTGGGGAATGTTGTAGAAACCCGGATTGGCCGGACAGATAATCGCCCCCGCCTCCGCCAGCGCCACCATATTGCGCAGCTCAATCAGTCCCAGCGGCATTTCGCGGTGGACCACGATCAGACGCCGGCGCTCTTTCAACGTCACCTGCGCCGCGCGGGTGATGAGGTTATCCCCCAGACCGTGGGCCATTTCGGCGAGTTTATTATTGGAGCACGGCACCACCACCATGGCATCCACCTTGAAGGAACCGCTGGCCACGCAGGCCCCCACATCGCGATAGGGCAACATGGTGATACGGTGCGTACTGGTGCCGACCAGCACATCGGGGTTGGGGTCGGCGATGCCCAGTTCATCGGCCAGCAGGCGGCGACCGAGTTGGGAAATGATCAGGTAGATTTCCGCGTCCACCACGACCAAGGCTTGCAACAACCGCCGGGCGTACAACGCCCCCGAGGCGCCGGTAATGGCCACGATCACACGGGGATGAGTGGGTGTATCCATGGCAGTATCTTACGCCAAGAAGTCGGGAATGGGTATTTTGACGCGAAAGCGGGTTATTTTGTGCGCAGGTAGGACTGGGCGGGAACGGGGAGCTTTGATTGGTAAGTCATTTCCCCTAAGATGGCAAGAGAAACGGAGTTGTCGCCATGACTATTTGGATGATTGTGAGCTTGTGTTTGATCGGTCTAGGAATCGGTATGATCAGCGGGATGGTGGGCATCGGCGGGGGTCTCTTAATCATTCCCATTCTGATGATTGGCTTCGCGTTCACTCAGCAACAAGCCACCGGGACCAGTCTGGCTATGTTACTGCCCCCGGTGGGCATCTTTGCCGTGATGGCGTATGCCAAAACCGGCAATGTGGACTGGCGGTTCGCAGGTTTACTCGCGTTGGGCTTCGTGATCGGCGGGTATATCGGGGCTTGGTTGGTCAATCATGACTACATCCACCCCACCGTGCTGCGCGTCGGGCTGGCCTTATTTATGATCTACGTGGCCGGGACAATGCTGTTCCGCACCGGTGGGCGAGCGCGGACGGCCATGGAAGCGCTAATTCTGGCGTCCATTTTCGCGGTCGTGTATGTGGTACTGCGCCTGCTGGGGCACAAATGGGCCCGTAAACCCAGCCTCAGTCAAACCTATCGGCGCCGCTTGCGCCATGCTTCGATTGTGGACTATGAAATCTAGGGTCGCCCGATGGTTCGGGGGGTGCCCATCAACCAATCACGATGGTCCGGGTGGACTTTAGCGGGGTGCCACGTTTTCGCGCAAGAAGATATTGTAATTGGTGGCGTAAGTGCGGGCCGCCTCCACCATGCGGGTGCGGTCCACCCCTTCAATCGGAGGTTCGGTGAAGAGCAGGGTCCGTTGGCCGTAACGCGAGACCAGAGACATATCCGCGGGCTCGAGGCCGGGGTAGTTCGGTTCGCGGTCCACCATGCGTAAAAACCGGCGGTCGCCTTTGCTGATAGCCGCACGCAGGTCCACCTGCACATCGGCATTTTGGTAGCGTTGCAGTTCGGCCCGGATGGCTTCGGGGGTAATGGGGGGATGGGTCCCATCATCACAGGCGACCAACATTATCAGCAAACCGAGGCACAAGCCCCAAAGGCCAGAATATTGGAATGTGGACCAAGCCATATTGTTCTCCTCAACTGCAGCACACCAACCCGGCGTTTATTTTGCGATCCGCGCCAATAAGGCGGCTTCCTGTTTGGTCTGCCGGGCATAGTACCAACCGGCCAAAGCCCGGTAGCCGACATTTTGGACGGTGCCACCCATAACCATATCATGCAGCCGGGGCAGGGCCTCGGGCCGGCCATCGCGGGCCAAGATCAGCGTGGCATAATTGGTGGCGCTTTCAAACGCGACGGCCCGTTGCAGATTCGCATAATGGGGCAGGACCAATTCGGTGGTTTCTTTGGTGGTGTTGTCGCTGCGCAGAATACCCACCAGCGTGGCCTCAACCACGGGGCGTTGATTGCTTTTAATGCCCAGCGTCAGGAGGGCGCGGGCTTCGGGGGTACGGAGTTCGGCCAGTTTTTCGGCCGCCAGCGCGGCGCGTTCAAAATCGCGCTCGCGGCGTTCATCCACGGCCTTGGAAGTGTTCAGCAGGGTTTGATAGAGCGCCAGTTGCCGGGCGCTGTCGGTAGTACGCTGGGCATAGATGATGCACCAATCCATAACGATGGGGTGTTCATCTTTGAGCAGCTTGACCAAATCCGTGGTGAAGTCTTTACCGGCCACGGCGGTGCGTACCAGTGCGGCGGTTTCATAAGCCAGGGTGCCAGCAGCGCTTTTGCCTCCCAAGCCTGCAATGTGGCCGGGACGGAGCTGGTCGGCAAATTCCAGTGCCAACAGGGCCAGTTTGGTCTGCAGATAAGTCTTGTCGCTGGACTTGATCAGATCGGCCAGAATCGTCGGCGCTTCGGCGCGCTTCAGATACAGCGCCGCAGCCAGCGCGGTAAGGCGCAAACTCTCGTCGGCCTTGGCATCGCGGGCGATGGTTTCCACCCAGATCCCGGCGGGGGCGATATTTTCGCTGCGGATGCGCATCAGGGCCACGGCGATCAGCGGTAAATTGCGCGGATCGTGGCGGTCATACACCGCCTGCAGATTTTTCAAACCGACGGCCTGATCGGCGGCGTCCTTGCGGGCCAGCAGGGTGACCCCGGCGAACAGACGCACGCCATCACGCTGAATATCACTGGCCAGAAGTTGCAGGGCCGCCGAATCGGCCAGCTGGCCGCGCCGGGACAATTCGGTCCAGGCCATAGCCCGATGGGATGGTTCCGGCGCTTTTTGCCCCAGGTAGGTCAGTTGTGCGTCGGTGATCAGTTTGCGGTCAATGAGCATGGCCATGGCCGAGCCCACCACCCCGCTGTCGGGAATTTTGCCGATGAAATCCAAATCCAGCAACGCGGTATCGCCGGTGAGAATCACCTGACTGATCATGCCGTAAAGGCGGATGTCCTGATTATCACTTTTGGTCAGTTGCGCAAAGATGGGTGCGATGGCGGGATCGCGCGATTGGCGCAGCGCGGAAATAATGGTGGTGGTGGCGCTGCCGGTGGTATAAATCTGGTTGATCAGATCGGCGGTGCTGACCAGCGTGGGATCGAGTTTGGCACTGGGATTCGCGACCACCTGGGCGCTTGCCTGTGGTCCAGGTAACACGGCCCAGCCAGCCAGCGCCAGGGTCATAATCAGCCAATTGCGGGGGGCATTGCGACACATCACGTAAACACTCCTTGACTCCACCGCGCCGAAAAAAAACAGGCGGCTCGAGTCGAACCGCCCGGGCCAGATTGCAGTGCGGCGGCGTAGGTCAGCTATTCAGCGTTACCGGCATGACCACATACTGGAAATTCGGACCGATCTTGATCAGGCCCGGCTTGTTGGGACTCTTGAACTCAAAAATTACCGTGGTTTCATCGCCGACTTTGAGTGCGTCGAGGATGTAGGCGGGATTAAAGCCCATGTCCACAGCCTCGCCATTGTAGTCGGCGGCCAGATCAATATTGGCTTCGCCCACTTCCGCGGTACGGCTGGAAATCGAGAGCTTGCCGGGGGCAAAGCCCAGACGCACGCCCTTGGATTCTTCATTGCTCAAAGTGGCGGCGCGACGCACGGCCGACTGGAACTTTTCGCGATCCAGCACGGCCTTCTTGTCGCAATCTTTGGGGATGACATCGTTGTACGGCGGGAAGGTGCCCTCGACCAGCGTGCTGGACATCGTGGCGGCCACACCGAGTTCCGAGGTGATCTGGGCAAAGACTTTATTTTCCTTGAACTGCAGGGCGACGTTCTGTTCCGGATCGGTCAACAGGCGTTCAATCAGATTGATGGCCTTGATGGGGATCACGGCGGACAGGTCGCGGCCTTCGGCGGATTCCAATTCATCGCGGGTCTGCGCCAGCCGGTGGCCATCGGTGGCCACGAGGCAAATCTTCTTGCCCTTGCGTTCCACCAACACGCCATTGATGGCATAGCGGGTTACTTCGCGGGCGGCGGCGAAACGGCTGCGATCCAGCAGTTTTTTCAGATTGCCGGCGGCGAGTACAAAGTCCGGCGTGCCTTCGAAGCTGCTGATCGGGGGGGCTTCTTCAGGATTAAAGCCCAGCAGGCGATATTGCGAATCTTCGCCGGTGATATCGGTTTTTTCTTCCTTGGTATTGATGGCCAAGGTTTCGTCGGGGCTATTGTTGACGATTTCCAAAAGTTTGGTGGCGTTGAGCAGGGCCATGCCGGGGGCTTTGATGTCTACCTGGGTGATGGCATACTGCAGCGCCAATTCCATGTCGGTGGCGGTGACAATCAATTCTTTGCCGACGGCAGCGAGTTTCACGCAACCCAAAACAGGCTTGGGCGTACGCGGTTGGGCAATGGAAGCCGCCATCTGGAGCGCCTGCAGAAGGGCCACACGGTTGACAATAATCTTCATACCAAAACCCCGGCATAAAATGAGTGTTTCGCAACGTACATAAACACGGAAAAGATTGTAATCTACGCGGGGGCCTGAGTCTATGCCTTGGGGTGGGGAAAAAATAGAGTTAAGGCGAGGTTAATTCGTATTGATGTAATAACCGCATTGGCCCCCTTGGCGACATATTCGTTTAAGTGTACAATTTTTAAGGGAGCCCATTGAATCCCTAACCCAATCCGTTTATGCTAACACTCTTTGGTGAGTGGCATTTGCCGCACCGGGGCACGATTATTCCCCCGCAGGCTGTCGAGTCTGGCCAAATATTACTGGAGCTAGAATTAAATATGAGTTGGCAGGACGTATTGCATCTTTGCCTGGTCGCATTGTATCTGGGCACATTGGGTATCTTGACCATTTACGGTTTTCACCGTTATGCGCAGGTCTTGCTGTATATGCGCCATTGTCGGCAGCGCCCCGAACCCGCCAGCAAAATGACCACTCTGCCGCGGGTCACAGTGCAACTGCCGATGTATAACGAACAATTTGTGGCGGCCCGCGTGATTGAGGCATCCTGCGCCATAGATTATCCGAGGGAATTGTTGCAAATTCAGGTTTTAGACGATTCCACCGATGGTTCAGCGGAGATTGCCCGGGACACGTGTGCCCGGATGTGCCGGTTGGGTCATGATGTGGAATATGTACACCGGACCAACCGCCACGGCTATAAGGCCGGGGCTTTGGCCCACGGGATGAAGAGTGCCACGGGCGAATACATTGCCATTTTTGATGCCGACTTTGTCCCCCCCGCCGATATTCTGGTCCGGTCGCTGGATCACTTTACCGACCCCAATGTCGGTTGTGTGCAAACCCGCTGGGATCACCTGAACCGCGATCAATCATTATTGACGCAGGCGCAGGCGATTTTCCTCGATGGTCACTTCATGATCGAACATACCGCCCGCAATCGCTCGGGGCGATTTATCAATTTCAACGGGACGGCGGGTATCTGGCGGCGGACTTCGATTGAAGACGCCGGCGGCTGGGCCCATGACACCCTGACGGAAGATATGGATTTGAGCTACCGCGCCCAGTTGCGCGGCTGGCGGTTTGTGTTCCTGTCGGACCTGCTGAGTCCGGCGGAACTGCCCCCCGAAGTGGTGGCGTTCAAGCAGCAGCAACACCGCTGGACCAAAGGGTCGGTGCAGGTGGCCCGCAAGCTGTTGGGCACGATTATGCGGGCCAAGCTGCCGCTTAAGGTGAAGGCGGAAGCGTTCTTCCACCTGACCGCCACGGCGGTGTATATTCCCGCCGTCGTTCTGTCACTGATCCTATTCCCGACGTTCGCGCCGATCAGCCCGAACGTGGCCAAATCCATCTGTGAACTCTCGCCCAGCACACTGGGGCCATGGATCGCCTTTATGAGCATCTGCGGTCTGCTGACCTGCTCGGCGGGCACGTTCTATGTCCTGAGCCAGAAGGCGATCGGCGGCAGTGTGATCAAGTCCACCCTGATGATCCCTCTGCTCATGGCACTGGGCACGGGTATCTCGGTCATGAATGGGCTGGCGGTGCTGGAAGGCCTGTTTGGCCGGCGCGATACGGAATTTGTGCGTACACCCAAGTATGGTTCGGGCAAGACGGCCAAGGGTGAATGGAAGAAACGGGCAGGCGCATTCCGCAAACGCAGTACATGGCTGCCATTTATCGAATTGTCGCTGGGCGGGTATATGTTTGCCTGCATCTTTATCGCGATCTACAGGGAATGGGCGCTGGGGACGATTCCCTTCCTGTTCATCTTTGGTTTTGGTTATACCTATGTCGGATTGCTGAGTCTGCAAAGCGTGTGGGCGTCATGGCGTATTTCTAAAAATACCACCACCGCCGAAACCACCACGGCGGTGGCAGCTTAAGGCCAACGGGGACATGATGACCCGTCAAGCAGTGTGTTTTCTCTCCAAGGTCACCGGATGCGGTGACCTTGTTTTATTTCGGGATAGCCCGGAACCCCAGGCATGAGTATTACCGTATGAACCTGATCCCTCTACCCATGGATGCCCATGTGCCCGCGCTGATCGCATCGTTGCGGAGCGTGAACAACGTGGTATTGGTCGCCACGCCGGGCGCGGGTAAGACCACGCGGGTGCCGCCGGGACTGCTGGCAGCGGGCTTGGTGCCCGCTGGCCAGACCATGGTGATGCTGCAACCCCGGCGGGTGGCCGCGCGGGCCGTGGCCCAGCGCATTGCCCAGGAGCAAGGGTGGCGTTTGGGCGAGGAAGTGGGCTATCAGGTGCGTTTTGAAAATTGCACCAGTGCGCGGACGCGGATTCGGATTGTGACCGAGGGGATACTCACGCGGCAACTGCTGGCGGACCCGTATCTGGAACGGGTGGGCGTGGTGGTGCTGGACGAGTTTCACGAGCGCTCGATCCATAGTGATCTGGCCCTGGCACTCGTGCGGGAGTTGCAGCAGACGGTGCGGCCGGAGCTGAAGATCGTGGTGATGTCCGCCACGCTGGAAGCCACCGGGGTGGCGGCGTATCTGGGGGATTGCCCGATTATCGAAGTGCCGGGCCGGATTTTCCCCATCGCCATGCACTACGAACCGCTGGGGGATCGGGAACTGCCGCGGGGAGCGGCGCTGGCGGCGGCCAATTATTTGCGGCGGAGTGCGGAGGGGGATGTGCTGGTGTTTCTGCCCGGAGCGGAGGAAATCCGCCGGACCCAGCAGACGTTGGGGAGTATGCCGGGGGTGCAGGTGGTGCCGTTGCATGGGAGCCTGTCGGCCGAGGAGCAATATGCGGCCTTGGAGTCCGCATCGGCGGGTGAACGCAAAGTAATTCTGGCCACCAATATCGCGGAAACGTCGCTGACCATACCGGGGGTGCGGTGTGTGGTGGACAGTGGGTTGGTGCGGCAGGCACGCTTTGATGCCCAGCGCGGGTTGGACCGGCTGGAACTGGTACCGGCGAGTCGGGCGTCGCTGACGCAGCGGGCCGGGCGCGCGGGCCGGACGGCGCCGGGAGAATGTGTGCGGTTGTGGGAACAGCGATTGGAAACGACGCGGTTGGAATTCACCACGCCGGAAGTGTTGCGCGTGGACCTGACGCCGACGGTGCTGGGGCTGCATGCGTGGGGATGCGGGGATAGCCGGGAGTTTGCATGGTTTACGCGCCCGCCGGAGGTGACGCTGGCGGCTGCGGAACAATTGCTGGAAATGCTGGGGGCTCTGCGGCCCACCACGGACACACGGCGGGAACTGACGCCGCGCGGTAAGCAACTCTTGGAATTGCCGCTGCATCCGCGGCTGGCGCGGCTGCTGTGGGCGGGGGTGGAGTCGGGTGTGGGGTCCGAGGCGGCGCTGCTGGCGGCGGTATTATCGGAAAAAGATTTCATGACGCGCCCGCCCCACTTACCGGCCAAGCATCGCGGGCCGTCGGATGTGCTGTGGCGGATGGATGTGCTGAACCAGGTGCAACGCAGCGGATTTGCGGGCTATTGGCGCGATCAGGATGTGGATGTGCAGACTGCACGGCGGGTATGGCAGACGTATACGCAGTTGCAGCAAATGCTGCCGCGCACGCGGTCGGGACGCAATACCAGCGGGGAAGACCCCGGGGCCATCCTGCTCAAATTACCGCTGGTGGCGTGGCCGGACCGGCTGGTGTGTCGGCGCGCGCATCAGCCCGATACGGGTGTGATGGTGGGCGGCGCGGGGGTACGGCAGGCGGCGGGGTCGGGGGTGATTGATGGGGCGTTGTATCTGGCGCTGGAAGCGCGGCACGACAGCCGGGCGCGGGCCGGTGAGGCGCTGGTGACGATTGCCTCCAGCGTCGAGGCCGCGTGGCTGGAGACGGAATTGCCCGGACAAATTTATACGCGCCAGCGGATGTTTTGGGATGACGCGCGGCAACGCGTGCAGGCGGTGACGGAAACGTGTCTGGCGGATTTGGTGCTGCGCAGTGTGGCCAGCCAGCAATATGACGAGGAGGCGTGTGCAGAAATACTGGCGCAGCAGTTACGCCCGCAGGTGCGGCGCTGGCTGGAGGCGGACCGGGCGGCGATGAGTGTGCTGGAGCGCGTGGCTTTTCTGCATCAGCAGGACCCGCAGACCTGGCCAGCGTGGGATGAGGCTGCGCTGGCGGACCTGGCGCGGCCGATGCTGACGGGGCGGCGCAGCGTGGCCGAGGTGCAGAGCCTGCCGTGGGTGCAGTTGCTGCGCGGGGCGCTGGGGGGCTTGGACCGGGAGTTGAATCGGCTGGCGCCCGAGACGATTGGGGTGCCCAGTGGCAGTCAGATTCGCGTGGATTACAGCGATTCGGCCCGGCCGGTGCTGGCGGTGCGGATTCAGGAGTTATTCGGCTTGCTGGATACCCCGCGCGTGGCGGGCAAGGTGCCGGTGCTGCTGCATTTGCTGGCGCCGAACTATCGGCCGGTGCAGATGACGCAGGATTTGCGGAGTTTTTGGGCCAATGCGTATTTCGAGGTGCGCAAGGGCTTGCGTATCAGGTATCCGAAA
>Ga0194062_1001409_pt1 | contig 10047 bp, 9 predicted proteins | sample SepL2225m_MetaG_FD_155481 | JGI IMG/M metagenome (GOLD analysis project Ga0194062, IMG submission 155481) | Anoxic zone freshwater microbial communities from boreal shield lake in IISD Experimental Lakes Area, Ontario, Canada - Sep2016-L224-25m | ecosystem: Environmental > Aquatic > Freshwater >... | reverse complement strand
ATGGACATCTCTCTATCCAATCATTTGGCCTCTGTCGAGATCCAGGTCTTACTCCCTGATGGAGGTGGCTCTATTTTGGTGAGCACGGGTGGCTCCATTTTGGTGAGCGCTATAGCCCCAATAGTTCGGACTTCATGGCAGAGTTTGGCGTCTCCCGGCGTACCGTGGCACGGGATCTGGACTTTCTTCGGGACGAGGAACGTGCCCCGCTGACATACGACGACGTCCGTCATGGTTTCAGACTTCAATCGATTGTGACACTTCAAGTACACGCTTCGATTGTCGCACGGGGATGCTTTTCGTCAATGGGCAGGGTCTTCCCCACCAGCCATTTCGAAAATCGTACCCCTGTAAATAAAGGGCGAAACGAGGATCGCATCCCTAATAATAGCTGATTTTACCCTCGAACGGATAAAGACGGGTTACTATAGGAAGGGGGCGCGGGGGAACCAGAATGCACACCCTCATAATGCGATTTGGAGCCATTTTCGCCTGAGTTTTATAGGAAACTCGAATATTTAGTCCAGTTGACTGGACTGCACAAATGCCAGTAGCGTCATGGGTGAGCGGCCTAAGCCAAGAGCACCAAATTGAGGGTCTCACCGGAGACAGATTCCAGAATCTTGTCGAAACGTGGGACCAATTCGCACTTTCACCACCACCTATCAAAACGTTTTTATCGTTTAAGGGCTGACCCCGATCCGCCCAGCAACTACTTCAACACCATCACGCCGTACAGGGCTCAAGTCGCAACTGCTCCCTGGGTCGCGTCAGCAAGTCAAAGCGTTCACCTGTGACTTTTTCCGCCGTTCGGCCGTCGCGCCACACCTGCACCTGGCGTGTGGGCCACGGGTTTTCCACGGTGCAGGGTTGCCCCTGCTCACTGCGAATGTCGAGGGGCGCAATCTCGCCATCGCGTAACGCCCCAGACACCAGAAACGCGCCAGGAACACGCAGATCACGAAAACTCGCGTCGGCCTCCCTCGGCCAGACATTGAAGACGCGCAGGACGCGCTGGTGCGCCGTGCAGAGCATTTCGTTGATTGTCGCGGGCACAATGCTGCAGTTCTCGATGCCGTGCGGGTTGTCCCGGATGAACCCGTTTGCCAGCCCGATGGATCCGATCATGGACTTCATTTCGCGCAGAATGCAGAGCGGATCCCACCCCAGACGCACAGCCGCCGGATAGATGCTGCTCATCCCGTTGGGGTCCTGCCACCGCGGCATGGCTGCCAGGGTGTTACGGGCGGCCGCCAGGAGTGGCGGCTCGCTGTCCAGCCCGATCTCCCCGGCGGGAAAGATGTGCTGGATCCCGAGCGTGTTTCCGTCACACCAATCCATGCCCTGCTCGGTATAGCGAAACACCTCCTTGCCATCCCTGACTTGCACCGGAAACTCGCTGATGTGCGCCAGCATGTGCCGCCAAAGCTCCTGCTGATCCTGGTCCACGGCCAGCGCTGCGCTCATGTCCAGGACCAGCCGCAGCGTCATGCGCACCAGGCCCAGCGATAGGATCGGGTTGAAATCATTCCCTGATCCCTCGTGGATGGAGTCGTTCCGAATGACGTAGCGCGCGCCATCCTTGTCCATGTAGTCCGTCCAGAAGTCCGCCACCGCCCGCACAAACGGATAGACGCGCCGTGCGTAGGCAAGATCATAGGTGTGATACCAGCGCATGGCCATGTTGACCGCACAGTACGCCGCATTGCTTTTCTGGCCGTGAAAGAGCCCCTGGCCGTCGGTATGCCACGGGATGTGCGGCGGATTGACGCGTGTGGTCTCGATGCCTTTGGGGCCGATGCCGACCGGATAGTACACGCCCCTGCACCCCTGCAGGTTGCTGGCGTACCACTGCCCCCGATCCATGAAGGCGAGGCACGGAGAATCGGCGGGGTCGGCCTGTTCGATATGGTTGGACGAGTAGAGCCCGTAGTACGGCGCCTGGTGGTTGTAGTTCAAATGGTAATCGCCAAACCAGGCCGGATCGTCCGTCGTGACCCACGTCCCGAAGATGGAAGGGGGGAAGTCCATGTTACGGCTGGCGCTGGCCATGACATAGTTCGAGAGATAGTAGCGGTGCTCGATCACCGGATCGTCAATCCCAACCTCCGATTGATTCCAGAACCGCTCCCACCAGGCGGCATGTTCCATCCAGAGCCGGTCCAGGCGGTCCGCCTGGCTTACAGCCAGCTCGGTCGCGCGGCGCAGGCAGTCCGGCGACTCAAGAGACGTAGCCATGGCCAGAACGAGACGGACCGTCCGCCCGGGCTGTAGTTCGAAGGCCGATGCGTTCGCGCCGACGACCCGGAACGCGCAAGCGGCGTCCACAGGGATATCCACGTCCTGCCCGAAGCCACGCCGCGCCCAGGCAATCTCACCATCCTGGCCGGATGCGGAGAGCGAGTCCGCGCTCGTGCCGGGTTCAAGGCTCACGACCACCCGCATCGGCAGGTCGCGGGCTTCCAGCTCAACCACCAGGACGTTGGCCGTGGCAGCCACCCAGGACCGGGCGAGGAGGGTCGCCGAGCCAGTCGAGAACCTGGACAGAGTGACGGCGGAATGAAACTCTTGCTCGACGTGATAGGACGCCCCTTGCAGGCACGGCACGGACACACGGAGGGTCCCGAACATCCTCACCCCGGTGACGTCGTGTCTCGACCGCATCTTCCAGAAGTCGTTCTTCGCGATCCAATAGCCTTGATCCTCAGGCGGACCGCCGATGCAGACGCCCAAGTCTCCGTTGCCGAGAAGCGGTGCATCCGTGGCCGTGTTGCAAGGCACCTTCCGCGGTGGCTCAGACCAAGTGCTCCGGTGCTTTGTCACCCGGTGTGGTTTCATGTTTTGTCTCCTTTTGCCGGACGCGGCACATCCCGGGCGGCGAAGCCGTATCAAATGTTCCGGGCGGGCCTCCGCTCCGTCATCTGTGTGCCAGTTCTTTCGACAAATCCAAGTATCGTTTGACCGCCTCGCCTCATGTAACTCGCGAAACGTGGGTCATTCATAGTTTTCGCTCTCCAACTAGCGGTCGATAGATCCACCAACTGCGCCGAACTTTATCGCAATTGCCTGCATGTATCAAGGGGCCACACAAGACGCAAGTCGCATAGTCGCATTCACATGCACGCCACGCCTGAAGTAGGCCGGATTTCCATATCCGGCCGCGTGTGCGTCTCCCGGGCCGGAACCGGAGTTCCGGCCTACTTTTTATACCGCGCACCACCGACAAGGTCCGAAACGATCCGCCACCCGTCCATAATCAGAATTGCTGGCAAATCCGTGTTCAGCTCGCGGACGTAATTGTAATGGCGCTAGCCCGCAACCCTTCCCCCGTCGCCTTCAACTTCAGCACCCCGGGTTCCTTGCCCGCTTGCACAATGATTTGGGCCAGGCCGTTGAACAGGCTGCGCTTCCACGGTTGCCCGCCGGACTTCAGACCGAGCGGGGTTCAGACCGAGCGGGGTCACGTCTCCATATTCTGCAAATAAAAAGTTGAAGGTAGCGGCAAAGTTTGCTTAATAGAAGTCATGGCAAGACCCGTAAGAGTGGATGTTGAGGGAGGGTGGTACCACATCACAGCGAGAGGGATCGAGCGGCGAGCGATCTTTGAGGATGTGCGGGATCACGCGCATTTTATCGAACTGCTGCCGGAGATGAGTGAGCGGTACGGGGTGGAGATTCATGCGTATGTCCTCATGGTCAACCACTATCACTTATTGATAAGAACCCCTAATGCGAATGCCAGTGCGGCAGTCCAGTGGCTGAATGTGAGTTATAGTGTGTGGTTTAACCGGCGACGGAACCGGGTGGGGCATGTATTTCAGGGCCGGTTTGCCAGTGTGCTGATAGACGGGGAAGGTTCCTGGGCCATGGCGGCGAGTGTCTATATTCATCTCAATCCTGTTCGGGTGAAGAAAGAGGGGCTTGGGAAGGCGTCAAACCGTGCAGAAAGCCGCGGACTGAAGCCGTTGAGCCGGGAGGTGGTGAAGAGGCGATTGAAGAAGTTGAGGACGTTCCGGTGGAGTTCCTATGGGGCGTATGCGGGCTATAAGTCGGAGCCGGAGTGGTTGATGACAAAGCCCTTGTTGGAGCGAGGTGGTGGGCGATCAGCTTATCGGCGCTATGTTCAGCGGCATGTGACACGAGGTGAAACGCCGGAGGGGTATGAGGACTTTGGTGGCCGGGTGGCGTTGGGTTCGCAGGCGTTTCTGATGAAGGCGAAGGGTTGGGTGGGGAAGATAAGCAAAGAGCAGCCGGATCGCGTTCAGATGATGAAGCGTGTAAGCCCTGACGCAGTGGTGAAGGTTGTGGAGCAAAAGCGTGGTGAGGCATGGCCGGTGTTTGCGGATCGGCATGGAGATTGGGGGCGCGAATTGGTGTTGTATTTAGCGCGACGCCGATGCGGATTGACGCTCAGTGAGATCGGGCAATTCTTTGGGATAGCTGAATATAAAGCGGTGTCCTCTGCAGTTAAAAGATTCGAGGCGGCAATTGAGAAGGATGTCGCGAAGCGCCGAATGGTCAAGGAGTGCCTTCTTAAAATGGAGAAAGTGGAGACGTGACCCCGCCACATCGTGACAATCACCGCGCATCTGCCTATATTTTGGCGTCTCCGATAATGTCCCTCAATCGGCAATTCAGTGCATTTGCGATATCTGCCATCGCGTTGAGCTTGGGATCTCGCAGCCCCTTTTCGAATTCATCCAAGCGCTCGACACTGCAATGAATAGTTTTGGCCAATTGTTCCTGACTGAGCCCTGCTCTTTCTCTCCGACGACGGATAGCGCCCCCCAATCGTTTGAGCATAGGGGTTGCGCTCTTCGTGGAACGGGAAGCGGACACTTTTTTCGCCATTTGTTTTCGTCCCATTATGTTGTCTTCATCCAGCCATTGAGCGTGTAGGTCGGGCCGGAATCAGAACCGTGTTTTATTTCCTGATCGTGACCTCAATCTCCGTTGCATTACCGGCAAACCATTTCTGGACATAGAGAGTCCCGATGATTGGCGGCTGGCCCTCGGCGGGCACCTCATTGTACTTAACAGTGTTCTTCGTTTCCTTCTCGACCTTGAATTTCACCGTCTTTTCAACCTTGTCCATATTCAGTTTCCTTTCGTGTGTCCCTATTGTTCCCTCGTTCAACGCTATTTGCAATTAACAGTCAGACCCCGCCTGTCCTATGACCCCGCCTGTTCCCCGGTGCACGAGGCTTCGGAGAAACCCGCACAGACGTGTCACGCCATATCCCCAAAATTTACATTTCCGTAACATTTATAAGTCGTCCCCATGTTATTCTGAAATTATGAGCCCGTGTGTGAGTAACTGTTCAAAGATCGGAACCTGAAATGAGAAGACGGATGATAGTTGTCGCGATGATTGGCACCATAGTATTGACCCTGCCTTGCGGAATTGGTGATGAAAGTGACGGGGCAAGCCTTTCAATGGCCGCCCCGCAGGTGAATTTTCAGCGATTCTTCATCACCGTGCCGAATGGCGGAGAAAAGTGGTATACGGGAGCAACAAACACCATACGGTGGGCAAGCGAAACGGCCAGTAATTAAGCAGAGCCTTTCTTCTTTGGTGACGGGGGAAGCTCCTGACTGTCGGAACCGGGGGCGATTACGGCAAAAATGAGTTTGTGGATCCGGTATTGGTTACTGAATTTGTATCGGTTGAACCATCTTCTTGAATCTCGTAAATCAAGTTAGAACCATCGGCTCCGTACAATATGATGCCACCATCCAGGTCGGCTGGTTGATCTGCCAAAATTGAACCGGCTGATCCATACGTGGAAACGACCGCCTTGCTGTCCGCAGCATTCGTCGCGGGGGAGTCATCAGACTGTGACTGAACAGCAGGATTTCTGTCCGTTACCGCCGACACAGCGTTTCCGGTCTTTCCATCTTGCTGCTCGCATCCGAGCAGGGCTGTCACCGCCAGTAGCAAGATAATGGTTTTCTTCATAAACAATACTTCCCTTCAGGATTCCATTATGAATCGCGATTAATACATGCCATGCTCAATCAGGACATGCTCAACAACGGCCTCCGCGAGGCTGCTAAATTGCTTTTGAGAACGAATTTTTCCATGATCAACCCAAAGCACTTGATAATAAGCCCCCTGTTTTCGGAGTTTATTCATTTCAAGCATGTCTTTTCGCTCGGATTGCTTAGCAAAATAGATTTCTGCCAAATCCGGATGCTCTTGCACAAATGCCGTGACGTCTGGACGTGTAACCGTGAGATACTTTCTGAAATCAGCACCGGCGTCAATCAGGTGCGGCGATATTAGCTCATAGGTCCGGCCTTCAAGCATTGCCTGAATTTGATCATTTTTAGGTATGGAGATTGACTGAGTTTCCATATTTCCTCATTCATATTTACTTCTCACCTTACGGGTATCCCATCCAAAAGATGACTTCATTTCTTGTCCCCCCAGAAACGCCAGTGATGTGACATCCGGATTGCTAGTTATCGGCCCGGAACAAACGGGCCTTGTCATGATCCTCGATGCTGAGCCTCCCGCAGTCAACGTCGATCATGATATTTCTACATTTGCAGTGAGTGCTAGCCGCTGGACGCGATGGAATCGTTTCGCCGCAACGAAGGCATTCATAAACAAGATTGCATCCCGTCGGATAACCTTTCCCCGGATTATACTGGATGTATGTTTTCTTCTTCATGAAATTTCTTACTACGAGAGGCGAAGATTACGAAAGAGCGGCCCATGATTCTGCAATAACTTCAAAACATCCCGCACTGTCGAGATAGATCATATAGTGATGCATTTCCCATTTGTTCCGCCATTGTTCCGTGGTATCTGCCCGCATCTCCTCAACCCACTGCGAATCTTCAACCTCAACCAGTGTGTCGTAAACACCCTCAATGTGCCATGCCTTACAACATCGCTCAGCCCTTTTGCGCATTGCCAGGACATTTTTAAATACCACCCCACCTTGATGTGCCACGCCATCTTCTTTATAACCAAAGCGGATGGCAGGCGAGATTCCTGCCCCATCAAAATATGCCTCAACAGTAAAATTAACCGAAGCAACAGGAACGGTATACAGTGTTTTTTTTGAATTCATGATTAGTTTCCTCTGGGAGTGACAGTGGGGACACCCTGACCCGTGAGACTGCTTCGTTGAAGTTGAGCTGCTAATCTCGCTTCTGCGGCCGCATCGCCGGTCATGTTCACGGCATTCCACTGCGCTCTCGGAATCCCAGCCTGTTCAAGTGCCTGGGCTGACCGCGTGTTCAACATCAAAGTATTGCCGTCCTGAACAATGTATTGAATGGGAACATTCGCAGGATTAAGCTCGCCTGAGCGAAGTGCGGTTGCTACATCCTCAACAGTCTGTCCCGCAAAGGCCCCGCCTGAACTGAAACTTGGGCTGAAAGTTCGTTGAGCATAGTTGGCGTTCTGTAAAACGCCATTCTCAGCAACCGAAGCTACTTCAGCACTTCGCAACACTGCGCCTGCCGAAATGCTGCCTAGTGTATATATTTCAACTCCTGCGCTAACAAGGTTGATCGTGCCCAACACTGGATGGCCGGTTGCATAATATTCGCCGGCCCGATTTGCGGAAGAATATCCCGGCACCATGCCTCCGTTGTAGATGTTCATAGCCACCGTAGGTGGATAGTGCGTAATATCGTCCAAAATTGTTCTTTCTCGCATTTCAGCGCACAACCCCAGCAAATCCACCCAGTACAGCGGATTGGCGTTAGCGTAGAGGTAGAGGTTTGCCCCGCCAGTTATTCCCGCCGGGTCTGAAGATAGCCACCGTTTGAGGCGGGCGTCATAGTAGCGGGCTCCCATTTTGTAAAGGCTTCCACCTTCCCAAGTCACCCCACCGCCGCCGACAAAGGTAAACGCTGTTGTATTGGTTCCAGTTCGGCCGATGAGTTCACCCCATGGACTGTATGCAAACTGGTCGGACACATTGCCGCTCGCATCCGTCATTGCCAGAGTGGAGCCGAGCTCATCGCTGTGGAAATAGTGAATGGTTCCACTCGCCTCGATCTGAGCCAGCAATCCAATTCCCGGAGCCCAGATGTAATAACGAATTGCTGAATTGCTGTCGTCTGTCTCCATCAGGGGAACCCGCAACCGGCCAACGCGATCGACAACCAGCCGGTGTGTGACCAACTCATCCGTCCTGGTTGTTCGCTCACCTAGACCGTCGTAGGCCAAGTTCAACCCCCATGAAGGCATGGGCGGGGTATCCGTCCACAGGTTGGTTTGCCGAAGTCCCGTGTATTCGATGAGTCGTCCGGCGGCATCCCACATCAGGCTGTTGTCCGAGGACCACGACCGATAACCTTCCGTCACGTTGGTGACTTGGCCTTCCTGATTGTAACTCGGCGTGTACCCTCGCCAGTTTTCCGGTACCACATATTCGTCACGCCGGGAAAGGCCGGTCAACCGATCCGCTTTATCGTTTGTGTGTTTCTGCCAGGTATCTGGCTGCTCGACTTCTAGACCGGCGGAAATCACTTCCCTCGTTTTGAGCCCGACCGCATTGCGCTCAAATGCACGACTTATGAACGGTGTGCCACTTTTGCTGTACACATAATTGGTCAGTTGCCCGTCTACATTGTACCCCCGCGTATAACTCACGCCGTTGGGGTACTGGATACCGGCAAGCCGATTTGCTCCGTCGTAACTGAAGCTCCATGTCCGGCTCGCCCAGTCTTTGACAGAGGAAAGTCTACCCGCCGTGTCCCATCCATACGTCACCGTGAGATTGCCAGGATAGTTGATATTGGTAACGCCCCCGGCCTTGTCATACCGGTACAGGATGGTCGAGTTGTGGTGATCCGTCCAAGATGCCCGCCTCCCTACGGAATCCACCATCCCGGTCGAGGCAACGGTCCCCCAGGGATCCGTCATGCCGGTCAAAATCCCAGCGGCATCCCGGGAAAAGGACACCGTCCACGCCCCGCTACCTGTCGTCCATTGGCTGGAAAGACGGCTGGCATTGTCGTACCCAAAATGTAGGATTTTTCCATTCCCGTCAGTTCGTGCCGTAAGATTTCCTGCGGCGTCATAACTGAATGATCGCACCGTTCCCACCGCATTACTTTCACCGATTTTCCTACCCATGATGTCATTAGAAAAATACTGCGCGTTACCAACTGCGTTTGTGAAAGTCAGCAGGCTGCTCAGTTCATCAAAAGCATATCCTTCTGTCTTGTTGTCGGGCCGCTTGATTGCCACCTTACGCCCCAAGGCATCCAGCGTGAACTCGGTCCTTCGGCCTAACGCATCGACCATTGCGGTGACCCTGCTTACAGCGTCATATTCAATACTGGCAACGGCTCCCGCCGGTGAACGTGTTGCCACCAAGCGGTTGAGGACGTCGTAGAGATTTGTCGAAACGTTCCCCAGTCCATTAACGGCCCGCACAACATTCCCGGCATTATCATAAATCCATTGGGTAGTGACGCCGTTGGGATCGCGCTGCGCGACAAGACGGCCTGCACTGTCCCACGTATTGCTTGTGACCCCTCCGCGAGCATTGATGACCGCAATAATCCGGTCGGTGGAATCATAGACGTTTGAGACCACCCCTCCATCGGGCGCGGTGATGCTCGTTATTTTTAATGTGGGGCCGTAGGTATAGGCTGTGACCTGACCGCGTTGATCTTTGGATGACACCAGCAAGCCAATAGAGTTATAAACGTTGCTGACCATGCCTCCCATCGCATCCTGGGCAGATACAAGCAAACGACGTTTGTCGTAAGCCATAAGGTTGGTTTTACCCAGTTCATTGATCACCGCCGTTAGGTCGCCCCAATTGTTGTATTGGCTGACAATTCCGCTGCCATCGGGATTCTGGATTGAAATAAGGTTCCCCAAGCTATCGAAAGTATTGGTAATGCTACGGGAACCCCTGATGCTTGAGCGAAGCAGGCCGTTTTGCGTATAGGAGAACCGGTCAACATAGCCAAGTGCGTCAACCTGATTGGTCACATGGAATCGATTATCATAGCCATATCTGGTGACCTGCCCCAGTGCATTAGTAGCCGCCACGAGACAGGATCGTT
>Ga0194062_1001408_pt1 | contig 10053 bp, 9 predicted proteins | sample SepL2225m_MetaG_FD_155481 | JGI IMG/M metagenome (GOLD analysis project Ga0194062, IMG submission 155481) | Anoxic zone freshwater microbial communities from boreal shield lake in IISD Experimental Lakes Area, Ontario, Canada - Sep2016-L224-25m | ecosystem: Environmental > Aquatic > Freshwater >... | reverse complement strand
ACTCAGGAATAGAAACAAAAATAGAAAACCGGGGCAGCGCCGTTCCGCTGCAATGAAAGGCTACCCTCTTAAACTCGATGCATTATTGTCTTGACCGAGGGGTCCACTTTAACCGGACTGAATACTTAGGATGAAATCACGATCTAGAACCGCTTTTCGACCCGGACCAACAGTGACGCCGGTGCTAGTTTGCTGGACAGAAATCGGGTGGCTTGGGCTTGAGATTGCTGCTTATGCCAACTGCCCCTCAATCTGAATTGATATTGATACGGGATATTCAGCTTCAATTGAAGAGAATGGTACTTGATGAGGCTGCATTCCAACAGCAATGGCATCGCCGTAGCGCGGCGCAATGGTTGTCGGCAACAAGAAGCGCAGCGTATCTCCCTGCCATGACAGCAATAGAGCATAGCGATAGCGAATAACCGCTGATTCCCCTGCCATGAGGTTGCCGATGCTGACGGTGTAAAGACCGGGGCCAGCTTCTTGTAGCAAGATGGCGCTGTTACCATCGGTGACAGCATCTTCATATTCACGCTCCGCTTGCTTCTTTTCAACGACTGATCCAGTTAATTTTTTGCCATCGATTTCCACATCAAGCCCGAGCAATGCTGATCCCAGTGGGAGAGGGAAGGTGTAGATCGCCTCAATGTTTTTCTTCTGCGGATTCGTGTATGCCTGCTCTACTTCAACTTCTGCCATTAGGTCATGAAGGCGGCCTTTAACTTTAACGGATTGGAGGGCAACCGCATTACCGTTGCGTTCTTTAAGTATCGCGAAATTTTCTTCTGAATTAGACATCGTCCTGCCCTTTCATTTTGATTTGCTCGAATATTGCGTTGACTGACTTAAAGAACTCTCTAACCTGTTCAGAGGTAAGACCCGCTCTGGATGGCTCCATCGTTATTTCCAACCCATCCGTGACAACCATATGACTCCAGACCTCAACCGTTCCAGCTCCTCTAGGCCGTGGTGGTGGCAACTCATCCAAATTGCCACTCGACAAAATTTCTCGTATTCGATCAAGAGACAAGCCTGACTGCTGCCACTTCCTAATCGTTAGTAACTGTTGCAAATGACTGTCGGTATAGTAAGCAGCGCGCTTCTCACCAATGGGAGCTGCAACCAGCCCTTGTTGGATGTAATACCGCACGGTACGGCGAGGTATCTCGGCCAGCGCTGCCAATTCGTCAATCGTGTATGTCGATGTAGTTTTAGTGTTCATGACACCATTATTAGACAGCTTAACTGTCATTGTCAAGTGTCGGTAAAGAAATACACTGATTCAATCTGCTTCATCAATTCTATGTATAGGTTTGGGCATAGATAACCGCTCTATGAGGATCGCATCATAGGGACTTGATAGCTCATTAGATGAGATAGAGATGAAGTTGTTTGATGAGAATTACTGCGTGAAGATCAACTAGGCTGGCGATAAAACATCATGATCGTCCGCAATAGAGAAACATCTCAAGTGGCCGCTGATGGCACGAAGGGTGAGCTCGACTTCGCGATCAGCCCGCCACATTGCAGCCATTCATGATGCCCCCCAGATTCAACACTCGAACTAATTTAGTCGTTGCAATTTAGTACTAACAGCTTAATAATAAGTGCCATTATTGATACTAATTAAGGGCTAAATTATGAACTCTCTCACCGGTGCAGAATTAAAACGGCGCGGCTTTGCTGCCATTGAGGATGGCCTGCGCAACGGCCCGCTACACATCGTTAAGCGCAATCGCCCTGCTGCCGTAGTGCTGACGGAGGCGGAATATGAACGCTTAACGCGTGGCAAAACTTTCGCGCCAAGCGGCATGAGCGCTGTGCAGTGGCTGTTGAAGCAAACGCCTTCAGGCACTCAGAGCAAAGCTGCTTTAGACGCAGCGCTCAGCACTGAGCGCGAAGCGTGGGGTGATGCGTGATTGCATTCTTTAATGCTAGTGCACTCATTTACCTGATCGAAGGTGCCGAACCCTTTGCCACGAGTGTGCGTGCCGCGCTTGCGCAGGCCTATGAGCAGCATCCAAATTTAGGGGCAGCCGTTAGTCGCTTATCGTGGCTGGAATGTCGTGTGCGCCCCATGCGTGACAACAATCACTCTACGCTGGCGCAGTTCGATGCGTTCTTTGCTCGCTCAGACCTTGCGTGGGTTGAAATCAATCAAACCGTCATCGAGCTCGCTACTGTGATCCGAGTACGTCATGGATTACGCACACCCGATGCGATCCAGGCGGCGAGTTGTTTACAGCTAGGTGATGAACATATTTTTTTTACTGGCGATTCTGGCTTTCAGCGTGTCGCCGGATTGAATGTTAAATTGCTGACATGAAACTCACGGCGAGACAGCGAGATTTTGTTGATCACCATGTCATTTGCCGGAATGGTTCATTCAAATGATCAATTGCATCGAACATGTGATTACTTTAGCTCACCCCACTCCGCCCATTTTGGCGATGGGTGCTTGGTTTAACAACACGCTGTGCATCACCTCGGGCAATGTCGCCCACATCAGTAAATCGGTCGGCCATCTTGATACACCAGAGGCCTGCCGTGAACATGAAAAAATTGCGCGACAGCTACTCGCTATCCTTGGAGAAAAACCCCGCGCCATTGCGCATGACCTTCATCCTGACTTTCACTCCAGCCGTTTTGCCGCACAGCTCGCCGCCGAACTCGATGTGCCGCTCATTGCCGTGCAACACCATCACGCGCATATCGCCGCAGTGTGTGCTGAACACGCTATCGACCAGCCCGTTTTAGGTTTGGCACTGGATGGCGTGGGGCTAGGCACAGATGGCAGCGCATGGGGTGGTGAGCTTCTCAATGTACAGGGCGCTATTTGCAAGCGCATCGGTCACCTTCGCCCGCTTCCCTTGCCCGGCGCTGACCGTGCCGCCAACGAGCCATGGCGTATGGCCGCAGCCGTATTGCACGAGCTTGGACGCAACGCAGAAATTGCACCGCGCTTTGCAAATCAACCAGCGGCAAGCACTGTCGCCTCGATGTTACAACGAAATTTAAACTGCCCTCGCACTTCCAGCATGGGCCGCGTGTTTGATGCCGCTGCAGGTTTACTCGGGCTATGTGCGGTGATGGAATTTGACGCACAAGCCGCTATCGCTCTAGAACAAGCCGCCACACGCTACATCAATGCTCATGGCATGCCAGCGGCGCTTACAGCTGGATGGGAAATTACTGCCGAAGAACAACTCGATTTATGCCCTACCCTCGCCTACTTGGCTGATGAAAAAAATGCTGAACGTGGCGCTGCAATTTTTCATGCCACACTGACTGCTGCTTTAGCAGATTGGGTAATTAGAGCCTCACGGCAAACAGGCATCACCACTGTTGCCTGTAGTGGTGGATGTTTTTTTAACAAACTTCTTAGCGCGGGATTACCCTCGCAGTTAGTCGGCACTGGAATTACAATGCTTACCTCTAATGAGTTACAGCCAGGCGACACTTCCATTTCACTTGGGCAAGCATGGATTGCAGCTCAATCCATAAAAATTTAAGGAACACAAATATGTGTCTCGCCATTCCCGCACTCGTTGTTGAACTACTGCCTAATGATATGGCTCGTATTGAGCTAGATGGACTGCGCAAAGAAATCTCACTCTCATTGGTTGAAGACGTCGCAGTGGGTGACTATGTGATTATTCATGTGGGGTATGCCTTACAGCGACTTAACCCAGAAGAAGCGGCACAAACGCTCGCCTTGTTTGCTGAATTTCAGCAGTCCAACGCCTCATGAAATACGTAGATGAATATCGCGATGGTGATCTGGCGAAAAGCCTCGCCATAGCCATTGCACAAGAGTCTCACCCCGATAAAACTTATCGCCTGATGGAATTTTGCGGCGGGCATACTCATGCCCTTTCTCGCTATGGTTTGCTCGGCATGTTGCCAGCCAATGTGCAAATGATTCACGGCCCGGGCTGCCCAGTTTGTGTCTTGCCAATTGGCCGGGTTGATTTCGCCATCAAGCTCGCCTTAGAGCACGATGTCATTTTATGCAGCTATGGCGACTGTCTGCGCGTGCCCGCTTCCGAGCAGATGTCTCTGCTCAAAGCCAAAGCTCGTGGGGCCGATGTACGCATGATTTATTCCGCGCTGGATGCGATCAAAATCGCGACCGAAAATCCCGCACGGCAAATTGTCTTTTTTGCCATTGGCTTTGAAACCACCACCCCACCCACCGCGAGCGTCATCAAGCAAGCGCAGGCGCTTGGGCTAAATAATTTTTCAGTATTGTGCAACCATGTGCTGACCTTACCGGCGATGGAAGCTATTCTCACGCAACCCGGTGGCTTGCCATTGCAAGGACTCGTTGGTCCAGCCCATGTCTCCACCGTGATCGGTAGTGAACCTTATCAAGCGATTACCCAGCGTTTTCATATGCCCATCGTGATCTCCGGTTTTGAGCCGCTCGATTTACTGCAATCTATTTTGATGTTGCTCCGCCAAGCAAATGAAGCTCGCGCTGAAGTTGAAAATGAATTTACCCGTGCCGTCACACCGCAAGGCAATCGCAAAGCGCAAGCACTGGTCGATGAAGTATTTGAAATACGCGAATCATTTGAATGGCGCGGCTTAGGCACATTGCCGTTTTCTGGCTTAAAAATCCGCGATGCTTTCGCCCAGTTCGATGCCGAGAAATGCTTCCCTGATTTAATTTATCGAAGCGTACCTGATCACAAAGCCTGTGAATGTGGCGCTATTTTGCGTGGCGAAAAACGCCCGCAAGACTGCAAAATATTCGGCACGGTTTGCACGCCAGACAATCCCATCGGATCATGTATGGTGTCGTCTGAAGGAGCATGTGCAGCGCACTACACGTATGGACGAACATCCTAAAATAGCTATATCTAAATATAATCAAATACTTGTAAATATCTGAGCACACCATGATTGCCCTGCCAAAACTAAATCTATCTGAAAAATTTAAAGTCCCAGGTGATTTCTGGGGTGGCATGGCTTCGATGTTGGTGGCACTTCCTGCAGCAGTGGCCTTCGGTGTCACGATCTACTCCGCGATCAGCCCTCAATATGCGGTGTTCGGCGCACTGGCAGGTATCTTGGGCGCAACTGCGCTTGGCTTGATTGCCTCGATCTTTGGCGGTACAGACCGCCTCATCAGCGCACCCTGCGCACCTGCCGCTGCGGTGCTTTCAGCCTTTGCCATAGAGCTAGTCAGACAAGGCATCGCCCCAACCAGCATCGTATTGCTGCTCACCGTATTAGGAATTTTGACCGGCCTCATCCAAATTTTGATCGGCTTTCTCGGTATCGGCCGCATGATCCGCTACATCCCTTATACCGTTGTGAGCGGTTATTTAACTGGTGTGGGACTGATCATTATCGGTAGCCAAATTCCTAGGTTTGTCGGTGCCACCACTACCAATGCGTGGTGGAAAGCTCTTTTTGCACCAGAGCTATGGGATTTTCGTAGCCTAGTCATTGGGCTAGCGACCGTTGCGGTTGCTTTGCTTGCACCCAAAGTAACCAAAGCAATACCCAGTATCATTCTCGGACTATTCGCGGGTATCGGGGCGTATTTTTTTCTAGCTGACAGCGATCCAAGCATGATGACGCTGACTAATAATCCACTGGTACTGGGTTCACTCGGCGCTTCTGGTGAAGGCTATCTTGCTACCATCGTTAGCCGTTGGAATGAAATCGGCGATTTAAAACTTTCGCAGATCGCCGCGTTGTTTGGTAGCGCAGTCACTTTAGCAGCGTTGCTCTCTATCGACACTCTCAAGACTTGCGTAGTCATCGACCAAATGACACGCACGCGGCACGATCCAAATCGCGAATTATTTGCACAGGGCCTGGCTAACATTACTTCCTCCTCAATTGGCGGAATTCCCGGTGCCGGTACGATGGGCGCAAGCATGGTCAACCTTTCTAGTGGCGCACAAACTCGCGTCTCAGGCATCATCGAAGGCGTCATGGTATTAATCGCCGCATTAGCACTCAGTAGCTTCATCGCATGGATTCCGGTTGCCACCTTGGCGGGCATTTTGATTGTCGTTGGCCTACGCATGATCGATACCAAGCCGCTGTCGTTTCTCGAATCACGCGCCACCGTTTTCGATTTTGCTGTTGTTGTTGTGGTCATTACCTTCGCGCTAACGGTAGGATTGATCGCCGCATCGGCAGCGGGTGTTGCCCTCTCTATCTTGCTGTTCTTACGCGAGCAAGTTGGCGGCTCGGTGGTGCGTCATAAAACCTTCGTCAATCAGCGCTCTTCGACTTGGGCACGTCCCGAAGCTGAGATGCGCCTCATCGCACTAAAAGGCGATAAGGCCGTTATCTTTGAATTACAGGGCAGCCTGTTTTTCGGCACCACCTATGAGCTGTACTCAATGCTTGAAGCCGAAATGAAAACTCGCGATTACATCATTCTTGATTTGCGCCGCGTGCAGTCAGTGGACATCACCGCCGCCCACATGCTGAACCAAGTGCGCGACATGTTGCGTGACCGAGGCGTGCCGCTACTCATGAGCAACATACGCGAACATCTCCCCAGTGGACGCAACCTTTTAGAGTTTTTAAAACAAACAGGATTGATCGACGGTACTGATGCAGTGCGCGTTTTTTCGACGATTGAATCAGCGATTGAATGGGTAGAAGATCGCTTGGTGGGTGATATTGCGCAACCAGATAATGAAGAAACACTGCTGCACTTGCAGGAGATGGACTTATTCCAAGGGCGTAAAGATGAAACCATCGCAGACTTGGAAAGCCGCATGCAGCAACGCAGTGTTAAAGCAGGTGATTCGATTTACCTAATTGGCGATCAAGATCGCAGCCTATATTTGATTCGTCGCGGCGCGGTACGCATCATGGCGCCGATCAGCGGCAGCCGTCAACTCCACCACCTAGCAACCTTTGGTCGCGGTGATTTTTTTGGTGGTTTAGCATTTTTGGATGACCGTGCGCGCAGTGATAATGCGGTGGCTTATACCGACACTGACTTATTTGTGCTACCGATTGAGCAATTTGAACAACTGGCCGACGATCATAAAAAACTCGCGTTTTTGTTGATCACTTCGATTTCGCGCACACTGGCTCAGCGTTTGCGGCATGCCGATGGCGAGCGTACTTTATTGCATGTTTAACTGAGCTATGTCCAAAACCAAAACCGCCTACGTTCGTCCGCTTGATGTAAAAAACGGCCGCATCGACATGAGCCACGGCAGCGGTGGCCGCGCTTCAGCGCAACTCATCGAAACTATCTTTGCAACTGCGTTTGATAACGAATACCTGAACCAAGGTAACGATGGTGCGGTATTACCACTCCCACCAGCCAATAGCCGCTTGGTAATGTCTACTGATGGACACGTGGTATCCCCGTTGTTTTTCTCGGGTGGCGACATCGGTAGTTTATCGGTGCATGGCACGATCAATGACATCGCCATGATGGGCGCAAAGCCATTGTGGCTCTCAGCCAGTTTTATCTTAGAAGAAGGTTTGCCATTAGCTGATTTGCAACGCATTGTTCACTCAATGGCACAAGCAGCAAAAGCCGCTGGTGTAGCCATTGTCACTGGCGATACCAAAGTCGTAGAACGCGGCAAAGGTGATGGTGTTTACATTTCCACCACTGGCGTCGGCTATGTCACGGCAGCAGTTAACTTATCTGGCGACCGCGCACGCGCTGGAGATGTAATTTTGCTTTCTGGCAGCGTTGGTGATCACGGCATGGCCATCATGTCGCAACGCGAAGGGCTGCAATTTGAATCTGCCATTAAATCTGATAGCGCTGCACTACACGAATTGGTCGCTGCGATGCTCGCAACAGCTGCAGATATTCGCGTGTTGCGCGACCCCACGCGAGGCGGCTTAGCTACCACACTGAATGAAATCGCCAAGCAATCCGGTGTGGGTATGGTGCTAGATGAAACAGCAATCCCAGTGAATAAAATAGTCGCCGCCGCCTGTGAATTTTTAGGGCTCGATCCACTATATGTTGCAAATGAAGGCAAGCTCATCGCGATTTGCGCCGCTACTGACGCAGAAAAATTGCTTGCCGCAATGCGCGCTCATTCTTTAGCGCCGACTGCCGCCATTATTGGAGAAGTTGTTGCCGATGAATCTTGCTTTGTGCAGATGAAAACCAAACTAGGTGGTAGGCGTATGGTGGATTGGTTGAATGGGGATCAACTACCTAGAATTTGTTAATTTTTGTGAAGAAGAAATTCACTTGCCAAAATCTCCAGAAAACTAACAGTTCCGAACTGACGCCTCTTGGACAATAAAGTCATTCCCGCTAACGCTTTAACCACTTCAACAAGGTTGCGTAAAGTACGGAGGGAGCTACAGGCTTACCAACATGGTCGTTCATGCCTGCTGCCAAGCAAATCTCGCGATCCTCATCAAAAGCATTTGCCGTCATTGCTAAGATAGGTACCATCGCCCTCCCGTCAATCACTCGTATTGCCTTGGTGGCTTCTATGCCATTCATTTTAGGCATCTGCATATCCATGAGGATCAAGTCGTAGTTTGTTTGCCTGACCATTTGAACGGCTTGCTCGCCATCTTCCGCCAAATCAATTTTGAAACCGATATCCTGCAATTGATAGGTTGCCACTTCTTGACTAATCAGATCATCTTCTACAAGCAATATCCGCGCACTTGAGTAATGTAACTTTAACTGCTGAGCTATCTCAACTGTTGGGAGTGGGTGAAAAGCGCCGACTTCGTCTTCATTACTACCAACCTTGGCGGTATACCAGAAGGTGCTACCTATTCCCGGCTGACTTTCAACTCCCACGTCGCCTCCCATGAGATGCGCAAGCCGTTTTGAGATCGCCAAGCCCAATCCCGATCCGCCGAATTTACGTGTAGTGGAGCTATCAACCTGCTCAAAGGCAGCAAACAATCTCAGTTGATCTTCAGGGGCAATGCCAATGCCAGTATCATGCACATCAAAACGCAAGAGCGTTTCTTTATTTCCTAAGTCACTCGCCGTTAAAGTGATCGTGATTGAACCATGAGTGGTAAATTTAATCGCATTGTTGACTAGATTCAGCAACACCTGAGTTAAGCGCAATGGATCACCTTGTAAGTATTGGTGAGCTAAATCCATTGGAAAATTAATCACTAACTTCAGCCCTTTGTCCTCCACCTTCGAGCCAATCAAGGATTGAAGGTTTTCCAGTAAGTCTTGTAAGGTAAATGGGATCTTCTCAATGGACATACGCTCAGCTTCAATTTTTGAGATATCGAGAATGTCATTGATGATGCCCAGCAGGTGCTGAGAGGATCTCGCAACTTTATCAAGTTGATCAATTTGTTTTGCATCCGTGGCTCGTCGCCGTGCCAGCTCAGTCATTCCCATGATGCCACTGATCGGAGTGCGAAGCTCATGACTCATGTTTGAGAGGAATGTACTTTTTGCACGACTGGCCGCTTCAGCAATTTCTTTGGATACTAATAACTCTTGTGTTCGTTCGCGCACGGATTGTTCAAGCTGATCTCGTTGTTTTCTCACCTCATCATCTGCTTGCTTGCGTTGAGCATCGAGCTGTTCAAGATTCTTTTGGGTAAGGGAAAGCCAAGCTAAAACGGTATTTTCCATACCGGGTTTAATTGAAATCGGCGAAGTAAAATCACCGCCACCTATACGCTCAATACTTTCTTGCAACTCACTCAACCTACATCCCAGCGTGGCATTCAGTGCGCGATAGGCTCGCCATAATGTCGCTAGCAGCAACAATCCTAGCGCGATTGAAATCAGCCTTATCAGCAACGCATAATTCGCTGCATCCTCCACCGCTTTTGAAGTACGTTGATCGACTAACTCATAAAATTCACTAATCGGTTGCATGATGGCAGCCTTGGCTTTGTGATAGGCCTTGTCATTGAGCATGTCGGTGGCACGATGGTATTTCACATCTGTGTGTGGTGATGATTCAATTAATAACATTGCAGCAAATTCTGTTTGGGTGAGCGCATCTGAATTTGCTTTTGCCTCTTCCAATTTAGCAAACTCTGCTTCAGTAAAACCTGCCTGTCGAATTAATGCCAATAACGGAACTGCCG
>Ga0194062_1001404_pt1 | contig 10070 bp, 8 predicted proteins | sample SepL2225m_MetaG_FD_155481 | JGI IMG/M metagenome (GOLD analysis project Ga0194062, IMG submission 155481) | Anoxic zone freshwater microbial communities from boreal shield lake in IISD Experimental Lakes Area, Ontario, Canada - Sep2016-L224-25m | ecosystem: Environmental > Aquatic > Freshwater >... | reverse complement strand
AGCGTGTCGTCTAATGGGGTATACACGCAAAGAATTTTCAAAACTGACTTTGGCTGATCTTGAAGCTAAGGAAACCGCCCCGGAAATTAGGCGCCACGTCCGAAAAATCATGGAGAAAGGCGACCCCGTTTTCGAGACCCGGCTCAAAACCAAGAGCGGTGATTTGCTGGATTTCGAGGTCCGCCCCAAGACCATCGAAATAGGCGGAAAAGCCGTTATCCAGGCAATCTGGCATGACATCACAGGTCGGAAACGGGCCGAAGACCTCCTTCGAAAATCCCGTGATGAACTCGAGGATAAGATCAAGGAGCGCACGGTAAGGCTCAGGGCGTTGGCCGCTGAGCTGACGCAGGTTGAACACAAGGAGCGGCGGCGTATCGCACATGTCCTTCATGAGGACCTTCAGCAACATTTGTTGGGTATTCAATATAAACTTCATTCTATCAGCGAGACAGGGTCAGATCGATCCACTTCCCAGACAGTGAATTGGGCGATAAAGGAACTGGCCGGAACTGTTCAACTCACGCGGGAACTTGCGACCCATATCTCTCCGCCGGTTCTTTTTGCATTGGGATTGCGCCCGGCGTTGGATTGGCTGGCCAGGGATGTTCAGGAAAAATTCCGCATGGCTGTTGAAATTAGTGGATGTCGATCCTTCAAATTGGCCTCCGATGGGGTCAGGGACTTTGCTTTTGATGCGATTCGAGAATTGTTGCTCAATATCTATAAACATGCGGGTGTCAAATCAGCAACGATTCGCTTGTGGACTGTTGGTAAACGTCAAATTGCCATCGAAGTGCGAGACAAAGGCAAAGGCGGCGCCAAGATTCGTGAAGATCAAGCTGGTTTCGGTCTTCTGAGTATCCGCGAGCGTGCTTTCGCTCTGGGCTTGGGCTTTGATGTTGTTAGCCGCCCCGGCAAGGGTACGCGCGTGACATTGATCCTGCCGACCCGCTGATAAATCGATAAATCGTAAATCGATAAATGGTCGATAAATCGATTCATAGGTGTTGAGAAGGTTTCCCGGGTGTGATACAAGCCTGTAAAATCGAGGGATTATGATACACGTCAAAATAGCAGGGTTGTCATTGTCGAACATGGGGTTTGTGGTGTTATTGCGCGGGGAGGAGGATCCCCGTACGGTGCCGATCTTTATCGGCGGGTCTGAGGCCCAATCTATTGCGCTCCAGATAGACAAGGTGAAGATTCCCCGGCCATTGACCCACGATCTGTTCAAGAATGTCCTGGATTGCATGGAGTGCCGGTTGAAGCGGGTTGTGATCAATGAACTGGTCGAGAGTACGTTTTATGCCGTGCTGGTTCTGGAGCGGGATGGCCTTGAGACTGAAGTGGATGCCCGGCCCAGTGATGCCATTGCCCTTGGCATGCGCTGTTCGGCGCCGCTCTATGTGACCCAGAAGGTCATGAATGTAGCCGGTGTTGTTCTGGAGGATAAGGATGGGGTGCCGAAGGAGGAGGGGAAGGCCGCTCCAGGCGCAAAACCAAAGCCTGCTCCCGTCTCATCGGTCATCGACCAATTGAAAGCCAAATTGGAAAAGGCCGTCGTTCAAGAGCGTTACGAGGATGCTGCCAAACTCCGCGACCAGATTCTTCACCTCGAACAGTCGCATGGTAAGAATTAGCGGATAGTCTTGTCTCGACTCTCTAAGTAAATAAACTGAATTACTTGTTGTAATCCATAATTTTTGATGTATTGTCTTGCTTGTCTATCGAGATAGTAGTGTATATGCGGAGGCGGTAGTTTAGGACGTTAATCATGGAAAACAGGCACATAGAAGAGACAAAAACACTTCTCAGCGAGGCATTGGGTGAACACCACCCGCGCATCGCGATCGCCTCGAGTTTCAGTCCGGAAGACAATGTGCTGATTGATCTGGCGTACGGAATCAACCCCGCTTGCCGCGTTTTTGCGATCGATACAGGTCGACTCAACGAGGAAACCTACGAAACGGCCGAGGCAATTCGACACCGCTACTCGCTCCGCATTGAGTGGGTTTTTCCGCGTGCCGAATCCGTGCAGGCGTTGGAGCGGGAAAGGGGACTGTTCTCTTTCAAAGAGTCCATCGCCGCCCGGCATGAGTGCTGTGGCATCCGGAAGGTTGAGCCACTCTCTCGCGCACTCGCGGGTCTCGACGCATGGATCACCGGAATGCGCCAGAGGCAGAGCATCACGCGCGCCTCCCTGGCCAGCATCGAGACCGATTCCGCCCATGGCGGCATCACCAAATACAATCCACTGACCTTGTGGACCGCTCAACACATTGCCGATTACACCGAAACACACCGCCTTCCGGTGAATGCCCTCGTCGGAAGGGGATACCGGTCCATCGGGTGCGCTCCCTGTACTCGTGCGGTTAAGCCTGGCGAGGATAGTCGCGCCGGGCGCTGGTGGTGGGAGAGTCCTGACCACAAGGAGTGCGGCCTGCATTTGAAATAGGAAACCATTATGAACTCATTAGATCGTCTGGAAGCCCATAGTGTACATATTTTGAGGGAAGCCTACCGGGAATTCAAAAGCCTGGTCATGCTCTGGTCCATCGGCAAGGACAGCACTGTTTTGCTGTGGTTGGCCCGAAAAGCATTTTTTGGACACGTTCCTTTTCCGTTGATGCATGTCGACACCCATTTCAAGGTGCCGGAAATGATCACGTATCGCGACCAGCTCGCCCTGCAATGGCACCTCGATATGATCGTCGGCGAGAATACCCTTGCGCTTGCCGCCAGGCAGACTTACCCCGATGGAGCCCTCTCTCGCGTCGAGTGCTGCAAATCCTTGAAAAGTGAGGCGCTCAAGCACTCCCTCGACGGCACCTGGCCGCGAAAACGGATGGATCACACACTCGGGCGCCTCGCCGATGAGGCTAAGCCGGAGGCGTTTACTGGCGTCATCGTGGGTGTCCGGGCCGACGAGGAAGGCAGTCGCTCCAAGGAGCGGACCTTCTCCGCTCGTGACTCCCATAATGAATGGGATGTTGGCGACCAGCCGCCGGAGCTCTGGAAGCAGTACAAAACCGACTTCGCGCCGGGGACGCATGTTCGCGTCCACCCCCTGCTTGATTGGACGGAACTGAATATCTGGGAGTACATCGACCGGGAATCCATTCCAATTATTCCCCTGTATTTCGATCAGGGTGAAGGTAAACGCTACCGCTCCCTCGGCTGCTACCCCTGCACAACCCCGGTGGACTCCACCGCCAAAAATGTGGCCGATATCATCGCGGAACTGCGCGGCGGAAAATTCGCCAACATCGCCGAACGATCAGGTCGCGAACAGGACAAGGAAGACGGCGGCGGACTGGAAACACTGCGTCGCGGAGGGTACATGTAACATGAGAAAGACCCATCAGCACGAACAGATGAGTATTGTGATGGCCGGCCATGTGGACCATGGCAAGAGCACGGTTATCGGTCGCCTTCTGGCCGAAACCGGCGCACTGCCGCAGGGGAAACTGGAACAAGTCCGCGCCCAGTGCCGCCGGAATGCCAAGCCTTTTGAATATGCGTTCCTTTTGGACGCTCTGAAGGATGAGCAGGCACAGGGCATCACCATTGACGTCGCACGCTGCTTTTTCAAGACAGCCAAACGTCGTTATATCCTGATCGACGCGCCGGGCCACATCGAGTTCCTGAAGAACATGATCACCGGGGCCTCTCGCGCCGATGCCGCCCTGCTGGTGATCGACGCCAAGGAGGGAATTCGCGAGAATACCAAGCGGCACGGTTACATGATGTCCATGCTCGGCTTGCGCCAGCTCACCGTGCTGGTGAACAAAATGGATCTGGTCAACTATGACGAAGCTGTGTTCGAGCGACTCCGAAAGGACTATACGGAATTCCTGGCGCGCCTGCAGATCCATCCTGTGAGCTTCATTCCGGTTAGCGGCATGCAGGGCGACAATATTGCCGCCAGCACCGGTGCCATGCCCTGGTATAAGGGACCGACGGTACTGGAACAGATCGATCGGTTCCAGTCGAACCGTTTCCCCGATACACTGCCCTTCCGGCTCCCCGTGCAGGATATCTATAAATTCACGGAGCAGGATGACGACCGCCGTATTGTGGCGGGAACAATCGAGACCGGTTCCATCGCCGTCGGCGATGCCGTTGTCTTCCAACCGTCTGGAAAGTCCTCGCGAATCAGCTCCATCGAGTATTTCAATGGCCCGGCGAAAACCCGCGCGACCGCCGGCGAGGCGCCGGGGTTTACCCTCGACACCCAGCTCTACATCAAGCCAGGCGAGTGGATGGTCAGGGCCGACGAGCCCGCTCCCCAGGTCGGGACGCGGCTCAGGGTCAACCTCTTCTGGATGAACCGTGCCCCCATGGTCCGTGGGAAAACCTACAAACTCAAACTGGGCGCCCTCCGCTCCACGGTAAAACTCGTGGAGATCCTGGCCGTACTTGATGCCGCCGAGATCGGCGTCGATTCAGCCAAGAAGCAGGTTGACCGGCACGATGTGGCCGAGGTGATTCTCGAAACCCCAAAACCAGTGGCCTTCGATCTCATCGGCGACATCGAGCAAACCGGTCGACTAGTGATTGTGGACAACTTCGAAATCGCGGGCGCTGGAATTATCCTGGCCAAGGCTGAAAAAGTCGCCGCAACAACGGAAGCTTCTACCCTGCACCCGGCCGGGGCTCACGGCCATACCTCCAAATTTGCCGTCTCAATCACCGCATTGACCGGAGTCGATAATCCGGATTCGCCAGTACTTAAACGCTTAAACAGTCAGAATGCCATTGTCACCATGCGAACCACGGTTGAGGGAGGAGGCGAGCCCGCCTCCCTTGAGACTGTGTTCGAAATGTTGAAACAACAGGGCTTTATTTTGGATTACCAGATTTGAAACCCCGAGGAGTATTCACTATGGAAACTCATGTTCGAAGTATTACCAAGTCGCTCACCTGGCGGATTTTTGGTCTTGTATTCACATTCATGATCGGCTGGCTTGTGACCGGTTCCATGAAACTGGGCCTCACGCTGGGATTGCTCGACTTTTTCTCTAAACTCGGCACATTCTACCTTCACGAACGACTCTGGATGAAAATCCGGTGGGGCCGCCTTGATGGTGCCACCGTGACGGATCCCGGTGCCGGAATTTGACCGTTATGGAGATACCCCAATGATGACTGAGCCCAGTGCACTACCCGTCGATCTATGTCGCGATATTGACGCGTTTGAGCGTGATGTGGTCGCCTTCACAAGCGGCGCTCTCTCGCCTGCCGACTTCAAGCCCAAACACGTGCCCTGGGGGATCTATGAGCAGCGCCGGGACGGGGCTTTCATGGTTCGAACCCGGATTCCCGGCGGGCGGCTTCCGACCTCGCAAGCCAGGGCGATTGCCCTTTTAGGACGCGACCATGGCGGCATACTGCATCTGACCACCCGCGAGAATCTTCAGTTCCACGATGTTGCCATCGCGCAAATTCCAAATTTGATGCGCGCCCTTCAGAGTGACGGGGTGGCCTGCAAGTTCGGGGGTGGCAATACCCCTCGAAACGTCGTCGCCTGTCCGTACGCCGGGGTCTGCCCACATGAGGTATTTGATGTTTCGCCCTTCGTTCAGGCTGTCACCGAGCATCTGCTCAAACTTCCCGCATCCCCGCTTCTGCCCCGAAAATTCAAGGCGGCGTTCAGCGGTTGCCCGGCTGACTGTGCCCTGGCGATGGTCACGGATATCGGATTTATTGCCAAGGCTCGCGATGGCAAGGCGGGTTTTTCCGTATACGGGGGTGGCGGAATGGGGGGCGCGCCGCGCATTGCGGATCGCCTTGTTGATTGGATTCCCGCCAGTGATGCCGTGCGGGCCTTCGAGGCGCTCCGCCGGATTTTTGACCGGTTGGGGGATCGGACCAACCGGGCACGGGCTCGACTACGTTTTGTCGCGGCCAAACTCGGGGCCGAGGAATTCGCTGCCCTGTTTAAAAGCGAGTTGGAATCCGTCATACGTGCTGGCATTCCCGCTTGTCCCGCCGGAGTGGCCGTCAACACCGCTCCTCCGAATCAGTCTCCTCCTGAATCACGGCGCGACGCGTCTGGCATGACTGTGTTTGATCAACGTCAGCCCGGACTGGTGTCGGTATTGCTGCAGCCCCCCCTGGGTCTCCTCGGGTGGCAGACGTTGCTGGGCCTGGCCGACCTGGTCGAGCGATTCAGCACAGAATCCGCTCTGCACCTTACCCCGCGCCAGGAGGTGCTGATCCGGAGTGTGCGTGAGGCCGATCTTCCGGAGGTGAGTGCTGCGGTGAACGCACTGAACGCCAACCTGAATGCGGATAGTGCAGCGAGCCGGATCGTCGCCTGTACCGGGGCGGCGACATGCCGCCTGGGTATTGTCGATTCCCGGAGCCTGGCACGCGCCCTTGCCGAGGCATTGGACCAGGCCGGTATTCTCGGAGAAATTCTGAAGGCCTTCGACATCCGGATCAATGGGTGCCCTAATTGTTGCGGGTGGCATCCTGTCGGTGACATCGGCTTGTCAGGGGCCTTGCAGAAACACGACGGACAGACCGTGCCGTCCTATCGGATTCACTTGGGCGCCCGGCGTGGCGAGGGGCAGACACGGTTTGGAAGCATGATGGGAGTATTACCTGCCGACGTGGTGCCCGGCTATGTCGTTTCGGTGATTCAGGACTACGCCTCAAACCGGACAAAAGGGCAGTCTTTTGCCGACTACTGTGACTCGGATGTTTTCCGTCGCAGTTCCCCTTCGCTAGAGGTTCGTACTGTCTCGGGAAGCCAAATCTAGCCATCTGAAACGTTTCAGATCCATTTTCCCGAGGGCGCATCTGCGATTTGGTGAAACACATTCTAGATCCCCCCCCCCGGCCTTGCGCCGAGGGTGAATGAAGTTGGGTGGTGGAGCCGTAGCCTGATCCGGAACCAACGCCCATTGCTGTCCTCGAACCGGTGTCCGTGGACGCAGCAGAACCAGCCGCTGAGGAACCCCTGCCACCCGAGACACTGGCGTCAACGCCATACCTGCCACTGTTGAGGCCGAAAATGGAGAGGCTCAAGAGGAAGAAAAGGCTGTCTCAGCGGACACGAAGAATGCCGTATCAGCTAATGCTTAACAGTTTAAGCAACGATAAGTTATGCCATCTTGATAGACCGCAAAACATCCAGTGGGCTTTTTGCAGGATTGCGCATGTCCTTGACTACGTGGGTGTAAATCATGGTGGTTTCCACATGGACATGCCCGAGGTATTCCTGGATTTGCCGGATAGCTTCCCGGACGAAGACCAGATTGTTGTCGAAATCCAGGTCCTTGACCCGGAGCCGGCAGCATTCCATGACGCGCAATCCCCCGCCATAAATGAGCTCTGCCATAAGTCGCGCCACACCTTGCATGCCACCCAACAGTTCCACCACCTCCTGCGGAGTCAGGACGACAGGGAGTTTCGAGCCCCGCTTAGCCCGGACACCCTGTTCAAGTGATCCGAGCTCCAGGCGCAGAACCTCACGGCAAAGAAACAACAAGGCTCCAAACGCCTGATTCTGGGTGGATGCGGCGACATTTTTCCGTGTGGCGAGATACGCAATGAAATCCTTGATCCGGTCCTCATTGATACGAACGGTTTCGGGAGAAGGCGAATGACCCGTTTCCCCAAGGTAATCGAAAAGACGGCGGACCCAGTCAAGGTATGTTCGTTCAGTTGAATAGGAATAATGCTTCACGCGAATGATGGTTCGCATTGCGTCAAACACGGCAGCCTTTAGAAATGAGCCATCGGAACCCGCTTGAATAGATGTCGACGGGGCTGGAGTCGGGCTGGTGTCCTTCGAGAAATTAACAAAATAGAGCCTCAAAGCCCGTTCGGCCTGGGCAAGCTGCCAATCTTGATAATTCCCAGATGCCTGGAGCGATTCCACAAACAAGGCGACCCTATCCGTCATGGAGGAAACAGGCGTGGTTATCCGTTGAGCCAGGAACTTTCTAACCCAAAGCACGTGATACCGCGCGTGTTCCTCCTTCACTAAGCGCTGTTTCAGGAGAAACTCGCCAAACGCCGAAAGTCGCAACTCTTGATTTTGCAGCACATTATCCATAACCGCCCTCCCATTATCATGCTAAGTAATCGTAAACATATCCCTGCTAATAACTGGCAAATGTAATCGGAAAACACCCGTTTTCGGCCAATCTATATAATTACACTCACAACTATATAAACGATTACATAGCTTGGTTTATTGCTTGGCTATGTAAACTTCCTGAAAAGAGTTTCCATGGAGCTTCAGAAGCATTCCGGGATAAGACAGAAAGTCAGACTTGATCTCAAGTTGTATTGGATTAATTATGAAGGGGTTGTGTAGTCATGAATAACCAGAGCGCGTTCTTGCTCAAAACCAAAACCCCAGCAACAACAATGGTCTTGCTCCCTTCATAAGGCTGCGCTAGCTTGCAAGTCAGGAATTGTAATCGCTTACAGATAGAACGTTGGCATCGAAACAGATGGGGCCATTCAGAAAGGAACTGCACGATGAATCAAGTAAAGGCGGATGTACGAGCGCTGTTTCAGTGGGAAGACCCAGCCGTTCTCCGGTTGACGGAGGAAATCTTCGCTAAATGCATTCTTGGCAAGATCTTTCCGCCCGAGGGCGACCTGAAGCAGAACTGGATTGCTCCCGGTGGATGTTACAGAGGCCAGTGGATATGGGATACGATGTTCGTTGTCGATCTATTGAGCATTGTGCCTGATACCGAAGAGACGATTCGCGACGTATTCCAGAATTACTGGGACTTTCAGGCAAGGTGGAATCGAGATATGCCCGACTATGCTCATGACATGGTCGCGTGCGCAATATTACCGCCGACGGGGTATACTCAGTACACCCAGATCCCGACCATGGCCTGGGGTCTCGAGCGGGTTTACCGGCGAAATGGTGATAAGCAACTCGTCGCCCAAAGCCTCGCGCCCCTTGAAAAGTATCACGACTGGTATTGGCGGGAACGGGATGTGACCAACGTCAATTTGGTCGGAGTTGGCACTTACGGAAATAATTTGGGGAATCCTGACTGGGACGACGTTCAGTGCGCACGGTTTGAAACCTTCGACTTTGAGTGTAACCTGGATGACTTGAAACTGACGAAGCATCCGACACGCCTGGGCGAACACGAAGGCCCATGGTACGGGGATATCTGCTTGCCGGGGATATCATCGTATCTGATTCTGGCTGAAAAGTGCCTGGCCCGCTTGGCGGAGATCATGGGGGACAACGAGATGGCGAGGCGCCGCAGGGCCAGGGCAGACAAAGGCACCGAAGCCATGCGGACGCATATGTGGGACGAAGGGACAGGCCTTTTCCTGGCGGTCAAGCGTGACACTTTGGAGAAGATACCGGTGGCGACCATCGGTAGTTGGATCCCGCTCCACGCCGGAATTCCCACCAAGAAACAAGCCGAACGAATGGCCGAGGCGCTCCAGTCGGAAAATTGGCAGACACCACTACCGCTTCCCACCGTCGATCGACAGGATCCCCGATACAGGTCTAATGGATTTTGGCGCGGAGACGTCTGGCCACCGACAAACTATCAAGTTGCCGACGGCCTGGCGGCCTACGGGTACAAGGAACTTGCCGCGGTGATTGCAGACAAGACCATTGCCAATGCGCTCATGAACGGCATCAATGAGCGCTATGATTCCATTTCAGGCAAGGGGCTCGGAGTTGACTTTCTCGGAATGAGCGGCGTCATGGTGACCATGATGCTTGAAGGGCTTAGCAAGGCATACAGGCTGCGAATACGCACGGATTGACGAAAACGACAACAATGCCAACCAGCAAATGCTCGGTACGGCTTCCGCCGCCCGAGATTTGCGACGTTCGCAGAAGAAAATGAACATCGATATACAGGATGAACAGGATAATTCGGGAATCAGAAAATCCTGAAACCCTGTTGGAATTCCAAACTTATCCTGTATATCCTGTGCATCGATGTTAAATGAATTGGTTTGCTGGAAAGCAATAATCCGATTCAGAAAAGAATGAAATCAAAGGCGAACCAGCGGTCGCTCCGTACGGCTTGCGCCGCCGGAGAACCGCACCGTTC
>Ga0194062_1001403_pt1 | contig 10077 bp, 6 predicted proteins | sample SepL2225m_MetaG_FD_155481 | JGI IMG/M metagenome (GOLD analysis project Ga0194062, IMG submission 155481) | Anoxic zone freshwater microbial communities from boreal shield lake in IISD Experimental Lakes Area, Ontario, Canada - Sep2016-L224-25m | ecosystem: Environmental > Aquatic > Freshwater >... | reverse complement strand
GCCACAGTCACCGGCTCGGTATTTCTTTGCGCCTTCACGACCAAAACGGCCATCTATGCCCTGTGCCGCGGGTTTGCCGGAATGGAAATTCTCCTGCCTCTCGGGGTCATCATGGCCATCTACGGCGTGGTCTACGCCGTGCTGGAAAACGATTCACGAAAACTTCTCGCCTATCACATCATCAGCCAGGTCGGCTACATGGTGGCAGGGGTCGGCATCGGAACCCAAATGGCCATCAACGGGGCCTGCGCCCATGCCTTCGCGCACATTCTTTACAAAGGTCTGCTCTTCATGGGAACAGGTTCCGTGCTGATGATGACCGGGAAGAGCAAGTTCACCGAGCTGGGCGGCCTTTACAAAAAAATGCCCTGGGCCTTTGCCTTCACCCTGATCGGCGGCTTATCCATCTCGGCCTTCCCGCTCTTCAGCGGATTCGTCAGCAAATCCATGATCGTGTCGGCGGGATTTGAGGAACACAAAAACACGTGGGCATTCCTGTTGATGCTCGCCTCGGCGGGAACGTTCCTCCATACCGGACTGAAGGTGCCGTACTTCATCTGGTTCGGGAAGAACAACTGCAGCAAGGAAACCTGGGATCTTGCGAAGGATCCCCCGTGGAATATGATCGCAGCCATGGCGATCATGTCCTTCTTCTGCATTTTCATCGGCTGCTATACGCCCTATCTTTACCAGATGCTGCCCAATCAGCCGGTGGATTATCATCCCTATACGGCCTACCATGTTTCCGAAACGCTCCAGATCCTGCTCTTCACCGCCGTGGGCTTTTTCCTGTTTGTGAAGAAACTGGTCCCCACCCCCACCATCAGCCTGGATGTGGACTGGCTCTATCGCATGAGCGGACGGGCAGTCCGATGGATCGCCACCAAGCCGCTGCAGGCGGTTGATACCTGGGTGAGTGAAGGGTACCGCGTCTTCGGCCTGGTCTGGCTGGTCATATCGGCCAAGGCGTCCGCCGCATTCGACTGGAATGTGATTGATGGCGTGGTGGACGGCCTGGCCCGAACGGTACGAAGTTCCGGCGACCGCATCCGGCATCTTCAGACAGCGCAATTGCAGGTCAATCTATTCAGCGCCGTGGCCATGATGGTCGTGCTGTTAATCTTCGTGATGGTCAGCTTGAGGTAAAGTATGGATGTCTTTCTTTTTAATGGTTCGTGGCCGCTCCTGAGCGTCCTGATTTTTCTACCTCTGGCAGGCGCCTGCCTTCTGCCGTTGATGAGGGGAGCCCGGGCCGCCAAGATCTGGGTTTTGGGCGTGACGCTCGTCAACGCCGCACTTTCGCTCAAGCTCTACACCGGCTTTGATCTCTCGACCGCCCAATACCAGTTTGCCGAGACAGCCCGATGGATCCCCTCGTTGAACATCTGCTACACATTGGGGGTCGACGGAATCAGTCTGCTTCTGGTGATCATGACCACCCTCTTGATGCCCCTGTGCGTGCTGTGCTCGTGGAATGCGATCGGAACGCGCGTCAAGGAGTTCCTTGCGTGCATCCTGGTAATGGAAACCTCGATGCTCGGAGTCTTCCTGTCGCTTGATTTTGTGCTGTTCTATATTTTCTGGGAAGCAATGCTGATTCCAATGTTCCTGCTGATCGGCGTCTGGGGCGGGCCACGAAAAATCTACGCCTCAGTTAAGTTTTTCCTCTACACGCTGGCGGGGTCGGTACTGTTGCCGGTGGCCATCATCGCGCTCTACCTGCACAGCGCGCCGCACACCTTTTCGATCCCGGCCCTAATGGGTCTGCCGCTCGCCGCCTCGCTCCAGAAGTGGCTGTTCCTGGCGTTTTTCATCGGGTTCGCCATCAAGGTTCCGATGTTCCCGTTCCATACGTGGCTTCCGGCGGCCCACGTGGAAGCCCCGACGGCGGGTAGCGTGCTCCTGGCCAGTGTGCTCCTCAAGATGGGAACCTACGGGTTTCTCCGGTTCTGTCTCCCCATCACCCCGCTGGGCGTCGAGGCGTTCGCGCCGGTCGTCATCGGGCTGTCGATCGTCGGAATTATCTACGGCGGTCTCACGGCGCTGGCCCAGACAGACATGAAGCGCCTGGTGGCCTATTCCAGCGTCGCTCACATGGGCTTTGTCACCCTTGGAATCTTTGTCCTGAACACCAACGGGGTTGAAGGCGCCATGCTCCAGATGATTAACCACGGGATCACCACCGGCGCTCTTTTCCTGTGCGTCGGCATGATTTACGAACGCACCCACAGTCGGGAATTAGCGAACGCAACAGGCATCGGAAAAGTCATGCCGATCTATGTCACCGCCCTGGCCGTATTCAGCCTTTCCTCTCTGGCCTTTCCCGGCACCAACAGTTTTATCGGCGAGTTCCTGGTGCTTGCCGGGACATTTGCCTTTTCCGGTAAGATTGCCATGCTGGCCATCCCGGGCGTAGTTCTGGGCGCCGCCTATATGCTGCGCATGATCCAGCGCATCATCTGGGGTGGGGTTTCAAACCCCGACACCTCCGCGCTTAAGGATTTGAACACGAGGGAAATCATCACTCTTGCACCGTTGCTGGTCCTCGTTCTGTGGATCGGCCTGGCGCCCACGGGGTTTATGGACACATTCCACGCCAGTGTCGCCCACCTGCTCCAACAATTTCATACGGGACTTAAACTCTAGACCGGGAAGCAATTCACCATGATTCTGAAACTGTTTTCGCCTGAACTTGTAGTCATTCTCGGCAGTCTGATCGTCTTCACGGTCAGCCTCGGCCAGGGACGGGCAAGACTGGCCGCCGCCGTCACGACCGTCACCGCACTGCTGGCATTGGCCCTGAGCCTGGTTTCGCTTGCCTGGCACGGGGAACTCTTCCAGCACGCCCTGCGGATCGACCTGTATTCCCAATTGTTCAAGGTGTTTATTTTGCTGGGTCTGGCCGGGGTGGCCATTTTCGGAAACCTGCTCAAGGATATCCGCGACGATGTCCGGCCTGAGTATTTCCTGTTTCTGCTGCTGGGCACGTTGGGGATGATGATTCTGGTGAGCAGTATTGAGCTGATCACCTTATTTGTCGCCCTGGAACTGGCCTCCTACGCCCTTTTCCTTCTTGTGCCGTTGCGCCAGGAACGGCCCGGCCTTCGCATCCAGATGGAGTCCGCGGCCAAATATGTGATGTTTGGAATTGTGGCGACGGGCATCATGTTGTTTGGCATGAGCTATATTTTCGGACTGACCGGATCCACCTATTTCCATGATATTGCCCCCGCTCTCCTGCAACGCTGGAACGATCCATCCGCCATCGTCGGAATTCTTCTTGTTCTCGGGGGACTTTTATTCAAGTTGGCGGCGTTCCCCATGCACCTGTGGGCGCCGGATGTCTACCAGGGAGCTTCCAATGAAACGACGGCCTTCATCGCCGGAGTTCCCAAGGCCGCCGTGATGGCGGTGATGATCCGATTTTTATTGTGTGCGAATCCCTCCGACCATGTCCTGGCTGCGGTACTCACCGTAGTCGCGATTGCCTCGATGGGCTTTGGAAATCTGGCGGCGCTTGCTCAAAAAGACATCAAGCGTATGCTCGCCTATTCCAGCATTGCCCATGCCGGGTATGTACTGCTGGGCCTGGTCACTTTGCGCAACACCGGTTACGCGGCGTCGATCTTCTATATCCTCGGGTTTGTGGTCATGAGTCTGGCGGCATTCCTGGTCATCTGCCTCGTATCCCGCACCGGAGAGAATGTGCTGATTGACGATCTTTCCGGACTGCATTCCCGTTCGCCCCTGGCAGCCTTGATCCTGGGCGTCAGCATGTTTGCGCTCGCCGGGATCCCGCCCTTTGCAGGATTCATGGGCAAGTTCTTCCTCTTGACCGAAGCACTCCGGAGCGGCCTGATCATGCTGGTGATCGTGGCGGCGGTGAATACCGCCATCGGCATCTACTACTACCTGACCGTTGTGCGGGTCATGTATTTCTCCGGAGCCGGCACTCGCCAACCCGTCAGGTTGGGAACTATCAATTCTGCATTGGGTCTGGTGCTGCTGGTCATTGTTGTGCTGCTGGGCGTCATGCCCTCCTTCCTGCTGGACCTCGCCCTCACCGCTGTCCGCGCCACAGCGCGATAACAGCACATCTCATCGAATCCCGAACCCTATAGGGGATTGTTGCGTTACCGGTCCGAACGACGTACTATTCCTGCTATGGAACGTGCCGATGCCGAACTGATGTGCGAACTCCTGCCCACCCGGCCCCAACCGGAAATCGGCAAAGTCCTGGTCACGGGGGCAACCGGCTACATCGGTGGGCAACTGGTTCCTGCGCTCCTCACCCGGGGTTACTCGGTTCGCATCATGGTTCGCGCCCCCTCCCCTGAACTCGCCCATCGCTGGAAAAACACCGAGATTGTTGTCGCGGATGCACAGAACCTCGACCAGGTTGAGATGGCGATGGAGGGCATTGATACGGCGTATTTTCTGATCCATTCGCTTCTGCTCGGTCCGGAAAAACTCGAACGCGTTGAAATCAAGGTGGCGGAGAATTTTCGTACCGCTGCCGCAAACAAAGGAGTCCGCCGCCTTATCTATCTGGGAGGACTCGGCGATGAACAGGGCGGACACTCCACGCACCTCCGAAGCCGGATGGCCGTGGGAGCGGCACTGCAACAGGGCCCGGTGCCCGTCACCATACTGAGGGCCGCCATCATCATTGGCGCCGGCAGCGCGTCCTATGAGATTCTCCACAATCTGGTCAGGAAATTGCCGATCATTCCCATTCCTTCCTGGGCTCGCACCCGATGCCAACCCATCAGTATCCATGATGTCATCCTGCTCCTGGTCGGCGTTCTTGAGACGCCGGAGACCGTTGGACATTCCTTCGATATCGGGGGCCCCGACATCCTCAGCTACGAGGATATGATCCGGTCGATGGCCGCCATTCTTGGGCGGAGACGCTGGTTTCCCATTTCTCCGCCCTTGCCCATCAAACTTACATCGTACGTTATCAGTCTGCTGACACCGGTACCCCTCGCCATCACCTGGTGCCTGATGGAGGGCGTCGTCAACGAGGTGGTTTGTCGTAAGAATCGCATACTGGAGCTGATTCCCTTCACTCCGATGACGTACCGGAACGCCGTCATGATGGCCATGACGCGGGAAGAACAGGATCGGATTCATACGCGTTGGTCAGACGCCTATCCGCCGGCCTGGGAACTGGCGATTAAACTGAACGAGCTCGGTACCGCTCCCCGCTACACCACGGAGTATTCCCTCAAGACAGCCAAAAGCCCGACCGTCCTCTTTGAATCCATCTGCCGGATCGGGGGCGATGAGGGGTGGTTCAATTCAAACTGGCTCTGGCGGCTCAGAGGGTTACTGGACCGGATGCTCATGGGGGTCGGAACCTCCCGTGGCCGCCGGAACCAGACTCAACTGCGGATTAATGATGTGGTCGATTTCTGGCGGGTGGAACAACTCCAGCCCGATGCGATGCTGCTCCTGCGTGCGGAAATGAAATTACCCGGTCTGGCCTGGTTACGATTCACGATTGAACCGGGCGATCACGGGAACCGCCTCGGGGTCAAGGCATTCTTCCACACCGACCGAGTTTGGGGGAAACTCTACTGGTATGCGTGTCTTCCGTTCCATCATTTCATTTTTAATGATTTGATCCTGCAGATCGAAAAACGCAGTTAACCGGTCACCCGGCGGAAGCCGTCAATCCCGCGGAGAAGCCCTTCACGAATTTATCGATCGAGGGGGAAAACTCCTGCTTCATAAATTCACGCCAGGCCGCCTGTACCGGCGGGAATCCCTCGAGAAGTGCATCGGCCTTTGCGCACAGTTCCCCGATATAGACCACTGGGTCCGCCGGGGCTCCGGCACGGTCGAATTTCCATCCCGATGCCGCCGTAACCTTGGGTTTTAAGGCGTCACGTCCAAGCGACTTGTCCGAAGACGCCTGATCACCATACCCGTCAAACAAATCATCTGCCAACTGGTAGGCCGTCCCGGCCAGATAGCCGCATTCCCGCAAAATGGGGCCCAGTTCAGGCGATTGGCTTCCCGCCAGATATCCGACAAAGGCGAATAGCGATCCGGTTTTCCGCCGGGCAAGAGAGACGGAAAGCGGCCAGTCTGGCGTTTCGCGCCGGACCAGCTCCTGCTCGACTTCAGCCTCACACATTTCCCTGGAGCGATTGACGAACTCGGGAATCAACTCGCGTGATTCTGATTTCATAATCAGGGAGAACGCCAGGCACACCATCAAGTCGCCAACCAGAACGGACCCGGAGGTTCCACGACTGATCCAGAACGCGGGCGAGCCCCGTCGCATGTCGGCCCCGTCAATCACATCATCGTGAAGCAGGCTGGCCGCATGCAGCATTTCGATAGCGGCCGCCCCGCACGTAAGAGTCTGACGGGGAACGCCCGCTGCAGTGCCGATCCGTAATGCTAACCGGCTTCGAAGCATTTTCCCCCCGTAAAGGGAGCCGGACACCTGATTGAGCAAGGGCTTGAGGCTTGTTCCCTCCAATACATCCCGGATCGTCTCTTTTACATCGGCAACATATTGTTCAACATCCACAGCCATTTCCTTCGTTAAAGTTCGAGCGTGCACCGTGTCACTTTCCTCACACGGGCGGGGATTATAGTCAGCCCCCCTCTTCTGCGCAATAACACAAATACTCTACGGGGCAGAAGAAGGGCGAATGACTTAAGTGTTGACTTTAAAAAACAAACGCACCATAAAGTTCGCGTTTTTTGACCGGAGGTTCTCAGAATCTCTACGGCTCGGGTTCTATTCCTAAAGAATCCGACGAGCGGGCAGTTTTTTTGTCCAACAATTGGGAGTGCGACTATTATGCAGATACAAGAAGCTTTGATCGCCTTGCTGGTTTTAGGTCCCTTGGTTTTCGGGCTTTTAATGTTAACCGGAATCAAGGGTATTCTCCGGAACGCCGTGGTTGCCATGGCCGGAGTGGTGACCATCGGGGCGGGAGTTGCCCTTCCCTTCTATAGCGGGGCAACAGCACCCGATGTCGGATTGCCTGCCCTCATCACGACGGCGGGAAATTGGATTGAACCCCTGATTATCCTGACCGTTCTCGCCATCGGGTTTTCCATTCGCAGTTGGCCGGTTCGGATCATGGCCTTGATCCAGTTGGGACTTTGCGGAGCTGGGCTGATCATGGCCCGTCATGAAGCCGTCGAGGAAACCAAGCTGGTGGTGGACTCCCTGGCCCTGATTATGGTTCTCATTGTTTCGGTGATCGGAAGCCTGATTGCCCTGTATGGCATCGGCTATATGAACGTCCATGAACACCATGCCCCCGCCACGGCGACCTCGACCAACCGGTTTTTCTTCGTTTTGATCTCTTTCCTGGGCCTGATGAATGGACTGGTTCTGGTGGATAACATGAAGTGGCTGTCGATTTTCTGGGAAGGCACCACGCTCTGCTCCTTCTTTTTGATCGGACATGACGGAACGACCGAGGCGAAGGCGAGCGCCCGCCGGGCCATCACGATTAATGTTTTCGGCGGATTAGCGATGTCGCTAGGTGTTTTTCTGGCGGCCCACACGGCCGGCTCTGAAAGTTTATCAGTAGTCCTGACCAAGGGGCCCCTGATTCTACTACCCCTCGGATTGTTTGCGCTGGCCACGATGACCAAATCGGCTCAATTGCCCTTCCAGAGCTGGTTGCTGGGCGCAATGGTCGCCCCCACGCCGGTTTCGGCTCTCCTTCATTCCAGCACCATGGTCAAGGCGGGATCTTATCTCATTCTCCGTCTGGCCCCGTCCCTTCAGGGAACCCCTCTGGCCCCCGTCATCGCCATTGCGGGAGCCTTCACCTTCGTCGTCACCAGCGCCCTGGCAGTCGGACAAAGCAACGGCAAAAAGGTGTTGGCATATTCCACCATCGCCAATCTGGGCTTGATCGCCTGTTGCGCCGGTATCGGCACTCCCCTTGCCTATGCCGCCGGAGTGACCATCCTGATCTACCACGCTGTATCCAAAGCCCTGCTTTTCCTGTGCGTGGGTACGATTGAGCAGACGATCGGCAGTCGCGACATCGAGGATATGGGCGGACTGCTCTTCAAGATGCCGCTGACCACCAATGTTGCCATGATCGGAATGGCCTCGATGATGATGCCGCCCTTTGGCATGCTGGTCGGGAAATGGATGGCTATCGAAGCGGCGGTCCGGAATCCAGTGGTACTGATTCTGCTTGTTCTGGGTAGCGCCCTGACGATCTTCTTCTGGGCAAAATGGCTGGGCCGTATCACCACGACCTCTTATCACGAGACCTACAAAATCGAGACCGTCAGCCCCTGGATGCTCTCCGTCCTGACCTTGATTGGAACGGGTGTGATCGCGATTTCTGTCTGTGCGACGCTGATCTATGCCAAGGTGATCAAGCCCATCAGCCTGGCTACATTCGGCATGGACACCTGCCCGGGCAACATCTCGATCCTCGATTCGGTTCATTCCTTTTTAGGATGGCCGATGTATGTGGTTTTTGGAACGATCGTACTGGCCCTGCTCGCCGGGGTACTGCTCTTCAAGCCCTCCCAGATCCGCCTGCCGTTCCTATGCGGCGAAAACCTGGATCTTGACGATCACAGCTTTACATTCCGGGGCATCGCAGACGCTCCAACGTCGGCGGCGCTGACCAGCTATTATCTCCCGTTGTTTGAGGAATCTAAAATTACCAGCTGGGGCAATCCCCTGGCAGCCTTGATCATTCTGAGCCTATTTGGAGTACTGTTCATATGACTATTCCCACAACACCCCTGACTCTGGTTCTGGCAATTCTTGTGGCTCCCTTTTTCGGAGCCCTACTCTCCGGCATTGACCGCCGGATCACGGCGCGCGCCCAGGGCCGCATGGGTCCCCCCATCCTGCAACCGGTCTATGACACCATCAAATTGTTTCGGAAGGAACCCATCCTGCTCAACTGGATGCAAATCGTCTACGCCTACCTGCACCTTCTATTCATGGTCATGGCGTTTCTGATGCTTGTATTCGGGAAAGACAGCCTGATGTTCCTGTTTGTCTTCGCCTTTTCCACCCTGGCTCTTGTTCTGGGGGGAATGTGCGTGCGCTCGCCCTACAGCCGCATCGGAAGCCAGCGCGAGATTATGCTGATGGTGGCCTACGAACCGATCCTGATTCTCATCATGATCGGATTTTATATGGTTAACAACCACAGCTTCCTGCTCTCCGCACCCCTGTCGGCTGCGCGCCCGATGCTCCTTTCTTTACCTCTTCTTTTCGTAGCCTTCCTGGTCGTGCTGGCCATCAAGCTTCACAAATCCCCGTTCGATATCGCCACATCCCATCACGCCCACCAGGAAATTGTGAAGGGGATCACGATCGAATACTCGGGCCCCCATCTGGCTATCCTGGAAGTCGCCCACTTCTATGAAATGGCCCTTCTGTTTTGCTTTATCGTGCTGTTCTGGGCGTCCCCCATCTGGATCGGAATTCTTCTGGCAAGTGCCAGTTTCTTCCTGATGACGGTCGTCGATAACGCCTTCGCCCGCTTGACTAAAATGTGGATTTTCAAATTCATGTGGACCAGCGTGCTGCTGCTCGCCATGACTAACGTTATCTTGCTCTACTGGGCTTCAAAGTAAGAAAGGCCAACCATGACCGTCGTTCCAAAATTCAACAAATCACCCTGGGTGGTTCACTTCAATTGCAACAGTTGCAATGGGTGCGACATTGAGTTCCTCGCCTGCCTGACCCCGCTTTATGATCTCGAGCGCTTTGGAATCCTGCATGTCGGGAATCCCAAGCACGCCGACGTCCTCGTAGTCACCGGATCCGTCAATCACCGGAATGCGCGCGTCCTGAAAAACGTATATGACCAGATGCCCGACCCCAAAGTGGTGGTGGCCATGGGCGTGTGCGCCTCGACCGGGGGGATTTTCGCCGATGGCTACAATGTGCTGGGCGGAGTGGACAAGGTGATCCCGGTGGATGTCTTTGTTCCCGGCTGTCCGGCGCGGCCCGAAGCCATGATTGATGGTGTCCTCAAGGGCGCTCAGGTTCTTCAGGCTAAACACAGCGGAAAAACACCGCTGGCGGAAAAAAATGTGCTCACCCGAACC
>Ga0194062_1001401_pt1 | contig 10080 bp, 7 predicted proteins | sample SepL2225m_MetaG_FD_155481 | JGI IMG/M metagenome (GOLD analysis project Ga0194062, IMG submission 155481) | Anoxic zone freshwater microbial communities from boreal shield lake in IISD Experimental Lakes Area, Ontario, Canada - Sep2016-L224-25m | ecosystem: Environmental > Aquatic > Freshwater >... | reverse complement strand
GAGAAACGGAGTGGAAGCGAGAGAGAAACGGAGTGGAAGCGAGAGAGAAACGGAGTGGAAGCGAGAGAGAAACGGAGTGGAAGCGAGAGAGAAACGGAGTGGAAGCGAGAGAGAAACGGAGTGGAAGCGAGAGAGAAACGGAGTGAAAACACAGAAACGAGAGAAAAATATTTTGTCTCTCTTGACGTTGATTTTTGGTGGGTTCATAATATTAGTATGTAAACCATGTGCCATAATCAATGACTGAGAAAAGCCTAGTTGTCCAGCACAACAAACTCATAGAATCAAGATATAAATTAAAGGTTACAGAGCAGCGGCTAATTAAGCTGCTAGTTTCTATGATTGAGCCGGACGATGAGGATTTTAAGCAGTATGAAATCCGCGTTTCATATTTAGCTAATATTGTTGGTATTAAGAGCGGCGACATTTATCCAGCGATAGATAGAGCCGTTGAAACCCTTATGGATACGCCTATAAAGTTCAATGACGGTGACGACAAGGTAAATGTCAGATGGTTATCATCTTCGCGGTATAAGACTAAAGAAGGGATTGCATTATTACGCTTCGATCCCGAATTAAAGCCGTTTTTATTGCAACTGAAAGAGCAATTTACATCTTACAAACTTATTAATATAATAAGGTTAAAGCATATATATTCAATCAGAATATATGAGCTTTTAAAGCAGTATGAGCGCATTGGAAAAAGAAGATTTAATATTGAAGATCTGAGAAAAATATTGATGATTGATGATGGAGAATATAAACAATATAGGGATTTTAGAAGATGGGTATTAAAGGTTTCTCAGAAAGAACTTGAAGAAAAGACAGATATTTCTTTTGAATGGAATGAAGAAAAAACAAAGCGAGTCTGTGTCGCTATTGAGTTCATTATAAAATCACAAAAACGTAATGAAAAATCTGCTTCTGAAATCGTCGAAATAATACCTAAAGAGAATGATTCTAAAAAACCAATAGATAACTTATTAAATCATGTTGTTGAAGGATTGTTGGCAATTGGAGTTACCAGAATAACGGCTGAAAAGTTAGCCAAAGAATATGATGAAGAGCGGATACAATCCGCCATTGCCTACACGCATGCACAGCATAGGGACGGCAGGCTGAATAATCCTGCGGGGTTTGTGGTCGAGGCGGTTAAAAACGGATACCGGGACAATCAGGCGGAAGAGCGAAAGCGCAAAGAGGAATCGGCCAAGGTGGAAGCAAACAAGAAAGCCAGGCGCAAAGAATGGGAGGGAATGAAAACGCGCTGGAACGCCTGGAGAGTGGAACGAGTGGATGCCTATGCGGCCTCGCTGGATGCCGAGACGCTGGGGCGGGAAAAGGCATCGTTTCGTGAATCGTTAAAAGGCTCGGTGATGGCAAAATCTGTTTGTTCCAACCCAGAAAGCGAAGCGCGTCATTTCCGCATTTACCTGGCTGGAAAGATGTCTGGCCTGGGGATATTGGAATGGGCGCAAGCAACGGGGGTGGACATGTCGCCCTTTGTTGAGTTCGCACGGCTTGATGGCAAGCTGTAAACCGGCTGTTTTTACCCATCCCATCCGAATATGCTGTGTTCCGCATATTTGGCGGGATGGGCAATAATAGCCCGGATGCTCTGCTGTTTTTCTTGGGGTGACATGCTCGGGCCTTTCCTTGTGCGGTCTGCTTAGACTTCGCCGGTGTAGGGTTGTGGCTTGTTGTATTTGATGCAAAGGTCGTTGATTGCCTCGCCTAGCAGCATCTTGAGGTTTTTGCCCTGATTCTGTGGCTCGGCTTGGATCAAGAGCAGAACCCGCCGGACTTCGGGCGGAAACATGCCGCCAATCATAACCAGTTTGGCTTTATCGGCCTTCGGTGACTTGCTGGCGGGTTTTTGATCCGGGTTTTCGCGTCCGGCGGCGGCGGCGGCAAGGCCTGCGGTAATGCTGGTTTTTTTCTTGGTGGTCGTTGTGGTCATGGTCGTTTTCCCCTAAGCGATAAGACGATTATAATACAATGCGATAATGTGATAATAATATAATCATATTTTAAGATAATCGTATAACATGGTCATTTCCTGCGCGGCCTTGCCTTTCGGCTCGTATTCGGCGGCGGTCTGCCCGATGTTCCCTGCGTCACCATGTGCTGCGCGTTGATACAAAACCACGGGCGCGACCGTAAAGCCCATTGCGGCGGCGGCTTCTCGGGTTTCCTCGTGTCGCCTACCCTGCACGGACGCCCTGTTGATAACCACGGCGGCGGCTGGATTTCCGGCAAGGGTCAAAACCTCTTTGACGTTCTGCAAGGTTTCAATGTCGAACAATTGCGGCTGAATGGGCATTAAAACCGTGTCGGCAACTTTGGCGGCGGCAATGGCTGCATCGGTGCTTTTTCCTGCCGTGTCAATGATCGCCACCTTTACGCCTTGTGCCTTGGCTGCGTCCAAAACTTGCCGTAAGCGGACAACCTGACAGGAAACCACGGCGGGCGCGTCCTTCATTTCGCGGCGGTCGCTCCAATTGGTGGCGGTCGCTTGTGGGTCAAGGTCTATGACGGCAACGGCTCGGCCTTTTCGGGCGGCTTCAACGGCAAGCCCTAGCGCGGTCGTCGTCTTGCCGCTCCCGCCTTTCTGTCCGATGATTGCAATGATTTTCAAAGGTTGCGCTCCCGTGATATACGATTATAATACGATAATATAATAACAACATAGCGCAACAAGGCGATAATGTTACTCTCTTATAAAACAATCGGCGCGAGTCTGTCAATCGAAGCGGCGAAACGCCATAGCCGGGTTAGCTGTGCCATAAATCACGATTTGGACAATTGTAAGTCGCCCCTAAAAGCGTGGCTTAGGGATCTGCGGTAGCAAAAAAATAAAGCGGTTTCCGATTCTGGCCGTGATAGATGTAACATTGACGTTCACAACAAAAAGTGCAATAGTTGCACCATAGAGGTTACATGCCTACCCTTCAACGCTTTGGTTCCGCCAGTGTGCGCATGTACGCCGATGATCACCACCCGCCGCATTTCCACATTGTCGGGCCAGATTTTCAGGTGCTTGTGCGGATTTCTGATTTGGCCTTGATCGAAGGCGAAGCCCGCACCAGCCAGATTGCCGAGGCCATGGAATGGGCGCGTGCTAACCGTGAATCGCTTGCGGTCAAATGGACCGAACTGAACGAACGAGGATAACGCCATGCCGAAAAAACCTATGCCGCGCATCGTCGCTGTCTCTTCCGGAGAACGCCCCTATACCTTGCAAATTTGTTGGGATAGCGGGGTTAAAAGTCTCGTTGACGTATCTGGCTTGATTGAAACCTTCCGTGCCTATATGCCGCTTCGGCAATCTGCCGAGTTGTTCCATCAGGTGCGTGTTGGCGAATACGGGACGGATATTGTTTGGTCGGATGAACTGGACATGTCTGCCGATACGCTATGGAGGCTCGCACAGGAGCAATCAGGCGCGACAATGACAGCCGAAGCCTTCCACAACTGGCGCGAACGGAAAGCTTATACTCTCGACGACGCTGCTGCTGCGCTCGGCATCAGCCGCCGCATGGTTGCCTATTACGACCACGGCGACAAGCCAATTCCACGCGTCGTCGCTCTCGCTACTCTGGCGCTTGATCCACGTTCAGTGTCGGGGTTATCTCTCGGCCTGTAAAACAGGCCAGGGCAACGGGGAATGGCCTTTCCCCTGGCCGCGCATGGGGCGTGGCCCCCGGCGGCGTATTGTTGCGGGTTTGATTTATCGGTTTATGACTGATGGGGCGAACATTAAAACGATGCAAGGCCAGGCAAGATGTGTTGCCTAGCATTGTTGGTTACAACAATTTTCCGGGTGCAATGCGGCAAGGAATGCCCGAAACCCTGTGAAAGCTCTTATCCGCTTGTGCAATGTACCCTATGCGGTTTTGAATTGACTTCGAAACCGTAAGTTTCTGTTCAAATGCCCCCGCTAGTCCTATTATTGCCCATCCCCAGAAATTGTAAAATCAGCCAAATGACGGATATTTTCTCTCCTGTAGAACTTTGGGTAGGCGTAAGGACGTCGCACTAAACAAATGGCATAGTATTAATTTGCAATTCCAGATTTTCATTACCACATTGAATTTCATAGGATAGCAATTTAACTATTTTTTTAAATCCACAAGGTAAGTTAGTAAAAATCCGTAACTTCGTTTGGAAAGCCCTATTTATAAAAATATAGACCTAAAATAGTCATGCAAATGCTTCCAACACATCCATGGCACCCTTGATGTCGAGGTTGTGTGAAACGTAATTTCTTACTAGAAGATCATCTGGAAGCAGGAAATCCCATTTTTCCTGCTGCTGGTTTACGACATGCTGCATGAGTTCCGCCTCGCTTGGCGGGTTTGCCACAATTTCTTGGCACAATCCCCGCCAATCGCCAACTGGCAAACCGTGTACCCATATGGACAACCCTAGATTGAGGGCGTCCAAGCCCCGAGTGCTAAGCATCAACGCAACCGTGTCTTGTATCCAGTCGCCCTTCCACAGGAAGGCGTGTAGTTCGGCGCCCCCGCCCACGACGGATTCCCGGTCCAGCCCGAGCCGCCTGAATTCGCACCTTGCCTCTGCCAGAAGCCCATCTGCGCATTTGTCCAAGAAGGGGACTGGGTGGCCTTCCGCCAGTACCGCCCTCATTTCCTGGCGCACCCTGTCATGAACCTTGCCGCCCATGCCGTCGAAAAGCGGGGCGCGACCGCCTTTGTCGGGGTTCACTTCGATCACCCTTTTTTCCATGTCTACGGACTGTACCCGCCAGCGCCTGCCTGCGAAGATGACGTGGCTTCCGGGTTCCAGCGGTCGCGAAACCGGGATCGAGCCAAGCGTGCGGCTACCGCACACCAGGCGATACTCGTCCCCGGAGGCGAAGGCCGCGTAAAAACTGTAGTGGCCCGTCAGTTGTTCGCCAATCGGCCCGTGCAGCAGCAGGCCGCGCGCCTCTTGCATCAGAACCCTGCGCCCAGCGAGGCCGCGCAACAATTCGGCAAACTCCCGTTGGGATAGGTTGGCAAAAGGGCCGTCGGCACAGAGCAGACGCCAGGCATCCTGGGCGGTCAGCCCGCCGTATTGCGCGATTGCGGAAAGCAGTTGTTGGATCAATGTCGACAAGTGCAGCCCGTCAGGGCGTGGCGGTTCGCACCATCCCCCAACCAAAAGTCGGATTTGGGCGGCGGCAAGCACCAGCCGGTGGCGCAGACGGTCGTCCAGCGGCGTGTTTGGCGTAATTTCCCGCTCAGTGCAATAGCAGCGCAGAATGGCGGGTTCGCCCTTTCGCCGCCCGGAACGGCCCAACCGCTGGCGAAGCCCTGCCACAGTGGGCGCGGCACCGATTTGGGCAACGCTTTTGACCGAACCGATGTCGATGCCCAGTTCCAGCGTGGTGGTGCAGATGGCGGTGGCCGGGCGTTCCCGCGACTTGAGAGCGGCTTCGGCCTCCTCGCGGATTTCCTTGGACAGGCTGCCGTGGTGCGGCCAGAATTCGTTGGGGAATCCATCAGCCTCGCACCTGCGGCGCAACAGGTCGGCGTAAGACTCCACCTGGCCACGGCTGTTAGGGAAGACTAGGTGGTTGGCCCCGCGAAGCGCTTTGAACAAGTCTCCCCCGATGGCTTTGAATGCCAGGTTTTCGGCTTCTTCACCGGGCGCATCCATGCCTTCTTCGCCTTCATGGCTGACAATCTCCTTTCCCTTTAGCATAGGGGGCTTGTCCAGGTAGCCCTTAACAATTACTTTCAACTCCTGCCCGCCATCACGGCTGAAAATCAATTCGGCCCCGCCGCCGGGTCGCAGAAATTCGGCGGCGAGCCCCATGTCGCCCAAGGTCGCCGACAGCCCGATGCGCGGCACACGCCGCTTCACAACCGTCTCGATGCGGTGCATCAGGCTTTGCAGCTGCCGGCCGCGTTCGGTGCCGATGAAGGCATGAAGTTCGTCGACCACGATGAAGCGCAGGCCCGCGAAGATGCCGCCCAGGCCATGGCCGTGGTTCATCAGCAGGGCTTCCAGCGATTCCGGCGTGATCAGCAGGACACCGTCCGGGGACTTGAGGAACCTCTTCTTGCGCGAGTCGGCCACGTCGCCGTGCCAAGGCACGACCGGGATGTCCAGCCGTTCGCAAAGTGCGTCGAGCCGCCCCCACTGGTCGTTGATCAGCGCCTTGAGGGGGCCAATGTAAATGACGCTCGACCGCTCCTCGCGTTCAAGCAACACGCTGAGGATGGGGAGGAAAGCGGCCTCGGTCTTCCCGGACGCGGTGGCGGCGGCGATGACGATGTCATGTGTGCCATCAATAATGACGGGGATTGCCCGTTCCTGGGCATCCTTGAGTTCCTCCCACCCGGCATCCCAGACCCACCGTTGGATTTTGGGGTGAAGCAGCCCGAAGCTTGCCGACCCCGCGCCCTCAGAGCTTGAAGCCGACGAGTTCGTCATCATCCACCCCTGGCATCACCGCACAGGGCAGTGCATCCGCCGCGTCCTCCGGCACGGCCACATGGCCTAGCAGTTCCCGCCAGTCGGCACTCGGGTTTTGTTCCAACACGGCCAACAGATTGACGAAGGCGGTGATGGTGTTGCGCGGGGTGCGGAAATAAGCCTCGCCCACCCGCTTCATGCAATGCGACATGAAGGCTTGCAGAGCATCGTCCGGCAACAAATGCCTCGTGCCGTCGCCGTTTGCGTAGACGTGGCGCAGCTTCTGCAGAAGGATGTAAAGCTCTTCCGGCGAAAGGCTGGCCAGGCGCAGCACGGGGTGTCCGTAATCGACCAGGCCGTCGCGGGCGAAGGTGTTTTCGGCCAGGCGGGATTGCAGCGCCGGGTAGCTGTAAAGCCCCCGGCGGGTGTCCATCAGAAAGTCCGGCGTGCCCCCCAGGAGGAAGCCCAACCCCTCTGACGACCCTTGCAGCGAGTCGTTCAGGATGCGGAGTATCTGTTCGTAGTTGGACGCCCTTGCCTGCGGGCTGGGCAGCTTGTAGAGGTTCACCAGTTCGTCGAGGCACACTAGGAGGCCGCCATAGCCCGCCAATCGTGTAAAGCGGGCAAAAATCTTGAGCTGGTCGTAGAAATTGCCGTCATCGACGATGGTTCGGACGCCTAGCGCCTGCCGGGCATCGGTCTTGGTGGTGAATTCGCCGCGCAGCCAGCGCACCGCGTCCTGCTTCAGTGCATCATTTCCCGTGTCGTGGCCGCGCCAATAGGCCGCAACCGCCTGTGCGAAATCATAACCGCCGACCAGTTCCGACAGGGATGCCAGTTTTTCGTGGATGACCAACTCGGGGTTTTCACCAATGGCCTTCGCCTCCTGGAGCACACCGGCCACGAATTTTTCCACGACGCTCCCCAACGCGCCGCCGTCGGGCCGCATGCGTGTGGACAGGTTGCGCATCAGTTCGGCATACAGCGAACGGGCCTGCCCCCCAGTGGCGTGGAGGCGGCGGTCAGGGTTCAAGTCCGCCGAAACGGTCACCAGCTTCTTTTCCATGGCTACGGACCTTACCAAGTTCAGGAAAAACGTCTTGCCCGAACCGTATTCGCCGATCACTAGGCGGAATGCCGACCCGCTTTCGGCCACCCGTTCGATGTCCCGGATGAGCGAGGCGAGTTCATGTGATCGCCCGACCTGGATCAGGTGCTGCCCGGCCCGTGGCACCACCCCGGCCCGAAGGGATTGCAGCAGGGCATCGCGATCCTTGGCTCGTATGGCGTTCATGCGGTCATTTCTCCGGCAATTTCTTGGTTGATTTCAAATGGGTCGCCGTCCTCGACTAGGGCCTGGCCAAACTGATCGAAGGCGGCTTCGTTGATTTGTTCAAGTGTACCGTCCAGCAGCAGGGAACGGTCGGCGGCAAGTTCTTCGAGTTCGGCCCTCGTCCATAGGTTTCGGGTGACAAGGAGGCGGGCAAAGGCGTCGCATTCTCCCTTGAGGCCAAGCAATCCGGGTATTTCCGCTTCGGATGCCGCCTGGCTTGGTTCGCTTGCACTGTCCGGTTCGGCTTCCTTGCCGAAAATGACATTCAACAGTTCCGACACGCGCCGCGTGTCCTCCTGCAACCCCGACACCTTGTCCATGTCAAGGCGCATGCCGCCGTTGCTGGCATCCTTCGGGCGGGGGATGGCATGCCCTTGGCCTTGCTCTGTCCCCGGACGTATCGTGACAGGTTCGGATGCCGGGGCGTGGAGTTTGCCATAAAGGGGCTGGACATCCAACCCTAGCATTTTGAAGATGCGTTCAAGCAATTTGACTTCCTGCGGGCTGACGCTTTCGTCCGCCTTGGCGACCAATACGAGGAAATCCCCAAGCGCCTCCCTGGCGGGCACGGGCATTTCATCGACGCGCTTTTTCAGCCCGTTAAGGGTCGGTGGTTCTGTGGCCAGCCATCGAAGGTAGGCTTGCAGGCGTGCGCGTTCTCCTTCGCCAAGGTGAAGCCACTGCCCCATCTGCCGGATCATTGCCTCGCTTTCCATTTCGCCGAATTCGCCGTCTGCATGTGACACCGAGGCCGCGAATTGTAGCGACAGCGCAGCCGTCCTGTAACTTTGCGAGGGCTCAGACATCAGACTTGAGGGTTCCCCCACAAATAGCACGACAGTCTGCCCGCTTTCAGGCATCGCGCCGCCGTATTGTGGGTCGGGTTCGATGCCCAGCCCAATTTGGGCGAGCGAACTGGCGAAAGCCGAATAGCTCGCCTTGTTGACGGTTTCCCAAGGCGGCAGCATCGACAGCAGCCTGTCGAACTTGACCGCCAGCGCGATGCCCGACTGCGAGACCATGCCGTGTATTTTCAGGAGGGGCTGCCTCATCGCATCCGGCCACAGGAGTGTGGGCAATTCAAGCAAGGCGTCGATCTTGCCCGCGTTCTGCGGTTTGCGCCCGAGGTGGCGGCTGTAGCGGTCAAGCGCTTGGTGGCAGCAGTCGGCGACTTCCTGCAACTTCTTCATGGGCGCGGTAAGCACGGTGACATCCGGCAGGTCGAGGACGCGTTCGTACTGGCGGCGCGGCAGCGAGGGGCTTGCCACGCGGTGGACGGCGGCCAGCCGGGTCTTGTTCGGTCGGAGGCGCAGGCCCGGCTTGAATTTCTGGCTGTAATACTCGATGAAGAGTTGCTTGAATTCCCCAGGGCAACGTTCCGACGCTGTTTTCAGACGGGTGGAAGGGTCAGCCAGCCACCAGGCATAGGCCCATTCACCGGGTATCGGGGCCTCCTGGACTACGAACCGGGCAAGGCCGACCTTCAGGACGAAGGGTATCTCCCAGGCTTTGGCAAAGTCGGTGACCGTTTCCGGAAGCCCCCCGGCAACAGTCCGGGCGGCTTTGACAAAGCCAATCAACGAGTCCGAGTAGCTTCGGAAAGAATGGTTATCCGAATAAATCCCTTGCAGGCGGATTACTTCAGCCTCGATGGGCGGGAGTTCGGATGCCACTGCCGGGTTTGTCTCCGCATCGGCGAGCACCCGGCGCTCAAGGCCGTAAAAATAAAGGAACACAAGCCCAATGTCGGCGTCCGGCTCGTTTTTCCCTCCCGACAGCCATTTCAGGTATTCACCCCTATTTTCCGGGCTGGCATTGGCATAGGACGGCCAATACCCCATTGAGTTAGACGTGCCGGATGTACGCACCTCTAGTGACGGGTCGATTAACAATGCATCTGGGTTTGAACCGTTGATGCCAACATACACCATGCCGCCTTCGATCTCAAAGCCGCGAACGGTGACGGCCTCGCCAGCCGGAACCCATCGGGGCGGGGCCGAAGCCGCTTTCGGGATTGAAAACGAGAACGGCTGGGAAGCCGGCTTGGCCTGTGCTGGTGGCTCCACCCGCGATGCAGGATCAATGCGGCGGACGGGCGGTTCAGCCGATACAACGGGGGGGACTGTACTTTGCTTTTTGGGGGATCTGTCCGTCTTGCTTGGGGAAATCCTATTGGTTCGGCCTTCCGGTTTAGAAAATAGCCTGCCCAGTAGCGATAAAAACAGCATGACGGATGCAATGACGGCGATAAAAAGCCAATATTTGTGCAGGAATCCCACAATTGCTTGGGCTCCCGCAACGATGGCGACCGAGACCAAGAC
>Ga0194062_1001399_pt1 | contig 10083 bp, 15 predicted proteins | sample SepL2225m_MetaG_FD_155481 | JGI IMG/M metagenome (GOLD analysis project Ga0194062, IMG submission 155481) | Anoxic zone freshwater microbial communities from boreal shield lake in IISD Experimental Lakes Area, Ontario, Canada - Sep2016-L224-25m | ecosystem: Environmental > Aquatic > Freshwater >... | reverse complement strand
GATTGTAGGCATTGCCTAGAAACTAGGCAGTGCTTGATCGATCCATGTCAACATAAATATTTTATTTTTGCTATTGACTAGGCCTACCCCTACCGATATCTTACTGGACAGCAGGTGCCAGGCGTTTGCCCTGGACTGCAAACAACCTAAGGAGTTGGAAAGATGGAAACAGCCTCGAATTTATATCTCGCAATCGTGCATTATTACCAGGAGACTGGTGTTTTCCCTAAAACCTTTACTGGCGAAGCTATTCAAATATTCTCCGATCCGTTTGGTTTGGACAAACCCCTCTTGCATACTTACACTGTCGATGAAGAAGGTGTATTTTCACTTTATGAGAACGCAACCAACAATTGGAACACTGAGTTTAATTTGACACCATGTGATCGAACCAAGATAGAACACATGACAATTAATAAGCTTATGCGCTCTCATGTATTAAAGTACAAAAATAAGTAAACCCTTGATATTCCCTAGTAAATTGCGTGTTTTTACTAGGGTTAAACATTCTAACACGCTGTTTAAAGGAGTTTTGATAATGTCTAGTGAATTGATTGTATCTGGTGTTAAGGATAGCGAAACAGGACTTGATTTGACAATCAAATCCAGAGATTCAGCGCAAGACCTGCTGAAACCCGATTCAACCTTGTTGACCACTGTTGACCGATCAACGATGGATGGCAAGAGTAAGATTGTGCGTGGACTTGGAACGGCAGACAAACAAATTCAAGATTTGCTTAATACTGAGTTTGTTGTTAATGACATTCTTTGCCATGATGTTTCCCTGGTCGAACCAACCACTGGCGAAGTTACTGAAAGTGTCCGTATGGTGTTCTTTTTGGGCGATGACACAACAATGTCATGCTGTTCAAAGGGAATCTATCGTAGTCTTAAGATAATCATAGCTAACTACGGACTTCCTAGTCCTACTTCGCCTTATTACCTCAAGATTAAGACGATTACCACACGCCAGGGCCGAACAACTTATAACCTAATTACTTTGCCCGCACCCACTGCGCCCGAAGTAGCTAAGAAAGTAGGCAAATAATGAATATTGCTAAGCTGATTCTTGGTAACTTGTCGGAAGTGCGCTGCAATCCTAAGGCAATAAAGGAATTGATTAGGATTGTTTACGCTGTGATTAATAACCAGAACGGAAATAAACTGCCCGAAATATCAGAAGATTTGCAGGGCATGATTTATAGTGTTGTTATTGGTGATTACTTCAAAGAATTACTAGAAAATTGGAGTCGTGACTATGACAACACCAGGCAACAACCGCAACGGCCCACTAATTTTGCCGACACTCTCAATAGTAAAATTTTACAGGGAATCGGCAAAGAAACAGGAGGGAAACAATAAAACCCTTGTTTTCTGCCCTGCCCTTTATTCCGCTGTCTTGTCAAGCCATCAAAGCTGCATGATTTGGCTGCGCAGAAAGACCTATCGATCCTTGTTTTATCATCAAGAGATCGAAGCTGCCAGGGCTGCAATGGCAATGGCGAAGGCAGAAGGATTTGCCTTTATTCCTGGCTTAGTCCCCTATACCAAAATAGGAGACACGGATATTAGTAAACTTGATCAAGGGGATGGGGAAAAAACCCCACCCCCTAAATCACCGGATAAATGACAGATTATTACCCTTTACCCTTTATTGCCTGGCACTGCTAACAACCTTGCCAGGCTCTTTACTTGGAGAATGAAACATGGCTCGCAGAGTTAACGATTTCTTGCCCGAAGATGAGAAAGAACGCAAATTCCCAACTGTATGGGGTTCACTTGATCCCGATGATCCCGAAGATGATGATTTGACAGATGAGTTCGATGATGATGATGATGATGATGAAGAAGGTGACGAAGATAGTGATTTTGAAGAAGAGGAGGATGAATAAATGCCCAAGATAAAAGGACTGTGGCAACAAATCAACAATGAAGATGTCTTGCCTATCACGAAAGCCCTGGAAGCTGCACACGCAGACTTCGTTGCAGGATATAACAGAATGTCCGCAATGCACAAACTTGATAAAAGCGAATGGATTTTAAACAATAAAACCTACTTCGCCAATTGTATTAGTGCTGTTAAGTACATTAATGAAATAATCAAGAACCGCTAATCATTACCTAAGGAGTAATCATGGCTTTTCCCGGCTTTAGTTTTGGTGGCATTGCTGCCACGCTTTCAAGTGCTTATAAGTATGCCACGAATATCTTATTCGGTAACAAGGGATTTACACCCACTGTTACACCAACGGAATCAATTGTCAACCGATACCCCGATTTAACCCCTCGCCAGGTCGAATCGGTGCAAACAACCGCAAGAGATGCCAATCTTGCGGGTAAAGCTTTGGGAAGAAGGGATTTTAACACCCCGATTTCTAGAGATGTGATTCCGATAGATAGAGGGATCATTCCCGAGGCTGCGTATTCGTATACTGGCACTGTTGGACTTACTGACCCTTCAACCGGAATTAAGTATTTTCGTGATGTAACAGTATTAACACCTTACAACATTGGTGCTGAGACTGTCCGCAGCTTGATGGGGATTCAAGCGCAAGAAACATTCCGCACCAGTCCAAGGCAGGGAAAAACACCCCCGCCTTTGCCAGGGCAACCTGTTGAAGTTACTTCAACTGAGATTCTGTCTGTGTTTCGTAGGACTTAACAAGAGGCTCGAAACATGGCTCGTTTTATGAAAGGCAACCAAGGAACGGAATGCCCTAGCAATGTATTCTTTGTTGATTGTGAGACCCGCAGGGCCGATCATGATGGACAGGGTAAAACATTTACTGAGACATTCCGTTTAGGTGTTGTCACCCACTGCAAATTGGTAAAGGGTTCAATAACCCACCAGGAAACATTCACTTTCTACGAACCACTTCATTTTTGGACATTCTTAGAGAGTAAACTAAAATTCGACCGATCGAATTGGGTTTTCGGGCATAATCTACACGCTATTATGACTGTTTTAGAGGGTTTCGATAGATTCCTTGATGGTTCGTTCATATTAGACGAAAAACACGCAAATTGGCCCGTTAGAAAGGCAGGGATTAAGGTTAAAAGACCCTGGAAGGGAATGGCAATACTCGAACAGATTCCTTTCCTCATACGCTGCCGATCAAGGAAAGGAACTATAGTATTCGCTGACTGCCTTAATTATTTCCCTGTTTCGTTGGAAGAACTGGCAGAAAACATAGGAATAGTCAAACTTCCTGCGCCCTGCGCTGACAGTCTCACGCCTGACCTGGTAGCGCATTGCACTAATAAGGTGTCAATCGTCAAATCAGCAATAACGAATTTGATGGAATATTGGCAAAGGGAAGATTTGGGAAACTGGAACATGACCGCTGCGGGGTTAAGTCTCAACTCCTGGCGACATAGGTTTGCACCCAAGATTCCAACTAAGACAGGTGGTGAAAAGATTAACTGCTTGATTCATGATCATCCGGAGGCACTAAAACTAGAAAGGGAATCATATCATGGCGGAGAAGTACACGCATTTTTCCGTGGTTACATATCACCAGTAAAGAACGAATTTGATAATCGGCCCTGGAAGAATGAAACACTTTACCATGTGGATTGTCGTAGTCTCTTTCCGTTTTCTATGCTGCATTCTTATGTACCGCACCAACTGCGAAAGTATTACGAAAAGACAACACCAGGACAACTTAAAACCATGTCTCGACAGTATGGGATGATAGCATCTGTTAGGCTTAATACCCCTACGATTCCCTTTGTGACGAAACACAACGGCCAGGTGGTGTATGCTTGTGGGGAATTTTGGACTGTGCTTGCAGGCGATGAGTTAATTCGTGCGCTCGATGAGAATCTTGTTGTAGATTCCGGTGCTTGCACTACTTATTACATGAATAGACTGTTTGCAAAGTATGTTAAATACTGGTGGTCAATAAGGAAAGAGGCTGGCCGTTGTGGTAATAGGATGATGGACAGTATTGCTAAAATGGCAATGAATAGTTTGTACGGCAAGTTTGCACAAAAGTCCTCACTTTGGAAAGACATAGACACTCCCCCAATTCACCAGTGGTTTGGACATCATTATGTGGTTAATGCTGTAACTGCAAAGGTTGAAACATATCGCTTCTTCTGTGGTTATGCGCAAATATTGCAAGAGCAGGGAGAATCAAGAAATAGCTTCCCTGCAATCTCTTCCTTTATCACGGCAAATGCTCGAGAATATATGCGACAAATCAGGGAAAAACTCCCTGCCGACAGTGTCTACTATCAACACACAGATAGTTTTATATGCAATGGCGAAGCTTTCCAGGACTTGCAAAGGCAGGGACTTTTAGGGGATGACATTGGCCAATTTAGAGAAATCGATCCCCCTTGCTGTAATGCGGAAATATTTGGCCCTGGTGATTATGTGTACGGTGGCAAGGTGGTTCGCACTGGTAAAAAGGCAAACGCTATTGATATGAATCATGATCGTTTCTCTCAATACGAATATGGATCAATCCATGAAACAATAGCGCAAGGCCCATCACATCAAATCAATGTCAGACTGGTAGAATTATCAAGACGGCCTAAACAGGCTCTTTCGGCTCTTTCGCCTTCTTCTTTTCTTCTGCCTCTTGTGCTTTCTTTGCCTTCTCTGCCTTCTTCTCTGCCTTCTCCTGCGCTGCAATCTCCGCCTTCTTTGCCTTCTCAACTTCGGCTTTTTCCTTAGTCTCTTTCGCTAACTTTGCTTTCCCAATTGCAACTACTTTGTCGATTTGGCAAGATTCTGCGATGATATAAGATTCATCTTTGTCATATCCAATCAATTGCAATCTATTTTGGAACTGGTCAAAGGCAATGATATTTTGCTTGAAGGCCTTACACAATGCGCCTGCGTTTATTTCTTTGCCTCGGCTGTCATATAAGCACGCTGTCTCGTTTACCAATGCTTCAATATTCTCTTGCGGAATGCCTAACTGCATAACCACGCCCTTATATTTTAATAAGTCGTACTCTGCCCTAAAGAATCTTCTCTGCGCCTCTTTTAAACATCTTTCCCTAGCTTCTTCTTTCCTATCTCGAACACTGTTTGCAACTGCCTTCTTTGCTTGCTGTGGCTTCATGCCAGAAGCAATCAATCTATCGTAGGCATTCGTTTCACTGATTACATATTTCTTTAATTGGCTTATAATATTAGTTGGCTTATCTGCGCCAGGTAAATTGCTGTCACGCTTTCGCTTAAGCTCTTTCGTAAAGTCTACCAGGACTTGCGCATTATCTGCATTGTAGCCAATATCCATGTAAGCATCAAATAGCTGATCTTCGTTTATGGCTTCGATGAAAAACGCTCTTTGTGCGTCTATTCTGGTCAAGCTGCTGTAGCTTGTTGCCATCACCCTATCAACCCAATAGGGTGTTAAATCATTAACTTGGATTGCCTGTTTCACATCATCGGCAGTTGTGACGATATTTGCTGGAACTGCGCCCACTCTTCGATTAGGTCGCAACTTGTGAAGCATATCAAATAGCTGAGTATTGGAAGGTATCTCCCAATGCGCCCGCCAGAAATACTTCATGATCTCTGGATCAACACCTTGTTGTTCACTCCAGGACTCGATTTGCCCTGCAAACTTATTATTCAAATCTGTGTCTGTGCCATACTTTGCAGCAATCTTATCATCCGCAGCATCACGAACCATCATTCTTACAAGATCGGCAACCCCTGGTATTGCCCTGGTAGCTTCCAGGAAGGTGGCAATGTCCGTCTTGCCTTGTGGTGTTGATATTTTCAACCCATTTAGATTTGCGTAATACTCAAATTCGTTCCCACCTATCTTTTTACCCCGATAAAGTCGGATAATATCGAATAAAGACGGAACTAATGTTGATGATTCAGCAATTTTCATTTGCCAAGAATCATAACTACCATTGGCCCGAACTAAACAACGAAAAACTTCCTCAGTTATTGCCCCTTTTCTAAAGAGATTCTGCAAATCTGGTATACCAGGCAACAATTGTGGATTATTGTAATTTATGTTGTAAATCGTACCCTGCAAGAAGGGAAGAATAGGCGCACCAACCCATTTTTCAACAACCCCACCCATTGCCAAAACCATAAAATCTTGAATGTTATTAGTAATCGGCATAGAAGCTAAAGAAACTTTATTTAGTGTTTGAATACTCATTCCAAACATATTCATTAAAAATGAGGCTATAGATTTGCTGCCAATAGGCCAGTTTGTTGGATCTAGCCAACCAGGTGGTTTGTATTCGTTCCCGCCAATATTATCCCAACCGAATAAAGCCCACAACAACCTAGAATCAAATGCACCAGGCTGCGCAGGGATGGCACACGCTGCCCCAAACTCCCATTGAGTCGAATTTGGTTTAAGGACACCACCAGGCAACTTTAAAGGCGCAGGATTTGGAATTGGTGCAACCGCAGGCGCAACCGCTGGTGCAACCGCTGGAACTGGTGGCACAACTGGCGCAGGCTCTTCCGGTGTCGGTGTCGGTGCTGGACTTGGAGAAGGTGTCGGTGTTGTTTCGTCAAGGATAATATCTGGTGTCACTGGCACTATCACAATTGGCGCAGGCACATTGACAGTAACAGGCGCAACTTGAACCGCTGGCGCAGGCATTCCAGGCGCAGGCACATTGACAGTAATAACAGGCGAAAAGGTAATATCTTGCAATTGGGGTGGCGCAGGGCAGGCAGGCGCAACATTTACAATAGGCACAGGGCAGGCTTGCGGATTTGGGACAGTCGGAATAAATTCTGGCACTGGATAAGGCGCATAAGGAATATCCGGCATTGTAGGCGATGGCGAAGGCGAAGGAGGATTGAAGTTAACAGTACCAGATTGAATCTCTTCCATTGTCGGCACATCAAGCCCCAAACCAACACCAACACCATAAGTTTGGCCCATTGTGTTAATAAGCTGATCACCGATTTTGCCTGGTATCTTATTAATCAATGAACTAACATTATCAAAGCTTTGTTCTATTTGTCCGGTGATCTGCGCTTGTTGTTGCGCAAGAATAGGTTCTACTTCCGCTATTGCTTGCTGCAAAGGTGCTTGCACTAATGGCGCAATGGCAGGCATTATCGGCAAGACTGGTGGCGCAGGCAGTGGCAAAGATTCCGGTGGTACTGTTACCCCTGGAATTGTGTCGGGTAGTTTTTGAGTTCCCGCATAGGTTATACCAACCATAGTAGGACAATAATCAGGAGGATAAGCTAAAGCTAGCATTAATACCGCATCTTCGACCATAATTGGAACTGGAGAAGCTAAAGCCGTATTAAACTTATTAAAGTCGAAACTACCATAAGTATAAGCACCGCAAGTTAAACCTTGTAACCACGCATCAAATAGTGCTTGGCCTGGTTCGTAATAGCTTTTAGCTACATTCTCGGGAACTGCAAATGGTTGGCAATTATAAGGCGGGCAACCTAATACTGTTGGCGTTGGACTAGGCGCAGACATAACCCGATCTAAAATTGTCGGCTCTTCAATAAGGGGAGGAGTCGCTTCAATAAGGGGAGGAGTTGATTTGACCTGGCTAACACCAGACGGCAAAGGATCTGGCCAGGGCGTTTCAATACCATCTACAGTATAACGATAAAATGGCATTATTCACACACTGTGTAAATGTTTAGGGTGTTTTTTCCGTCACTTGTTGCGCTTGAATACATTAATATTTTGAATGGACACTTCTTTGTTGATACTCCAAAATCTCTTGAAGTATCTTGAAACTGATCTATTCTTGAATTGGGTGAAAAACCGATTCTAGGCAATGGGAATGGTGGCGCATTCCTAGCAATCTCTTGATTAGCAATAAAAGTATTATCGCCTAAAGCTTTAATTTCTTCCGGTGTGTAAACGATTTCTAGTATGTGTCGTGCCATTATTTACCAGGGAAATAAGCGGACTTAATTGCCATCATCTTTGCTAGCATATCTTCCCGCCTAATCTTTACTTCCATGCAATCAATACCGCAACTTTCGGCTTTGTCAATTGCTGTGATCATGTCGTTTAACATATACAGTGCCTTGTTGATTTGCCTAAGATCGTGATCCTTTAAAGGATTATCCATTCTACTGCGCCCTTAATCTTGTTTCAAATACTGTAATAGATTTCTGTGTACCGCTGCTATTCATCACAAACCACGGAAAAGTGACTAGATTCCCGTCTGTGTAAAGTGTCAATCTTAGATTCTGGTAGGCCAAATTTATGCATCCTTCAGTCGTGCCACCCAAATTCACTGTGTCAGCTGCCAGTGTTGTGCCTGCGCCATCACTAGGTATGAAAAGACTGATTCTATCTGGCGCACCTTGCAAGACTTGCACACTGCCATTTGCTGGCACTGTTAACCGATATCGAAAAACAATTGTTTCACGATTAATCCTTACATCTTCCATGCACATATTTTAACCCTCTCGAACTACTTCCATAATCGTTATAGAACTTGAAGAAGCATCATAACCAAACCATTCAATTTGCACTAATGGCCCTGCATCATCTACAAGAAACCAAATACCGCTATTAGTCGAAAGACCTGGCTTGATTTGACTAAGAATCACTCCTACGCTGGTAGGATAGATTTGCATGGTGGTCGATGAACTATAAAAGCCCACGGCAACACGCCTAGGATTAGGTCGGCAAAGCTGCAAAGTATCACCACCAGAGAAAGCTATAGTCTGCATAGGCAGGCTGTAAGTACCGCCAGTGATGATATTCGCCATTTGCTAATTACCTAATACGGATGATATCCATGAACACAGTTTGGGCAGTGTTTGCACCATTGGAGAAGATCTCGATTTGTGGTTGTGCCACAGAATCAAATTCTCCCAACAAACCGCAATTGCCCTGGCGCACAAGATTGCCATCCGATTCATTAACATCGTTAGAACAAATTGTGCCAGGCCGATATTGACCACCAGGGAAGATAAGACGACCAAACACCAGATTAGTACCAATAACCCGCAAACCGATTACGGCATATCTTCCGGCAGGCAAGACCTGGTCGAAAGTAATTGCGCCAGAAGTCCAAGCACCACTTACGGCAGTGAAAGCACTTGTTGCCCTAATCGTAAAACTAGGGCCAGAAGGAATCGGTGTGTTAGACATTTCAAGGAATAACCCTGCAATTGTCACTTCCGTTGAGGATGCAAGATCGTTACTTACTTCAATTGCTATTTCGTCAATTGGATCTAAATTCAATTGATTGTTTTCGTAAAGTGCTGCGGGTGGCAAATTGCCTGGCAAAGCACCAACACGCAAAGGCTCAATATAGGGCAGGGAAGTAGCACGCAGTTTAGGGGTGTTAATCCTTGACAGTGTAATGTTAGGGGCTTGCGTGTAAGCAATCTTTACCCTGGCTGGTTGAGTTAAAATATAGTGACCATTTGACAAAGTTAAGACGGAATCGTTTACGGCAGGCAAATCAAAGTTATTCGCATTTGCAGTAACACTGCCTTTATAACACGCTAGATGATACATATTAAATACCTTTCAAGTAGTTTGTAATGAGAAAAACCCTAGCAAATAAGGAGTAATTTACTAGGGTGAAATTCTGGCAGTGCTTACTTAGGACAAACACCACCAGGACAAGATTTTTTAGCCGTTGCCCTTGTATGATTTATTAAATCGGATGGCTTCCGCAGCCCTTGCAATGGATGCTTCAAGACTGCCCTTCGGCATTGCTGCGATTCTTGCCTGCAATTGCTGAGTATGGGGAATCCATGAATCCATGAATGTCTGCATCTTTCCTTTGCCTTTTTGTGTTCCGGACTGGAGGCGTTGCAAACCGATACCGAGAGTAGCATTGCGCCAATCGTCAAGACTAACCCTACGAACATTCCTTGCCCATTTGTCTGCATTTTCAAGAACTCCCGCAGTATAACCCTGCTGATTTCGTGCAGCAGCTTCACCAGGGGCCGTCATAACGGAATTGACCCCTGCTTTGATCGAGTCCGTAGCCATTGACAAATTCTTGGACCATTTGTCTGCAACTTGTTGGGCAGATAATGCCATGTTAAAATACCTCACTAGAAAAATTTTATGCCAGGATTTAAGACAAACACCTGCCCACTACCCTAGCACTTAGTGCCTGTTATGTTAGCAC
>Ga0194062_1001394_pt1 | contig 10098 bp, 6 predicted proteins | sample SepL2225m_MetaG_FD_155481 | JGI IMG/M metagenome (GOLD analysis project Ga0194062, IMG submission 155481) | Anoxic zone freshwater microbial communities from boreal shield lake in IISD Experimental Lakes Area, Ontario, Canada - Sep2016-L224-25m | ecosystem: Environmental > Aquatic > Freshwater >... | reverse complement strand
GACACGATCACGGCCACGAGAAGCGCGAAGGGCACGAGACGGGGTTGGGCCCGTATGAGATCGCGCCGGCGCCAAACGAGCCAGTAGGTGACCCCGAGTGCGGCGAGGACGAGGAACACCGACGAGCGAGCCAGCAGCTCGGCGCCGGGTGCTGCTATGTTCTGGGAGCCAGCGGCGGTGTAGATGCTGATCGGAATCAGCCCGTTCAGGCCGCTGACGAGCAACGGAGCCCCTAGAACGCTCTCGATCTCGAGCGGCCGGCCCGTGTGGTACTGCAGCATATTCATCAGGCCGGCCACGCTCCCGCCACCCATCAGCGCGAATGCAGCGAATGGCGTGACCGCAGTCAGGCCGAACCAACCGAGCGAACGGATCGCCTTGCTTCTCGGCGCAAGTATCAAGACGATCGGCAGCACGAACACCGGCGTGATCTTGAGCGCGAATCCCAGCCCAATCACCGCGGCCGCGCCCTCCCACCTGCCCCGGACGAGCAGCAGCAAGCACGCGGCGAACACCAGCGCGACCACAGCGTCATAGCGATTGGCGACAATCGAGCCCGACGCGAGTACCGCCAGTGCGAACAGTGCTGCAACCACGAACGGGCGCCGCTCGTCGGACGCGTCCTGTGCATGGGCGGTCAGTGCGGTGACAACGGCCGCCGCCATGGTGCAGAGCACCATGAGCGCGGCGAACTGGTAGACGTAGTTCTCCATACTCGTTATCGCTCGCGGAATCACGAGAAGCGGCACGAACAAGGGCGGATACTCGAGCATGAAGTCCCGATACGGTATCGATCCCGCGGCCACTTTGCCGGCAAGCCCGAAGTAGTACTGAGAATCGGCCAGGAAGAAGAACCAGTACCCAAGCTTGAGCACGCCGAGTACGAGGTACATGAGCGCCCAAACCACGGCCTGCATGGCCACGGCCACGGAGACGATCGCGCCGACTCGCTTCGTCGACCACATCTGATTCGAAGGATTCATGGAGCCATAGTGCCACATGAACCGCAGGCGGGGCGGCGGCAGCGGATGACTCGCGACCCGCACGTTGGGCAGCGAACTTGCTTGCGAGACCATTCGTGCTACATTTCGGCGCGATGAGTCGGCGGATTCGACGAGCGGCAGGTGCAGATGGCACGGACTCCCAAAACGAAGAAGACGTCGAAGACCACCTCTCCGTCGCCCTCGCACCCGTTCGACGTCAGGAACCTGCTCGTCGCCTTGGCTTGCGGCTTCGGGGCCTACCTCGCCGTCAGCCGCGGCGTGCTGTTCACGGGCGGTACGTGGCAGATACCGCTGTTCATGGGATGCGTGGTGGGGCTATCGGGTCTTGCAACGGCATACGCCGCGTCAACAGCGGCCGGAATCATGCTGGTGTCGATGGCGCTGCTTCCTCCGGGACTGCCGTTTGCAGCCAAGGTCGGACCACTTGATCTCGTGCTGGCCGCCGCGATCGCAGCGAGCACCTCGGCGCTGTTGTCCTATCTGAGCACCACGATGGATGCGCGTGCGCGCAAGCGGCTCACTCTTGTCGCGTCGGTGCTCATGGTCCTCTGGGTGCTCGTGAACCTGTGGTTGCCCCTCTTCGCGACAGGCCTGCCCGTCAGGGGCTACGGGCCGCTGAACGCGGCACAACTCGCCGAGGTCCCTCAGCCGGGCAAGTACCACTACGACGATGAGGTATATCGGCGTGTCTACTATCTGATGCATCAAGGCAAACCTTACTACGCCGCATTCCGAGAGGCCTGGTTCGGTCAGGAAGTCCGTCCCCCCGCGATCAGTGTTCCCATGGGATACCGACTACCAACCATCTTCTGGCTGTGGCGACTCTTGCCCGCGTACTCGTTCTCGATCGTGTATCTCTACCTCGCGATGTGCAGCATGGGTCTCGTGTCGGCGGCACTGATCTCGGGACAGATCGCTGGCGCGCGCTACGCGCCGCTTGCAGCGGCTGCGATGGCCGCATACGTGATGAGCATCGGCTACACGTCGCTCGTCACCTTCGTGGACCTGCCTGCCATGTCGATCGCCCTTGTGGGCATAGCGCTCTTCGCGCGTGCGACAGTCAAGCACAGCCGAGGTGCGCTCTGGGGGGCTGCGGCGGCGGTAGCGCTTGCCGCCCTTACCAGGGAGATTCTCGTGTACGTGGCCGTCTTGGCCGCGCTGTCCTCACTGCTCGAGCCCGCCGGAAAGCGGCTGAAGGCGGCGCTGCCTTGGCTCGCCGCGCTCGGGGTCTTTGCCGTTGGCTACTCGGCTCACGTTGTCGCAGTACTCCCGCTACTCGAGCCTTCCACCGGTCAGATGTCCTACACGCACGGTGGGATCGACTTCGTGCTCAGCGGCGTGACCTACTACGCGTACGCCTTCAACGGGTTTGGATACGCGTCAGGGGCCTTGTTCCTCGCGGGCGTGGTCGGTGCGTACGCGGCCCATAGGTCCACTGGCTGGCCGTTCGCCGGCTTCGCGACCGCGGCTCTGGTCCTACCGATGGTGGCCATGCTACGCATCGGCAACCCGGCCATCGTGGCTGGCGGAGGACACGTCAACTACTGGGGGATGCTGGTTGTTCCGCTCGCTCTCGCTCTGTGGCCCGTGTGGGTTCTCTTGGTGCAGCGCAAACGCCCGTCCTGACCGACACTCGCTTCCGCGCACAGCGTGGACGAACAACCTGGCTGGTGGTAATGGCAGGCCCCAAGAACAAAACCGCATCACGCGCTCCTGACCAAACCGGTCTGGCCGCCATGCTCGGCGATCCCCGGTGGTGGATCATCTCGGTCGTGTCTGGACTGGGCGCCTACGTCGCAACGAGCCAGCATCTGCTCTTCACTGCAGGCGTCTGGCAGATTCCGCTGTTCGTGGGATGCACGATCGGCCTGATCGCGTCCACGCGCGTTCAGGCAGCCGTGACCGCGGGCGGGGTGGTTCTGACCGCCTACATCCTGCTACCTCCCGCACTCCCCTTCGGCAACAAAGTCGATGCGCTTGGGTACGCATTGGCACTGGTGCTTTCAGTAGGCATATCCGCGGTGCTGGTGCACGTACGCACCGTGCTCGCGGGCGCTGAACGCAAGATGTTCGGAGTCGTCATCGCCGCCCTCATGGTTCTCTGGGTCATCTTCAACCTGTGGCTACCCCTGTTTGCGACGGGACTACCGATCAGGGGGTACGGCGTGCTCAGCGCGGCAAGGATCAGCACTGTCCCTCAAGCTGGCACCTACACCAATGACGACGAGCTGTATAGGCGAATCTACTACCTGATGCACCAAGGGCAGCCATACTACTCATCGTTCCGGGACGCCTGGCTCGGTTTTGGACCCAAGCCTCCGCTCCCGGACAGCCCGACCGGCTACCGGCTACCTACGTACTTCTGGCTCTGGAGGACCCTTCCACCTGATGCGTTCTCGATCGTGTATCTCTACCTGTTCCTGTGCAGCATCGGTGCTGTGGCGGCGGCTCTCATCACCGGCCAGCTGGTTGGCGTACGTTTCGCCCCGCTCGCGGCCGTCGCCATCGGTGCTTACGCGCTGGGTGTGGGGATCACCCCGTACCTCTTTTACGTTGACCTCCCTGCGATGTCAGTGGCGCTCGCAGGAGTCGCGATGTTCGTTCGCGCGAGTCTTCGCGATGATCAGCGCTGGCTCTGGGCGGCAGCGGCCACCATCACCCTAGCAGCCCTGACGCGCGAGATCTTGGCCTATCTCATCGTCTTCGCGGCGCTGTCAGCACTACTGGAGCTGCCCGGTAGACGCCTGCGAAGCGTTCTGCCGTGGCTGACGGGACTCGGGGTGTTCGCGCTCGGGTACGCGACTCATATTCTCGCTGTTCAGCCGTATCTGTCGCGCGGCAGCGGCCAGAACTCCTACCTCAACGGTGGCGTCGACTTCCTTGTAAGCGGAGTAAAGCTCTTCGCGTTCGCCTTCAACGGATACGCGTACGTCCTCGCAGCGTTCTTCGTCGCGGGCATCGCCGGAGCGGCAGTGGCCCATCGGCGCACGGGATGGCCCTTCGCGGCGTTCGCCTTGGCCTCGCTCGTGTTGCCGATGCTCGCGATGCTGCGCATCGGAAACCCGGCCGTGGGTGATGCCGGCGCCGTGAACTACTGGGGGATGCTGACGATCCCGCTGGGGCTGGCGCTGTGGCCTGTGTGGGCCCTCTGGCTCAGCCGCGAGCGCACCGGCTGATTGCAGGCGCCGCGCGACCGCGGTATCGGCTCACCCGTCGCCATACCGCGCGAGCAGGAGCGCCGATGCGGGCCACAGAGATAACGCCGTGGGAATGACCAGGATGCCCCAGTAGTTGCGCATGTTTCCTTCGGCATCCAACGGAATGTTGCCCACGAACAGCATCGCGATCAAGGGCAACGCGATGGCGGCACACGCGAAGGCGGCAAAGGGCAGCCCCGCCTGGCGTCGGGATGCCACCGCGCCGAGCAGCCCGAGGAAGAACAAGATACCGAGCACGAAGCCGCGCCCCGCGAAGGACCCCGAGAACGTATCGATCGCGCTGATCGCGAAGGTCGCTCCCCCGTTGAAATAGGATCCCGACGACGATCCTGCCTGGATCTGAGAGAGCGACGCGATCCAGTGGGCGGCATAGCCCGCGGCAAACAACACCAACCCGACCAACCAAGGGACGGCCCGGCGAAGCCTCTCGCCCACCGGCTCCAACGCGGCGGAGACGGCGCCAAAGACCAGCAGATAGGCGAACAGCTCCCTGAGCAGCGCCACGAGCAAGAATGCGGCGACCGCAAACCACACGAGCCCGCGTCGGCGCGTCCGCGAGGCCCACAGGTAGAGCGCCACGCCGACCAGAGCGACACAGGCCGCCGGCATGTCGACGAAGACGACGTAGGTACTGAACCCGATCTCGATGGCGAACGTGGCCAGCGTCAGTGCCGCCAGCGGCGCGAGACGCGGGCCCACCAGCTGGCCGCAGATCGTGGCCGCGGCCACGACGCCCCCACAGGTGAAGACCAGGTAGAGATAGACGATCGAGAAGCCGTCCGGCGGCAGCATCCTCCAGAGCCAGAAGTAGGTGGGTAGCCGAATGCCGACCGGCGAGTTCGAGAGCGGCGGCTTGTGTTTGAACCCAAGCCACGCTTCGTTGTAGGCCGTGTAGTAGCCGCTGCCTTCACGCATCAGCTCCGACGTGCGCCGGTATAGGCTCTGGTCGTCGGTGTAGCTGCCAGGTACCACGGCGCTGCGCAGGGTCGCGGCATCCAATGGGCCGTACGCTGACGGCGGAGTGCCGTACATCATCAGCGGGAACCACATGTTCGCGATGATCCACGCGACCAGCACAATCGACATGGCGAGCGTCAGACGCCGTCGCCGATCTCCGGAAACCATCGATCGGACGACGCTCGGAGCCGCACCGGCGATCGGTGCGATGATGGCCGCCAGGAGCAAGCCGCTCAAACCCGGAACCCCGCCAAGCAGCATCTCGGGCGGCGCAACCAGTAGGCCTCCGACGACGCAGAAGAATGCGACCAGACCCCCCTGCCAGGGAATCAGAGACACCAGCCCGACAACACACCCAACGAACAAAGGCAGCTGCCAGCTTCCGCCGAACAGAACGAGACCGTGGGTCGAGGCGGCGTAGGCGACGATTCCGACGACCGCAGTGATGGTCCAGGACCGCGCGTCCCCTAGGCTCGGGAAGATGGAATCGGCGAACCGATGGTCGGTCAACGCTGGGCCGCTTTCCTTGATCGGCTAGCCGCCGAGAACCTTCGACCTGACGGACTCGATGAGCCCGCCGCTTTCGATGATGTCCTTGACGAAGGGCGGGAACGGCTGCGCCCGATAGGTCGCGCCGGTGGTCTCGTTGACGATGACACCGGTGTCGGCGTCTACGGTGACCTTGTCTCCGTCGCTGATGCCGTCGACCGCCTCCGGTGCCTCCATGATGGGAAGGCCTGTGTTGATCGAGTTGCGATAGAAGATGCGCGCGAAGCTCTTGGCGATTACCACCGAGATTCCTGATGCCTTGATGGATATCGGCGCATGCTCTCGGCTCGAGCCGCACCCGAAGTTCTCATCGGCGACCAGGATGTCGCCCGCGTTGACCTTCCCCACGAACCCTGCGTCGAGGTCCTCCATGCAGTGCTTGGCAAGCTCAGCCGGATCGCTCGTGTTGAGGTAGCGAGCGGGAATGATGACGTCGGTGTCGACGTCTCGACCGTACTTGTGGGCGCTTCCGGTGAACTTCATGGGTCACTCCTCGAGGCACGACGTTTCGTGGGTCAGGATTGTATCAGGAGACGCGGAACCGCTCTCCCCTTGAGGCGACGTATCTCTCCTCGTAGTTGAGCAACTCCAGTTCGTAGGCGCGCATCGCATTCATGCGTATGGATTCGAGGATGACGCCACAGGACAGCGAGAGCATCGCACCGAGCCCGAGAGCAACCGAGACGATGAGGGTCGGGAACTTGGCGACAAGCCCGGTGGAAAGGTACTCGTCGAGCGGGACGAGGAAGCTGGCCACTGCCGCGAACGACAGCACCGCCGCGGCGATGGCGAAGAACCTCATGGGACGGTAGTCGCGGAAGAGCCGCGCGACCATGCCCAGAACCCGCAGCCCGTCAGAGAAGGTGCTGAGTTTGGAATGGCTGCCTTCGGCCCTGTCGCGATAGGCGATGGGGACTTCTCGCACGAGGAATCCCTTGTCCAGCGCATGGATCGTCATCTCGGTCTCGATCTCGAAACCGGCGCTCGTCACCGGGAACATCTTCACGAAGCGACGGCTCATGCAGCGGCAACCGGTCATGATGTCGGTCAGGTCGCTTTCGAACAGGCTGTTGACCAGAAAGCGGACCAAGTGGTTGCCGAACTCGTGGAACGGACGCGAGTTCTCCCGGGCGTAGGTGCTGGAAAGCCTATCGCCGATGACCATCTCCGCGCTATCGTTTCCGACGAACATCCGCATCGCGAGAGCCTCGTCAGCCGGATACGTATCGTCGCCGTCGACCAGGATGTAGCAGTCGGCATCGATGTCGCGAAACATGCTTCGAACCACACGACCTTTTCCTTGGCGGTACTCCGGTACGACCACTGCCCCCGCCTGCGTCGCGCGCAGCGCCGTCTCGTCGGTCGAGTTGTTGTCGTAGACGTAGACGACGACCGACGGATCCGCGGACAGAAAGTCCGCCACGACCCGTCCCACGGTCGCTTCCTCGTTGTAACAAGGCACGAGGATCGCTGTTCTCATGTGACGTTCACTCGAAACCCCCGAAAAATGGCCGCGTTCTCACTCTCAGGAGTCTAGCTCTTGCACCCGGCCCGTGCTATCAGAAGTGGTCGGAGTGCGCCGAATGATGGCACGAGGGGAACCTGCTGGAGCACTTGGATCCCAAACGGTGGACCTGCGTTGACCGCAGCTCCACCAGCGCCCAAGATTGTGACTCCCACAGACCATGATCCGAAGCGGCGGAGGGTGTACCGGGTGGCAGTCGAGGCAGGGACCACTTCCCCCAATGCGGTGTCGCCTCGCCTATGGACCGTGTTCATCTCAGGAGTCGTGGCACTCTCCGGCCTGCTGAGCTTCTGGGGACTCGGTCGGCAAGCGCTTTGGTATGACGAGTTGTTCACGGCGATGGCGACGATGCACGGCCCTATTGCTGCCGTCGCCGCCACCGCTCGCGATATCAACCCCCCGCTCTTCTACGTGCTTGAGTCACTCTCGCTGGGGATGATTGGGCACTCCGCTTGGACGCTGCGAGTGTTGCCGGCCGCCCTGGCCACCCTGACGACCTTGACCATGTATCTGGCAGGGAAGCGACTGTACGGCCGCGCTACCGGAGCATGGGCTGCCGTTCTGTACGCACTTTCCAGACCGGGGCTTTCATACGCGCAGGAAGCGAGAATGTATTCGCTCCTGATGCTCTTGTCTGCGCTCCTCCTCTTGGCTTTCGCCCTTCTGCTCGAGAAGCAGACACTCTGGCGCACTGTTCTGCTGGGCTTTGTGCTCAGTTGCATCGCCTATACACACGTGTACGGATACATGGCGCCAGCGATCTTGGCGACGCCCGTGTTTCTCCTTCCGAGGCTGCGCGTGCGGGTCGGGCGACAAGTGGCGGTCGCATGCGCAATCGCGGTAGTCCTCTTCCTGCCATGGATACCGGTGATTCCGAATCAAGTAGCAGCTATCCAGGCCGGATCGATTGCGGGCAGCTGGTGGATCCGGCCTCCCGTCAGCGTATTAGCGCTCCTTGCCGACGACTTGGCCTCCTACGCACCCGGACGCCATGCACTTGGATCGCTGCTCTTCCTGGCTCTCTTGGCAGCAGGTGTCTTGAGACCCAGCGCGTCGAGTCCAAACCGGGATGCGCGGGCGGGCCGCGATATGGATGTGTCATGGACACTGCTTGCGCTTGCCACTCTTCCAGCATTGCTCGGCCTACTGATCTCGAAGTACGTCGTGCCGATCCATTCGATGCGATACACCCTTGGTGGGTTGCCCGCAGCGATCTTGCTTGTTACTCGGGGTGGCCTGAATCTACGGCGCCCATTCGGCAAGACCGCGTTGACCGCACTGCTCGTGGTGGGAGCACTTTGGCTACCGACCTTCTACTCTGACACCGCCGGCAAAGGGGATCTTGGTGGCGCCGCCGAATTCGTGTCGCAGTCTCCGAATAGTCCCGTCGTCACGGATGGGTACTACGACGCTTACAGCGTCGCCGCCTATACCACGCTAGGCGACATGGACCGATCTGCAGGGATCTACTACGTCCCTAACGGCCAGGCTGCCAGTCTGGAGGTTGTGTCCCTCGACAATGCTCAACGCGTCGAGACGACCCGGCTAACCGAAGAATCGGAAGATGTCTTCGTTCTCTCTGGCGGAGACGCGGAGAGCCTGGCTCGCCGGCTAGGCCTTGCACAGGGACGACGACTAGCGCAGAAACGGACGTTTGGCGGAGTGACGGCACTGCGCTACGCGCCGCTCAGATAGCCGTCGTAACCACACCGAGCAAATCACTCGGATCGACGAGCCGGCCGCAGCGAGAGCGAGTCCGCGAGTCTCACGGCGCCGATCCCGACAGCGACGTAGAGCATCGGCACGTAGGGATACACGCACCTCGACAGGCCGAGGTAGTACGCAGACCCCGCAGAGATCACGAGCACGTTGAGCAGCAGCAAAAGGAACTCGGCTCGGGAGCGTGATCGGATGCTGTACCACGCGAGAAGCGCGAGACCCAGCGCAGAGAGCGCCGCGTGGATCCGCAGCACCCAGTAGCCGTCGATGCCGAAGAACGCGTCCCAGTAAAACGGTATCAACCAGGCGGCAGCCGGCTTCATGACCGCGTAGGTGACGACCAGACCGATAGGATCTGCCGCCCATCGTGCGGCGATACGTTCCCGCCCCACCGCAACAAGAGTCCGCGATCTGTCGATCTCACTACCTCGAATCGGATCGACCACGCCCTCCATACCGTCGTAGGCACCGTTCCCGTACGGCTGAAACCGCTGGAACGTGCCCTCATAGAACGGCGCGCCGTCAAAGCTCGTGAACGGCACGAACGTTGCGAAGACGCGATAGTTGCGTACCCACCACGGCGCGAGCACGAGAAGGGCGACCGCGATCGCCACGCAGACCTGCTTCAGGAGCAGCGCCCGGGGGTAGCGGCGAACGAGCAGGTACACGAGAGCAGGAAGCAGGAACCCGAGCACCGCCTGTTTGAGATACACGGTCACCACAAAGGCGGCCAGGAGCACAGCGAAGGGCTTCCATCCCGGACTGTCCGCCAGGCGGATCGTCCACAACGTCGTAAGCAGCAGCCCGAGCATGAACGGGTTTTCTGACAACGTCAGGTTTCCCGCGTAGATATGCGGCAGCGAGAACGTCAGGAGCGCCGCGGCGACCAGTCCGACGCGCGTTCCTCCGATTCGAGCACCTATGAGGTAGAGAACGTAGATCGAGGCCACGGAGACGGCGAGCAGCGCGATCTTGACGAGCAGCATCTGGGTGAAGAGACCAGCCGGAAGCAGGAAGAACGGTGCTAGGAGGATTGCGAACCCCGGCATCTGGTACGCGGAGTGCGCGGTGCCGGCAAACGAGATCGCGCCCGAGGCCGCGAAGATCCGTGCGGACTCGACATATC
>Ga0194062_1001392_pt1 | contig 10098 bp, 10 predicted proteins | sample SepL2225m_MetaG_FD_155481 | JGI IMG/M metagenome (GOLD analysis project Ga0194062, IMG submission 155481) | Anoxic zone freshwater microbial communities from boreal shield lake in IISD Experimental Lakes Area, Ontario, Canada - Sep2016-L224-25m | ecosystem: Environmental > Aquatic > Freshwater >... | reverse complement strand
ATCCAGGGCATAATGCAACCGTTGGCTATTTCGAAAATGGCGAATGCAAATGCATTCATCATGAAGAAAAATTCAATAATCAAAAAAATTATTTGGGGTTACCGTTGGAAAGTTTGAAATATCTCCAAAAAACAATTGATTTCAACGCTGTTGATTATTTTGTTTTTCCTGCGGCAGATGTGCTTTATCTCACCACTGACAAAAAAGACGGGAGTTTTATTGAAAATATCAGCAGAACAAATAAGCTGAGAAAGATTTATGATTATCTTGAATATAAAACCAGACTTAAAATTATTTTTACATCATTGCGTAATTTTGTGCTTTTTTATCTCATCAATCCTGGTGCGAAGAAAAGTTTGGAAAGATTTTTATTGAACGAATTTCAGATTCCCAAAGAAAAGTTGATTTTTGTCGATCATCATCTTTGTCATTGCCTCTCGCCTTTTTTCTTTTATGGATTGGCGGATTTGCAGGAGGATTTTCTTTTGATGTCGATGGATGGTGCTGGTGATTTTTCTTTTTCTAAAATTTATCAGTATGATCATAAGAAAAGAATATTTAAGTTGATTGCCAATAGTTCTTTTGATGCATCGCTTGGTCTTTTTTATTCCGAGGTAACTAAATTTTTGGGCATGAAGCCTAACGAGCATGAATATAAGGTGATGGGATTGGCCGCTTATGTGAGCAATGAAAAATATTATAAAGCGATTTATGATAAAATGGCAAAAATTATTTGGCTCGACGAAAAAAAGCTCACTTTTCATTCTAAGTTTAATTTAAATGTCGCAAGTCTTTATCTCAAAGAAAATCTTTTTTGTGAGCGATTTGATAATGTTTCGGCAGCGATTCAAAAATTAACAGAAGATCTGGTGCTTCGCTGGATCGAGGTTTCTATGAAAAAAACTGGTATAAAAAATATTGCGTTGAGTGGTGGAGTTTTCATGAATGTGAAAATGAATCAAAAAATAGTTGAGTTGTCAGAAATTAAAAAAGTTTATTTCCAGCCATCTTGTGGCGATGATAGTGCGATTATTGGTGCTGTGGCTAAAGTATTTTTGGATAAAAAAGTTCCCTTAAAGCCAATCAACACAATGTATCTTGGGCATTATTATTCAAACAGTGAGGTGGCAGAATTTTTTCAAAAAACTGAGCAGGCAGAAAAATATAAGATTGAATACTTTGAAGATATCGAGAAAAAAATTGCTGAGATGCTTGCCAGTTCAATTATTATCGCGAGATTTAAAGGGGCTTGTGAATGGGGAGCAAGAAGTCTTTGCAACCGTGCGATATTGGGCAACGCTAAGGATTTGAAAACTTTTTTTGAAGTGAATGATTTAATCAAAATGCGTGATTTCTGGATGCCTTTTGCTCCGACAATTTCAGAAGATTGGGCAGGGCGATATGTGAAAAATTGGGATAAAATAAAAACTAAGACATACGATTCAACAAAATATATGATTATGACAATGGAATCAACCACGCTCGCTCAAGAACATTTGCGAGCAGCTATTCATCAAAAAGATAAAACTTTGCGACCACAAGTGGTTAGTGCTATTGATAATCCCGAACTGCATAAACTGCTAAAATATTATGAGCAGTTGACCGGAATGGGTGGAATTATGAATACCTCACTTAATATACATGGCTATCCGTTAGTGGCAACATTGGAGCAAGTTGTTTTCACTATGGAAAATTCCGGATTAAAATATATTGCGGTGGAGAATTATTTGGTTAGTAAGAGATGATTGTGAAATTGGAAATATTTTTTTAGTAGTAAGATAGACAAGTAAAGTAGACATTTGACAGTGCTTATTAAAAAAGGTATAATTTCAGTATAATATTAAATTTAATAATTAAGTGAAATATCAAGAATTTAGAAAATCCATAAAAAGGCCTATTTTCAGCTATTTGGATATCTGGACGCAACGCCTTCCAGTTTTTCAATATCAACTATCTTCTTGGAAGAAGAAAGGCTATATAAGCAGTCTCAAGCGAGGATTGTATTTTTTTTGTGATAGAAAGGAAATAATTCGTTCCGAGGAGGTTGCTTTTTTCCTTTATGAGCCAAGCTATATTAGTCTAGAATCAGCACTAAGTTTTTATGGCATTATTCCTGAGATTGTTTATGCTACCACTTCTATTTCAACCAGAGTAACTAGAAAATTTTCTAATAATTTTGGGGAGTTTATCTATCGCCAAATAAAGCCAGCACTTTTTTTTGGGTATATTCCTTTTGAAACTATTGCTGGAAAGTATTTATTAGCTGAACCAGAAAAAGCTTTTTTAGATTATATCTATTTCAATCTTGGTAAGTTAAATTTGGAAGGAGATATTGCGGAATTGCGTTTAAATCAGGAGGGGATAAATAAGCTTGACCAAAAAAAAATAAAGCAATACTTAAAAGAGTTTAATATTAAAAAAATGTATCGGATTGTCGAAACATTGATAAAATAATGCTAACCATTGAACAATTAAAAAAGTATTATTCCGAAGAAAGAAATGTATCCTTGCGAAACTTGCTGGTGGAGTATCTTCAACATGAGGTACTCGATTCTATTTATAAACAAAAAGAAAGTGCTAGCTTGAGTTTTATGGGTGGAACAGCTATCCGGATAGTCTATAGTGGGAACCGTTTTTCCGAGGATTTGGATTTTGATAATTTTGGTTTGGATTTTTCTGATTTTGAAAAACTACTAGGAAAAGTGGTTGAAGATATGAGAGTAAAGGGTTTTCAAATTGAATTTAGGTTGGTGGAGAAAGGTGCCTATCATTGTCATATTAAGTTCCCACATATTTTGCAGAGTTCTGGAATCGAATCGGCTCCGGGGGAAAAAATTTTAATCAGAATTGACACAGTCAAGAAAGAAAAAATTTTTATTCCAGAGATGAAAATATTAAACAGGTTTGATATTTATCGAAATATTTTAGTTAATCCTGTGGAAATTATTTTAGCTCAAAAATTAATCACTATCTTGGAGCGTAAGCGTGAGAAGGGGCGGGATTTTTATGACACTAGCTATTTGTATGGAAAAACTCAACCAGATTTTGCATGTATCGAAAAAACACTTGGTATCGGTCGGGCGGATTTTGTCAAAAAATTATTAAAGCATTGTGATGGTCTGGATTTTAATTATTTAGCAAAAGATGTCGCACCCTTTTTGCTTGATGCCCAACAGTCAATAAGAGTTTTGGAGTTTAATAATTTTATCAAAAGCCAGTTTTGATTTGAAGAAATGGATAAGGAGGTTGGAATCGGTAAAACTGCTATCGGAAATAATTTGGAGAATAGTTGCCTAGGGGGGTCTTTACAGGACTGATTATAAATGTTATGTTTATGATTAGTCGAGTAATTATAAGTTAAATTTATGGAAAAAGACCTTATTTTAAGGGAGATTATTGACCAGAATAAACACTGGAAAGGTGATAGTTTGTTTTTCGAACATCAAAAGCATAAAAGAAAGCTTTTTTTTGAGTTGCTTAAATATCTGCCAGAAAGACAAATGCTTTCAATAGTTGGGCTGAGAAGAACAGGAAAGACGATTCTCTGCAGAGCATGCTTTGATTGAAGTAAAATATACAAATTCATTAAGGTGGAATGATTTAAAATTTGCGGACAAGGTTGCAAAAAAGATATTCAAAACAAAATACTTAGTTTATTCAAAGGAAGATTTTGGGATTGACGAGAGCAAATTGGTTATTCCTTGTTTTTTGATTAAGGGTTAATTTTTTAGCACATTGGACATTGGAAGGTGCTTGTGTAATTTTTTGTTTGTGTGGTAGAGTTTAAAAGTTGAGAAAAAGTGAATTAATAAAAAAATATGAATTTTAAGGAATCGGAGAAAATTGAATTAAAAAAAACTTTTTCTGAGTGGAAAGAGGCAATAATTGCTCTTTGTGCTTTTGCTAATAAAAAAGGCGGAAAGGTTATTATTGGTATGAGCGATGATGGCGTGGCAAGTGGAATTCAAGTTGGAAAAAATACGATAGAAGACTTCGCAAATAAAATAAAAAATAATACTGATCCAATTTTATATCCATCTATAAATGTCAAAACATTTGGTCTTGGAGAGATTGTGGAAATAGAAGTTTCTGAATCTGATAATAAGCCGGTATTTGCTTTTGATCGAGCATATATTAGAGTGGGTAAAACTAATCAAAAAATGGCTCAATCTGCGGTGAGAGAATTGATTAAGCGATATGCATTGTCTGATTTTGATAAAATGTACTTGGAAAAAGAGATTCAAGAAATAGAACTTGATGATAAGCTTATTGAAAAAATAAGCAAGGAATATTATGGAATAAAAACGATTTCCTCGATTGATTTTTTAAAAAAAATAGAGCTGGCAACTAAAAATAAAATTACAAATGCCGGTTATCTTTGTTTTGTGAAAAACAATACTGAAATCTATAATGCCACCGTGAAAGCGGCGAGATTTAAGGGTCAGAATGTAGTTAAATTTTTAGATGAAAAAAACTTCGATGGAAATATTGTTCATTCCGTTGATCAAGCGATGGATTTTATTAAAAGACATATCAATACTGAGTTTGTTATCACGGGAAAGCCAAAGCGAGATGAGGTTTGGGATTATCCACTCTTGGCTTTGCGAGAAGCGGTTATCAATGCTTTGATTCATCGAGACTATAATGATCCAGGAAATATTCAAATCAGAATCTTTGATAATTCACTTGAAATTTGGAGTCCGGGGCTTTTGCCTAAAGAGATTGAGATAAAAAATATTCTTACAGAAAATAGGTCTATTCCACGGAATAAAAAACTAGTGGAGATTTTTCATAAAATCGAGCTGGTTGAAAACTGGGGAACGGGTTTTCAAAGAATAGTTAGGGAGTGTGAAAAAAATGGCAATAAGATGCCTGATTTTTCTGAAAAAGTAGGCGCTTTTGTGGTTGCGTTTAGCAAGAGAAAGGAAAATGTCCCTGAAAATGTCCTTGAAAATGTCCTTGAAAATGTCCTTGAAAATGTCCCTGAAAACAGAGATGGTTTGATTTGTCAGTTAATAAAAAAAACCTCAACTATTACAGCTACGGAGTTGGCGAAAAAAATAGGTGTAAATGAAAAAACAATCAAACGGAATATTGAGAAGCTTAAAAAAGAAGGTCGCATCAAACGCATCGGTCCGGACAAGGGTGGACATTGGGAGGTTTCGCAGTAGAATTAAAACCGAAAATTTTGTTTTAGATTATGGATATAAAAACAGTACAAGAAATTATTAAAAATGGTGAAAACGAAAAAACCGAATTCAAGGAGAATTTTTGTGATGAAGTGATTGAAACTTTAACAGCAATGGCTAATTCGGTTGGCGGAGATTTTCAAGGAAGTGGGATTAATTGAGAAATATGGGAGCGGCGTGAAAAGGGCGGTGGCTGAAATTGTGAATTATAATCTGCCAAAACCAGAAATCAAAGAAATTTCCGGTGGAATCAATGTGGATATTTTTGCGGAAACCAAAGACCTAGAAAAAGACACTGCAAAAGACACTGCAAAAGACACCGTAAAGGACACTGTAAGATTATCAAAAAATGAAGAATTGATGGTTGACATAATGCGCAAGAATCCCGTTATAACAGCCGATGAGTTGTCAGAAAAATTAAGGATTAATCTGAGAAATACGAAGAAAAATATTGCCAAGCTAAAAGAATCTAGTGCAATTCAGCGCATCGGTCCAGACAAAGGTGGACATTGGAAGGTGCTTGTGTAGTTTTTTGTTTGTGTGGTAGAATTAAAAAGTTGAGAAAGTTAATTAATTTTTTTGTGATTTAATAAAAATGATAAAAGAAATAAATATTTTAAAAGATTCAGTGATTCTTATCACAGGAGGAACGGGTTCTTGGGGGCATGAATTGGTGAAGCAACTTTTGGAAAAACAGCATCCAAAAGAAATTCGAATTTATTCCAGGGGTGAGCATAAACAGGTTGAGATGCGTCACGAGTTTTTTAATAGCTCAGAAATAAAATTTATAGTCGGAGATGTCAGGGATAAGAATATTCTTGGTTTGGCTATGAAAAATGTAGATTTCGTTTTTCATTTAGCAGCGCTAAAGCATGTCCCGGTTTGTGAGGAAAATTGTTGGGAGGCGGTGTTAACTAATATTTGCGGAACTCAAAATGTTATTGAATGTGCTATTTCCAATAATGTCAAAAAGGTTATTGATATTTCCACGGATAAGGCGGTTGATCCATTTAATCTGTATGGCGTAACGAAAGCTTGTGGAGAAAAATTAGTAATCAATGCAAACCAAAATTATATCAGCAATACAAAATTCATTTGTATTCGAGGAGGAAATGTTATGGGAACTAATGGCAGTGTTTTGCCATTATTTAAAAAACAAATTGAAGCCAAAAATGAAATAACGGTAACTGAGCCGGAGATGACAAGATATTTAATGAGTACCAAAGAAGCAATTGGATTAATTTTTGAGGCCGTTGACGGATCGATTGGTGGGGAAGTTTTTGTGATGAGAATGTCCGCAACTAAAGTTTCTAATATCGCCGATGTGATGATACAACTTTTTGGAAATAGCGAAACTTCCATGAAAAGCATTGGTATTCGTCCCGGAGAAAAGATGGACGAAGTCTTGGTTTCAAAGAATGAATCACCCAGAACAAGAATATTTAATGCGAAATATTATGTAATTTTACCTCAATATCAAAATGCGGATTTGGAAAAAAGATATACAGAACTCGAATCGATTGAGTTTAATGAATTTAATTCTAATAATGCCAAGCGATTAGGTAATAAGGAATTTATTGAAATTTTAAAAAAAGAAGTATGGTTATGGAAAAAATAAAAGTCTGTATTACCGGGCACGATGGATTTATTGGGACTAATTTATTGCGACTCTTGAAGGAGAATGATGATGTTCAAGTAGTTCCATTCGTGGGTGATTTATTGAAAAAAGAAGATGTTAAAGCTTTTTTCAATAAAAATAAAAATATAAAACAAATTATTCACCTAGTGGGTGCATTTTTTGGTGGATTCGATGATCTTTTTAGGTTGAATGTTTTAACAATGTATAATTTGTTAAATGTGGCTTCTCAAAATAGTGTAGAAAAAATTATTTTTACTTCCTCTGGCGCCGTTTATGGCGAACCAATTGGCACAGAATCTTTTGAAAATGATTCATCAAAACCGAATACAGATTATGGACTCGCAAAAAAAATAACGGAGGATGTTGTTTTTTATTTCTATGATAAATATAAATTAGATTATATTATTTTGCGTTTTCCTAATGTTTATGGCAATGGAAATAAAAGCGGAGTGATTTTTAATTTTACGAAAGACATAGAAGAAAAAGGCGAAATAACTGTTTGTGGGGATGGGAATCAATCTCGGAATTTTTTGAATGTTTCTGATGCTTGCGGAGCAATAGAAAAAAGTATTTTTTATAAAAAGTCAGGAATTTTTAATATTTCTAATCCAATTAAAACTTCCATAGATGATTTGGTGAAAATTTTTCAAGAGAAATATAAATTTAAAATAAAGCGTAAGGAAGCGGATAATGATTTGAAGGATTTATTGTTAAGCATTGATAAAGCGAAAAAAGAACTGGGTTTTTCGCCACAAGTAACTAAAATAAAGCTCTAAGATAAAAAACGGTATGTATTTGATTGCTACTCATGTGGTTTATGATGACAAAGAAAATGCTACGCATGGTTCCGCACATGCGGTTTTTGATTTTTTGAAAAAAAATAATAAGCAAGTGATTCTTATCGAACACTGTCTTTATGGAAAATATCAATCGCAAATTGTGAAGCAAAATGATTTCGTGAAAAAAACCGGAAGATTTTATAAAAGCAACTTGATTTTTAAAAGTTTCAATGAGTTGTTTTGTAATATTAAATATTTTAAAGGCACGGATGTTTTTATTTGTGTTGATCCGTTAAATGGAATTGCTGGTGTGATTTTTAAATTATTTAAGCATAAAAAGGTTTTTATTTATCTCACGCCGGATTATACGGAAAGTCGTTTTACAAATAAAATACTAAATATTATTTATCAGCTGACAGACAGGGTTTGTTTGAAATTTTCTAATGAAGTCTGGTCTGTTTCAACTAGAATACAAAATAAAAGAAGATTGCAAGGGCTAGCTGATTCTAAGAATAAGCTATTACCAAATTCTCCGGATTTCGAAAGTATTAAAAGAAAAGCATATGATGGTAATAAGAATTTAGTGATTGTTTCACATCTTTCCAAATCACTGAACCTGTTGCCGATTCTGGAAGCAGTTAAATTGTTAACTAAAAATTTTACGGATATTAAGTTAAGCATTATTGGCTCGGGGGATGAGAGAGAGGCTTTCCAAGCTTTAACTATTAAAATGCATTTAGAAAAAAATGTTAATTTTTTGGGACAAAAAAATCACGAGGAAGTAATGAGAGTTCTTAGCGAGTCTTTTTTGGGTTTCGCACTTTATACTAAGGAGAATAGTTGGAATTTTTATGGCGATTCAATGAAAGCCAGGGAATATGTGGCGTGTGGAATGCCGGTTATTATCAATGACATTCCGTCGACTGCCGATGATATTCGAAAATATGATGCCGGACTGGTTTTGGCAGAAATTGATACTGAGAAAATCGTTAATTTTATAGAAAAATGTTTAATAGATAAAAAATATTATCTGGGATTGCGAGAAAATGCGATAAGATTGGGAAAAGATTTTGATAAAAATAAAATTTTAAAAGAATTGCTTGGGTAATCGTTAATTTGAAAAAACAATGCATCTAGTAATAAAAATATTACAAAAGATTTTTAATGAAACAGTCTTTTTGACTTCCAAGATAAGAGCAGAATTTTGGAGGCTATTTTGCAAGAAAATGGGAAAAAATGTTTACATAATGAGGGGTTGTTATATCATGGACCCATCGCATATTGAAATTGGGGATAATGTGACAATTAATCGCAATACAACAATATCTGGGCAAGGTGGGTTGACAATTGGTAATAATGTTATGATTGCACCTAACTGCACCGTCATCACCTCAAACCATGAATATAGAAAAAAAGAAATTCCTATGATGTTTCAGGGTGAAAATAGACAGCCGACAGTTATTAAAAATGATGTGTGGCTGGGAGCGAATGTTGTTGTTTTGCCTGGAGTAACAATTGAGAAGGGATCTATAATTGGTGCCAACGCTGTTGTCAGTAAAAATGTTGAAGCTTATTCAATTGTTGGAGGTGTTCCGGCTAAATTCATAAAGTATAGGTTTTCTCCGGAAGAAATAGAAAAAATAAAAGAAATAGTGTAATGACTTATAAAAAATAAATAATCACCCCCCCCTATGGAGCTATCAATTGTTATTACAACTAGAAACAGAAAAGATGATCTAATTCGATGTGTTAGGTCTGTTGATAATGCCGATCTTAGGGAAGTATCTTGGGAGCTTATTATTATTGATGATGCTTCAAGCGATGGAAGTGAAGTTCTTGAAATCGGTGACCTTGGTGTTTCCAGTGGAAAAATTGTTCACAATATGAGTCAGCAAATGATGGTGAAATCGAGAAATATTGGGGTTAAAAACTCTACGGGGAAATATGTCCTGTTTATTGATGATGATAACATTGTCGATGAAAAAATGATAGATATTTTGGTTGATTTTGCAGAGAAAAATAATGAATATGGAATTGTTGGACCATCGATGTATTATTTAAACACGAGGAAAAAATATCTGGACTTTCAAAAAATTAATTTGTTTACCGGAAAGACTTCTGGTATAATCGATAAAACAGAAAGAAAAATTTGTGATAGTGATGGCATCCCCAATGCATTTCTCATCAAAAGAGAAGTTTTTGATGCAGGCGGCCTATTTGATGAAAAGCTAATTCAAACTTTTACTGAACCAGATTTTGCCTTTAGTGCAAGAAAGTGTGGTTACAAATGCGGAATAGTCAAAAAAGCTAAAATTTATCACGATGTCAGCGCTAATGACGGTCTGAAGGCAAGGGCATTAGGTGGACAATATACTCAAAAAGCCTATTGCCTAATGAGAAATAGGACAGTTATTATTTCTCGATACGGGAGTATATTGCAAAAAAGCATGTATCTAATATTTTTTTCTTGGTTTTGGCCATTAGCCTATTC
>Ga0194062_1001391_pt1 | contig 10115 bp, 7 predicted proteins | sample SepL2225m_MetaG_FD_155481 | JGI IMG/M metagenome (GOLD analysis project Ga0194062, IMG submission 155481) | Anoxic zone freshwater microbial communities from boreal shield lake in IISD Experimental Lakes Area, Ontario, Canada - Sep2016-L224-25m | ecosystem: Environmental > Aquatic > Freshwater >... | reverse complement strand
TAATAGGGGCCATCGGTGGTCATAAACTGGCTTGTGCCATGGAACACGGGGATCAGGCAGAACAGAAGCATCGCGAGCCAGCCGGCACGCCGGTTCCCCCCGGACGCATGTGTCGCGAAGGCGGCCAGAATCAGCATGGAGACGAATGCGGCGAGGGCCGCAGGCAGGCGCACAGCCCATTCGGTGATTCCAAAGACATGAACCGCCGAGGCGATCAGCCAGGCGATGGCCGGACCCTTACTGTAATACGACCAATCTAACCGGCGCGACCAGTCCCAGTATTGAGCCTCGTCCGCGACTAGATCGAAGGGACAAAACCAGACCAGATAGGCGATTCTTGCGAGCAGGACGAGCACGGCGAAAAGAACAAGGCGGCTCCAGGAAGGCTGCGTGATGGGGTTGTTCTGAGGGGGTAACATGGTTATTGATTAGCAGGTTGGCAGCAGGGGAATCAAGTCGGTAACATCCTGATACAATGCTGCGCCGCGGGTTAGCAGGACCTGAACACGGGCCACAGCATCGCGGTTTCGTGTGTAATCCCGGTTTTCAATGCCTGCCGCGATAAAGACCGGCTTTCCGGCGGTGAGCGCCTCATCAAGGAGATCGAAGTTGGTGAGATTACCACTTCCGAAAGGGACGGGAGCCATGATCAATGCATGGGCATTCCGGGCCAGTTTCCGAGCCTCATCAAGCGCTTCCCGACTGATGGGGCAGAAGGGTTTTTCGAGCGCGGTGCCGGCGCCTAGAGCACTGGCGACCTCGGCATCCTTGTCTCCGAGGTTCAAAACGCCGCTGGTCAGGGTGTATCCGCAGAGGGAGAGGCGCCGGAGTATGGCTTCGCCGCAACCGCCTCCGCCAATAATATGGATGTGGAGCCCCTTGCCGGAGCCGGGGGCGGGTAAGCGTGGTGCGGCCAGAATGCTGATCCCCCCGCTGTGGGGATCCTGATGGACGCGTACATTGCAATGGTATACCCGGCGCAGCGTGTCCTCAGTCAGAACCGCAGCGGGAGTGCCGTCGGCGACCACCTGTCCGTGATCAAGAAGGATCAGACGGCGGCTGAACTCGGCGGCAATCTGGAGGTCGTGGCTGATCATCAGGACCGTGACTCCGTCATCGCGGTTCAACCGCTCCACTAGTTGCATGATCTCCAGGCGGTGATTGAGGTCGAGGTGGGACGTGGCCTCGTCCATCAGGATGATGCGGGGTTCCTGGGCCAGCACCATCGCCACGATGGCCCGCTGACGTTCGCCGCCGCTCAATTCGTTCAGGGGACGGTGCCGGATATCGGTCACATCGGTATAGACCAGGGCACGCTCAACCCTCAGGCGATCCTCTGCCGTGGGGCTTGAGAACCGTCCGATGGCGGAGGTTCGTCCCATCATCACGATCTCCTCGACGGTATAGGGGACGGGGACATCCAGTTCCTGGGGTACCACGGCGATGGTGCGTGCCCGCTCCGCAGGGGGCATCCGGTGAATCTCGGAGCCGTAGAGTTTTACAGTGCCTGCGGAAGGTTTGAGCAGACCGGACACCACTGAGAACAAGGTTGATTTTCCGGCTCCGTTGGGGCCCAGGATGCCGATCATCTCACCGGCTTCAATCTCAAGGGAAAGACCCTTCAGCACGGGGGTGTCGCGATAGCCTGCGGTGACTTCATGAAGATGGATGGCAGTCGTCATAACAGGGTTATCCAATCCAGCCCGGGGTTCGGTGGCGCTTCAGGAGGAACAGGAAGAAAGGACCGCCCAGGAGGGCGGTGATGACCCCAACCGGGATTTCGACCGGCATGATCGTCCGGGCAAGGGCGTCGCACGCCGCCAGAAATGCGCCGCCCCCTAGGGCCGCTGCCGGGATTAAACGGCGGTGGTCGCTCCCCACAAGGGCGCGCATGATATGGGGAACAATGAGGCCGACGAATCCGATAAGCCCGGCGACACCCACGGCGATGGCGGCGAGGAGAGTCGCCAGCAGCAGGGCAGTGAGTATTGCTACCTTGACCCGGATGCCGAGGTGATGCGCCATCTGATGGCCCAGCGTGAGGGCATTCAGTTCCCGCGACATGATCCAGAGTCCCGTGCACCCGGCCGCCACAAGCAGACCGCTGAGCCCAAGAACCGGGTCAGAGGGCATGTCCAGATTGCCGAGCATCCACCACAAAATATTATGCATTCCCTCAAGCGAGGCTACGGAAACGATAAACATGAGAAGGCTTGAGCACACGGCGCTGACGATTACTCCGCTCAGGATCAGGCCGTAGAGGGAGGGTGTGGAGCCGTGACTCGACAGGCCGTACACAAGGGCCAGCGTGACGACAGCCATCAGGAAGGCGCAGAGCGGAAGTGCGGTGGTGGAGATCCCTGCGAAGCCGGTCAGAATGGCCAGGGCGGCCCCGAGTCCGGCCCCGCTACTCACTCCCAGCACATACGGCTCCGCGAGGGGATTGCGCAGCACGGCCTGAAAGACCACCCCGGAACAGGACAGGGCGGCGCCGATGATAAAGCCCGCCAATACCCGCGATAGACGCAAAATCAGAATGTCGTACTGGGTTTGAAGGTCGGGCAATCCGATGCCCGACGGACCCATCAGGACGCAAAATGCCAGCAGTAGCGGCGCCAGCCCGATTACCAGCCAGAAGTTTCGCCGGTTATTCATGGCGTTCCCTTTCGGTTCAGAATAGTCGGCCGGATCAACTCGAGTCCCTGCATGACCCGGGGACCGGGCCTGACGACGAGATCATTGTCGAACCCGTCATACACACAGCCGTCCCGGATGGCGGCGACATGTTCCCAGCCCCGGCGCTCGAGGATCTGCTGTTTGACGGAATTCTTTCCAGCCATGAAAAAACAGAAGATGATATCGGGGTTCCGGTCAAGAACCCACTCCCCGGATACCGGAAAGTAATCGCGGTTGATTTCATCGCCGATGTTTTTCCCTCCCGCCAGGGTAACGAGGTCGGAGATAAAGGTGTTTCGTCCTGCCGCTGTCAGGGGATCATTCCAGATCAGCACCAGGACGCGGGGCGGGTGGGGGGCTGGAGGAACCCCACGGCAGGCCGCGATTTGCTGCGTGAGCCGGCTCGCGAGGGTGTTGGCTTCTGATTCCCGTTTCAGATGACGGCCCAATTGGATGATGGCGGGCGGAATGTCATCAAGCCGGGCGCAGGGGATAAGAACAGGATTCAGTCCGATTTTCCGGAGCTTAGCATCCAAGGTCAGATCTGCCAAATCGGTATATAACACTGCGTCTGGCTTGGCTGTCAGCAGCCGCTCCAGAGAGGGTACTCCGAAGTCTCCGATGATCGGGATCGCGCTCATTTTGTCCGGTGGGTAGTTGCAGGCCGAACTGCGCCCGACAAGTTGCGCCGTTCCCCCGATGGCGCAGATCATTTCCGTAAGATTGGGGGCCAGCGAGACAACACGGGGAAGGCCGGCGTGGACAGGAGGGTGTGGTGCTGGCTTGCAGCCCGCAAAAAGAAAGGATGCGAGGAGCGCGGTAATGAGTTTAGTAGGCATTTGTGCGTGCCGTAAGGGTGCGGAGCAGGATTTTGAAGTCGAAGGACAGGGACCAATTTTCCAGGTAATAGAGGTCGTACTTGATCCGTTCCTCGATGCTGGTATTGCCGCGCAGGCCATTGACCTGGGCCCACCCGGTCATGCCGGGTCTGGAAACATGCCGCCACATGTAACGGTCAATGTCGGCCTTGAACTTTTCCACAAAATGTGGACGTTCCGGCCTCGGGCCAATCAGGCTCATGTCGCCCCGGAGTACATTCCAGAGTTGGGGCAGTTCGTCAATATTGGTGTTGCGGAGGAACGATCCGATTCGGGTTCGGCGTGGATCGTTTTCAATTGTCCAGACGGGCCCTGTCTCCTTTTCAGCGTCGGTTCGCATGGTTCGAAGCTTGTAGATACTGAATTCCTTGCCGTTTTCACCACACCGTTTCTGTTTGTAGAAGACGGGACCGGGCGAAGAACGCTTCACCAGCAGGGCCACGAACGCGAGGAAGGGGGCGATGACCAAAAGGCCTACAAAGGCGCCGCAGATGTCCTCCAGTCGTTTGAGGATCCGGTTCCAGAAATAGTCCAATGGCCACCGGCTGACACCGAGGAGGGGAATGTCGTCAATGGTCTGCATGTCCATACTTCCGGTCATGATGCGGAACATGTCAGGCACCATGTTGAAGGTGATCATATTTCGCTCGCAGGCGAGGATGATTTCCAAAACCCGCTGGTGCCCGATATTGCTGTCGCTCAGGATAATCTGGTCGGCAGGATGGGAATCAAGAATCCTGTCAAGCTCCTGAAGTTCGCCTCGGATCAGGTAATTCGGCAAAGCGGGGTCGATATTAGCCGTTCCGGATCGGATAAATCCAACCACTTTTGATCGGAGGCGGGGATCCGCCTCGAGCCCGCGTTTCAGATGCGCGGCAACATAGTCCGTTCCTACGATAAGAACGCGTTTGGACTGATGGCCCCGTCGGGCCAGCCGGATTTCGAACCGGAACAGAAGATAACGCTCAACCATCACAAAGACCATAATGGCGAGACAAGAGAGCCCGATCGTGAGACGCGAGATGGGCGGTTCGGTACGGAAGGCGAAAGCCAATGCCGTGGTCAGAAGGATCCCGATCCCGATGGCCCGTATGAGCCTTGGGATTTTACCGGAAAAGCTGCCGAGCTGGGGGCGGACATAAAGGCCGAGGGAACGGAAAATAAAAAGAAAAATGAGAGTGGCAATAGCCGCGCCCCAGCCGTAGAGAAAGCACAGGTTGGAAGGCCAGCTGTCCACCCCGATAAGTCCGCTGTAAAACCGGAGCCAGATAGCCGCGACAAACCCGCAGAAAATGGCGAGGGCATCTGCGGTTACGGCCAGACCGCTCGTCAGCGCATCCATGGTATCGCGTATTCGCATATCAGGGAATAATCACCTTGATCTGGATGTTCCATTCTTTGGCCAGCCAGTCCATGAATTCAGCCTGTTCATGCGGAAGCGTATCGGCGAGCGTTTCAGAGAGAACGGTTCCCAGGATGAGTTCGCGCGCGTCGGGATTTGTGATGGTTTTCAGAAAGGCTTTGAGCGTGCTCCGGTCGGGGAAAAGGCTTTCTGCCTCGTCTGCCAGTTCATGAAAGGTGTCATCGCCCAGTTCATCGACGATATCCTCAATCTGGGACACCTCCATATCGGTAATAGTGCGATCACTGATAACGGCGACTTCCGTCAAGGCCACAAGGGCGAGTTGCTCATTACGGGACAGTTCTTTCAGGGTCATGGAGGTCCTTTCTTTTCTATTCAGGGTTCACGGTAGCATGATTTTTGCTGAACTGCATCATCGGAATCGTCTGGTTACTCCAGGATCTGGATTTCGGTTTCCAGGCAGATGCCTGACCGGCTCTTGACTTCCGCGCGGGCGATTTCGAGCACGGCCATTACATCGGATGCCCGGGCGAGAGGGGTCGTGACGATGACGTTGGCATGGTTCACGGAAATCGAGGCGCCACCCACGGTGAAACCCTTCAGTCCGGCTTGTTCGATCAGCTGTCCTGCAAAGCCGCCGGCTGGATTTTTAAAAATCGACCCTGCGGACCGCAGTCCTTTCATCCAGGAGCGGCGCTGCGCCAGTTCCGCCCTTTCCCGGATTATCGCGTCGGGATCTCCGGTCGTAAGTTGAAAGGCGGCTTCGATGATAATCTGATCACGCAAGGCTGGACAGGAGCGATAGCCGAAGTCCAGGTCGCTGCGATTGATGACGACTATCTTGTCATCACGGTCAATGAAACGCACCCAGGCCAGGGCATCGGCGATGGATTTTCCCCAGGCGCCGGCATTGCCCCTGACGGCGCCGCCAACGGTTCCCGGAATGGACTCGAGAAATTCTAATCCTGTCAACCCCTGATCCGTGCACTCGTTGAGAAGTTTTGTCAGGGATGTTCCGGCACCAGCCACCACGAGGCCGCTGTGTGACGAGAAGCGACGGAAGGGTTCCCCAGTCAGGCGCGCCACAACACCCCGCACGCCAAGATCACTGATGAGGACATTGCTTCCACCTCCGAGGATCTGGAAGGGGATCATGGCGGCGCGTGTCCATTTTACGATTTTAAGGAGGTCGTCCTCGCTGGCTACTTCCATCCAGAGATCGGCACGCCCTCCGACGCCCAGTGTGGTGCGGTTGGCCAGTGGTTCGCGGCCTTTGATCAGGGTGGACTGCAGGTCAATTTCACGGATGGCCCGACTTACGGGGCTGGTGAGATCCTCGATACGTTTGCGGCCCAGATCGTCGCGGGCCCAGCCGGCAATACGTTCCACGTCGCCGGCGCCGATGACCAGGAACGCATCGCCGATCTGCAATTGGCCTCGACAATAGTCCCAGGCGTTACGGAGGGAAGAGGCCACTCTGATGTCCAATTCCGGATGATTCCGGCAAAGGGCGTACAGGTCCCAAATTGATCCGCCCGCGAGTGGGGCTTCCGAGGCGGCATAGACCGGACATAGCACTATTTCATCCAGTCCCTTGAAAGCGGGAGGGAAGTCGGGGCCCAAAGCCCGGGTCCGGGTGTAGCGATGCGGCTGAAACACCGCCAGACTTCGCGGCCGGTTGAGATGACTGGAGGCGTTTACCAGGGCGGCGATTTCGGAGGGGTGGTGGGCATAATCGGAGATGACAATGAGATCGGCGCGGTCAATGATCCGTTCGAACCGCCTGCGGGGAAGAGCCACTTTGGCCAGTGCCTCCCGGAGTACCGGCAGGGGGATTTCCATCTCAAGCCCTACAGCAAGGCTTGAGATGGCATTAAGGACATTGTGACGGCCCGGTGCGGGTACCGTGAAGAGCCCTAGAGAAGTACCTTTCTGCGAGAGACGGAACTCTGTCGAGACGGGAGTTTCCAGGAGGACTTCTGCTCTCAAGGTGGCGTCCTTTGAAAATCCAAATGAGGTGGCAAGCGGGTGAGCCTTGCAGAGCTTGGCGGCACGAGGATCATCGGCGCAATACAGGATCCGGCGACGCGTTTGGTGGATGAACGTCCGGAAACACTGCTCAAAGGCGTCTACTCCGTCGAAATGTTCCATGTGATCGAACTCGACATTGGTGACTACGGCAATATCCGGGGCATACAGGGCGAGGGTGCCGTCGCTTTCGTCGGCCTCTACCACGGTGATGCCTCCTGTTCCGATTCCGGCAACCCCGCCAAGGGGCTCCGCCTCGCCACCGATACAAAAGGAGGGCGCGCGGCCAGCCTGGGTCAGGATCTGGGCAATGAAGGATGAGGTGGTCGTTTTGCCGTGAGTTCCGGCCACCGCCACGAAAGGGGTGTCGGCCAGCAGGGCGGAAAGGACCTCGCCCCGTTTGAAGACGGGAATTCCGCGAGTTATCGCCGCCTGGATTTCGTCGGATGTATTGGGAACTGCGGCGCTACGGACAACCCACTGCACATCCGGTGTTAGATGGGTGGGGGAATGGCGTTCGACGACTGTGATGCCCCGTTCCCGGAGCCAGCCTGCGAGTTTATTGATCATCAGGTCGCAGCCTGACACGGTGAAGCCCCGTGCCTTGAGGAGGACGGCGAGTCCCGCCATGCCGATGCCGCAAATGCCGGCAAAATGAACATGGCCTGAGCCAGACTGGATCAGTTGCGACAAGGGGGACGCTTCGGGGGTTATGGATCCTTTTCGGTGACCGTTAATTTCCTGATGCATGGCTCCCAAATTCAGTTAAAGTCGCGCTTGTCATAGTCAAACCCAAAACTGTGCAGAAGGGTACAGTGTTCTGTATAGTGCGTCAATTCAGCCGTCAAAGCCAACGTTACCGTTCTTGCGCGGCCATGAGCCGTTTAGAGCAACGGCTTGTTTTGTATCTTTTATCCAGCCGGAAACCAGCGCAACATTTCTCTGGATACGAGTTCGTGTCCCGCCCGGTTGGGATGGTTGCTCCAGGACAGAATGTCGGTTAAGTCTTCTGCGGAACTTTGCTGCAGGCAGGCCTGTAGGCTGTCCACCATGTGTCGTGCATATTCCGGAGAATTCTGAGCAATATTTTGTTTGTCTTGCCCAACGTTGCGGCTCACTAGCGCTGAACCCGTCAGGGCAAGGTGTGCAGTGCGGCCGGTGGTTCGGATCATTTGTCCGATTGAACATTTCCCGATCATTCATCTTTTATCCTTAAATGCCGACGAAGTTCGTCGAGTCGGATGTCCGGGGAGTCTGAACTGAGTCGGGGGAACCGGCCTTTGGTCATCAGGTAGTCGCCGTGGCGCTTGAGCATGATCTTGCCATCCTCCACCTCCACGGTCTTGATCTTCTTTTCCGCCGCCAGAATTCGGATTTCGGCCAGCTTCAGGAGTCGCTCGCATTCCGCCGGGATCGGGCCAAACCGGTCGCGGAAGGCCTGGCGCAGGGAACGGACTTCCTTGATGAACCCGGCTTCGGCAATGCGCCTGTACATGCTGACCCGCAGGCGCTCGTCCTCAATATAACTGACCGGAATAATGGCCGAATGGGTGGCCCCGGTGTCGGACGGGGAGAGGCTGATGAAGTCAAGGGTGACGTCGACATCAATCACAGGCGGGAGTGGCTCGCCTTTTCGCTTGGCGATGGTGTGGCGCAGCAGCTGGCAGTAGAGGCCGAACCCGACGGCCGCGATGTGGCCGCTCTGGTCGGCACCGAGCAGATTCCCCGCACCCCGGATTTCCAGGTCACGCATGGCCAGCCGGAACCCGGCGCCCGCCCCGGAATATTGCTTGATGGCCTGAATCCGCTTGCGGGCCGTGGGGTCGACATGGGCCTGGGCCGGAAGCAGCATGTAAGCGTAGGCTTTGTGCTTGGAACGCCCCACGCGTCCCCGCAACTGGTAAAGTTCCGACAATCCGAACCGGTCGGCCCGGTCAATGAGGATGGTATTGGCATTGGGAATATCAAGGCCGCTCTCAATGATGGTGGTGCAGAGCAACACGTCAAACTCGCCTGCAGCAAACTGGCGCATGATCCCGGCCAGGGCACCAGCCGACATCTGGCCGTGCCCGACGCCGATCCGGGCCTCCGGCACCAGGCGCAGAAGCCGGTCACGCAATCGGTCAATAGTGCGAACCCGGTTGTGGAGATAGAAAACCTGGCCTTCGCGGTTCAGTTCCCGCATCACCGCCTCCCGGATGACGGCATCGGAATCGGGTGTGACGATCGTTTCCACGGCGAGCCGCTCCTGCGGCGGTGTTTGGATAGTACTCAAGTCCCGCGCCCCGGTCAGGCTCATGTAGAGCGTACGGGGGATCGGCGTCGCCGTGAGGGTCAACACATCAACCAGTCTCCGGATATGTTTGAACTGTTCCTTGTGGAGGACTCCGAACTTCTGCTCCTCATCGATGATGACCAATCCGAGTTCCTTGAAGGTCAAACTGGGTTGGAGCAGGGAATGGGTGCCGATGACGATATCGACCTTGCCCTCGGCGAGCCCCTCGATGACTCCCCGCTGCTCGCTGTGACTGCAGAAGCGGCTGAGCATCTCGATTCGGACGGGGAAGGGGGCCATACGCTCGGCAAAGGTCTGGAAATGTTGCTGGGCCAGGATGGTGGTGGGAACCAGCACGGCCACCTGACGCCCCGCCATGACGGCCTTGAAGGCGGCACGAAGAGCCACCTCGGTCTTGCCGTATCCGGCATCGCCGCAGAGCAGTCGATCCATGGGGCGCTTGTTTTCCATGTCCTTTTTCACTTCCCGGATCGCCGATTCCTGATCCTCCGTTTCCTGATACGGGAAGGCGGCCTCCAGCTCATGTTGCCAGGGATTGTCGGGCGGAAAGGCAAAGCCGTCCTGCGAGTCGCGGCTTGCCTGAATTTCGAGCAAGGTTCCGGCCATATCCTGAACGGCCCGTTCGGCGGCAATTTTTTCGCGATCCCAGCGTTTCCCGCCCAATTGGTGGAGCGGGACACTGCGACGGCCGACGCCGACATAGCGGGTCAGCAGGTGCGCCTGGGCAACCGGGACATACAGTTTGGCTCCGTCGGCGTACTCGATGGCAAGGGCTTCGGTGAGTTGTTTATTGACCGTGATTTCGCGCAAGCCGAGATAACGGCCCACGCCATGTTCCACATGGACGACCAGGTTGCCGGGCTCCATATCGGTC
>Ga0194062_1001390_pt1 | contig 10117 bp, 5 predicted proteins | sample SepL2225m_MetaG_FD_155481 | JGI IMG/M metagenome (GOLD analysis project Ga0194062, IMG submission 155481) | Anoxic zone freshwater microbial communities from boreal shield lake in IISD Experimental Lakes Area, Ontario, Canada - Sep2016-L224-25m | ecosystem: Environmental > Aquatic > Freshwater >... | reverse complement strand
GCATTTCCAGCTCTATCTGGTGTACCTCCAGCTCATGGATGAGTTTCATTGTTTCATTTTCAGAAAGTGACGAAACTGTTGCTGGCGATTTCATTTTCAGCAGCTCTTCGGCTTTTTTGCGAAGGATTTCGGATTCGGATTTAATATTCGAATTTTTCGTCAATGTTTTTTATTGTTGCTGGATGACTTCTAATTTAAAATTTGTTTACCTGCTCGTCCCTGACCCCCCGTTCAGTCACATCTTCCAAAAATCCAAGGATGTAAAAGGGCTTGCCGTTTTTCCTGTTGATTTGTCTGAAACAGTCAAAAAAATTCCTGTAGCTTCCATCGGCGATCTGCCAACGGTATTCAAAGGAAAGGAGTTGACCTGCTTTCCAGTTTTTCAATTTGCCGGAAATCATGGCCGTATCCTCAGGATGGACCCTGGAAAACCACAAATCGTGATCAGAGGTAAATTTCCCCGGGTCGAACCCGGTTACCTGCTTCAACGATTTGTGGATGTATGACAGACAAGATCGCTGATCAGCACAGGACTCATATGGAATTATATTCATCGATTCGAGCAAAAAGGCAAACTGTTTATTGAATTGAATGCCTGATATTTCCAGCTTCAGTAAAGGTAGGCAGGCAGCAAGCCCATTGCCATTGATCGTTGGATAATTAACTTGTAGGACAAGTGCTAATTACTTTGTAGGACAAGTCCTACAAAGTAATTAGCAGTGGGGGTTTCTCAATGCCATTTTTTGAATAATAATGTATATTTGCTGACCATATTAGGCTTAATTCAGTCAGCATGACACCTGGATTATTATCAAATTCGGTGATGGAAAGTATTCGGCCCGGGTTCGTAACGGGCTTATACGGGGCAAGAAGGACTGTTAAAACTTTCCTATTACTTCTTGCGAACCTATGATCAGAAGGAGATTGACCTCATTGAAGAGTTAGATGGGAAACTGGCAGGAACGGAATTCAAGTGGAGTGCTAAAGCCATTAAACCACCCAGGGAATAGCAAAACAGTATATCATATCAATTTCTGAATTTCTTCGTTGGAAAGCCCTGTTGATTTGATGATAACATCAATGTCAACCCCGGAATGAAGGAGATTTTTAGCTATTTCAATTTTGCCTTCTGCTTTGCCTTCTGCTTTGCCTTTAATCTCACCAACTCTGTAATTCGACACGATCAAACTTCTTTCATATCGTTGTTGTTCAATATATTTCCCGTATTCTTTTCGTTCTTCTTCGCTCAGTTTCATCACATCCAGTTGCCTTTTTGCCTCTTTCAGCCCTTTGGCTTTAAACCCGTCCTTGATTTCACCTCTCTTGAAAAAATAGATCCACTCATCCAATGTGTCTTTGGCAACATCATTAAACTGGTTGACCTTGATAACATAATATTCAGGATAAATTTTTGAGATGTTTTCGGTATGATATAAGTTTTCCTGGTCTTTGGATAATTTCAGAATGTCGTGTTTATGAATGCCTTTAAACTCGGTTGTACCGTGGTAAATATAATCGTCACCCTGCCCCAGATCGAAATAAACAATATTTACAGATATGATTTTTTTTATCTGCGCATAATCCATTCCCTCGTCTATATTGTTCACCAGTAAAATGGAGGTGCCAAATAAAATCCGCAATAAATAGTCGTGTTCCTGGTTATTTTGTATTTCGATGATGATCAATTCGCCTTTGCTGTTCTGAACAAGCACATCTAACTTGTTGAATTTCTGGTATTTATCTTCTTTATTGCTTTCGCCTTCAAGGATGCTTTCGATTTTGATGTCTTCGCCGGTTAATTCCGATAAAAACCCTTCCAGAATACCGAAATTGGCTTTGTTTCTCAGCAATCTTTTTACTGCCCAGTCAAACCGTACCAGGTTTTTCATATTATTGATGGTTTTTAACAATACAAAAATAGGTTAATTTTAGCAGCCCCAATAGGTAATCACTACCCGAGATTATTATCCTTTGCAAACTGCATGAGTTGTATGTTGCTTTTCAGACCAAGTTTTTTGAAAATGCGTGAACGGTAGGTGGAGATTGTTTTTACGCTGAGCGCCAGTGTACGTGAGATTTCAGTAACCGATTCACCTGCTGCAAGTCGTAAAAGGATAAAATATTCCCGGTCGGAAAGGTCTTTTACTACGTTTATAGTTTTTTCTTTCTTGTATTCGCCAACCAGCAGTTCTGCAACAGTTTCGGTTATGTATTTATTTCCATCGAGAATCCTTTCTATGGCTCCAATCAGGTTTTCTGCAGCTTTTGCTTTTGTTATATATCCCATGGCGCCCGCTTTTATTGCCCGCAAAGCCATCTGATCCTCCTCGTACATGCTCAGCACGAGGACCGGAAGCTCAGGCTTGTAAGAATGTACATCCTTCAGAAAATCAAGGCCGGAGCGCCCAGGCAGATTGATATCGAGAATCACCAGGTCCCAGGGGCTATTGTGCATCAGCCGGGATGCTGCTTCGCTGTTTTCGGCTTCACCAAACATCAAGGGCTCGAATGCATCGGCAATGATCTTCTTTAGCCCCTGACGGAAGATATAGTGGTCGTCGACGATGAGGATTCTTTTCATAGGCTATTGGCCCTTAAGCATTAATTAGTTCTTAACGGTACTTTAATGTCGATCGTTGTTCCTTTTCCCGGAACCCCATTCATTTTAATTCTTCCGTTTATACCTGCGATCCGTTCTTTCATACCAATAATGCCAAACGATTCGTGACTGCCTACCTTTTCCTGACTGATTCCAATGCCATTATCTTTCAAATTTAAGGAAAATGCTGATGAACTGTTTGTGATAACCAAAGTGACATACGATGCTTTTGAATGCATTCTGATGTTATTCATTCCCTCCTGCACGATGCGGTAAATCGCGGTTGCCATTTTGCCTTTTAAATTCGATGAATCCTCACGGATCAAAATATCACAATTAATTCCGGTATCTTTCTGAAAGCTTAACAATAGTCGTTTTAACGCAGGGATCAATCCCATTCTATCAAGAATTATCGGGCGTAATTCAGTGATCACCGTTGTAACAGCATCCATACTTTGTTCAACCAGAAGTAACAGGGAATCAACTGCATCATGGACCATAAAATCCATTTTATCGGTGTTCCCTTTAAATGAAGTCAGTTCAATTTTCAATGTCGATAATAACTGTGCAAGATCGTCATGAACCGCACGGGCGATAAGCTTTCTTTCCTCCTCCCTGGCATTTTGCAGATAAGCATACAGTTGCTTATAATCATGTACCGATTGTTTTAACTTTTTCTGAGATATTTTGCGTTTTCCTAACTCAATTTTGATGTTTTTATTTAGATTCTCAAGTTCCTGTGTGCGCAATTCTACCTTTTTTTGAAGTCTCTTTTCTGATAAAACAAGGACTTTCTCTTTCGCCTGCAATGCATCCATGAGCATGCTCCCGGTAAGATCGACCACGCTTACAATACATTTTTTTCCATTCTCGATTACGATGCCGGTAAGGTGAACATAAATTGGTAAGTTACCCTTGGTTATCAGAGTCACCTCACAGGCTTCTTTGGTTTTATCGTTGAATACCTTTTCAAGAAAGAGATTGAAAAACGGTCTTGTGTCATCAGAAACAAAAAACCCAAACCGGCTGTTCTTCAGCTGTAGGCGATCTTTTCCAAGCAACGTTGCCCCGCTGAAATTTAGTTCGAGAATCGATCCTTTATCGGAGAGTGTAAAATAACCGGTTGGAGCTAAATCGTATAATGCAGTATATTTTTTGGCCGTAGTTTCTGCTTGCTCTTTTGAAAATGAGAGCTCTTTGTTTTGCATTTCCAGCTCAACCTGATGCAACGCAAGCGCTTCGTTTTGTATTTCCCGTTCAACTTTAATAACCTCCAGCTCATGGATGATTTTCAGTGTTTCAGCTTCTGGAAGGGAAGAGACTGTTGTTGGTAATTTATTTTTCAGCAAGTCTTCGGCCTTTTGGCGAAGGAGCATTTTATTATCAATTCTCTCTATCATTATTTCTTCTCCTGTACAGGCAGAACGAGTTTGATTTTTGTTCCAACCAATTTTTCGCTTGTTATTTCAATCGTTCCGTTCATTGCCTTGACGATCTGATAAGATATCGATAAGCCGAGCCCGGTTCCTTTTCCCTCCTCCTTCGTAGTATAAAAAGGAAGCATGACATTATGAATATCATCTTTGCTAATGCCGATCCCATTATCGGTAACTTCTACGAAGATATATTGATTTTCGTGCCAGGATCTGATTCCTACGAGCATTTCAACATCTTGCTGATTGCTCTTCTTTTCCATCACTGCGTCTTTGGCGTTGGCCAGCATGTTAAGGATGACCTGCTCAAATTTATAGGTATTGCCAACTATCAGGGGAATTTGTGGTTCGAGTTGAAGATTCAGGTTGATGGCATGGTGCTTGAACTGTTCCACGATCATTGAAGTAGCGTTTACGATGCTTGAATTAATGTTGAAAGATGACAGTATATAATCGTCCTGGCTTCTCGAGAATGCTCTTACATGATCAATAATATCGCGGATACGGGTAATGTTTTCGAAAATTTTGTCTGATTTATTTTTGAGAAATTCCATGTCCACCAATTCTTTTTTGGCTGTCTCAAATAAAATTTTATCCATCACCATGGAAATGATATTCAAGGGCTGATTGATCTCGTGGGCAATGCCCGCAGCCATCTCGCCAAGGGTCGACATGCGGTCGGTATGGATCTGCTTTGCCTCCATTTTTTTTCGCTGCGATACATCGCGTACGGTGATCATGAATGAAATGGGCGCTCCATTTTGGTTCTGCATGATTGTGGCGCTGATTTCACCGGTAAATAACGATTGGTCTTTTCTTCTGATCGTAAGCCCGGTATTTTGTGTAAGTCCTTCATCCGTTGTCTTTGTAAGCAGCTCATTCAATATCCCGGTCTCATCGGCAGAAACGAATTGAACAATATTTCTGCCTACCATATCAACTCTTGCATCGGCTCCAAATAAATTTAGCCCGATCACGGAAACCTCTATAATGATTCCCTTCAGGTCGATTAATACCATACCATCAGGAGAGGCATTTAACATGGTTCTGAACTTTTCTTCGCTGACCCTGAGGACCTGCTCTGCTATCTTTCGGTCGGTAATATTGCGAATGGTGTTCTGAATCCCGACTGATGGGTCATTTGACCTGACCCTCTTTGCAGAATGGGATACCCACCGCACTGCTCCCTGCGCATCCACAATTCGATATTCAAAGTCCTCAAGGTCCTGCCCGTCGTGAAAAACATTTTCCCAAGTCTTCTGGCAACGATCAACATCGTCGGGATGGATGATGTCGGGCATAATTTTTCCTATGAATTTTTCGCCCGGATAACTGAGTACCTTTTCACACTGAGGGCTGCAAAAAGTCGTGACGCCTTGTGCATCGGTCAAAATGATCAATTCCGAACTGTTTGATATCAGGGATTTATACAATTCTTCGCTCTTACGCATAGCTTCTTCTATAAGCATACGCTTGGTAACATCCCTGGAAACAGTCACAATGCCTATTGATTTATTAGTAAAATCCTTAAGAAAAGAAAAAGAAAGCTCAACCCATATCTTAGAACCGTTTTTATGGTATTGCTCCAATTCTATGGTCGGGTATGCCCTGATTTGTGCCGTCCCGTCTTTCTCTGCCGGGATGATTTTACCGGCAATTTCCAGGAATTTATGTAATGATGCAGGAGTAAGTATATGTTCCGGTTTTTGAGACATTGCCTCCTCTACAGTGTATCCCCTGATCTTTTCGACGGACGGACTGATGTAAGTTATGTTAAAATCCATATCCAGCAGTGCGATCACATCATTGGTGTTCTCTGTAATAATCCGGAATTTCTCTTCACTATGCTGTAATGAAATCTCGTTTGCCAGCATTAGCTCATGGTTCAACATCTCCAGCTCTATCTGGTGAACCTGAAGCTCGTGAATGAGTTTCAGTGTGTCGGCTTCAGCTGGGTTGACAGGCAGATGACTGGGTTTGTTTTTCAGCAACTTTTCGGCCTTTTGGCGAAGATTCCCGAACTCTGAGTTTATTCCTTTATTCATACCTGAAGCTTATACTGTGATGCAGCTTTGGCCGCTGACAAAGATTTTACTTCGATTGGATTTCCTTACTTTTCCGAAGTATCTCTTCGGCCTGCTTGCGTTGGGTGATATCGCGAATCTGACATTGGATTACCTTAAGGTTATTAACAGAATACACATTGCTGATGAACTCCACATTGATTTTACGCCCGTTTGCAGTTTCAAGCGGCAGATCTTCGTAACGCACAAATTCCTTCTGCTGCAATTCCAGGAATTTATCTTTGTTTGCAATGATATCATTCAGGAATCCTATTTCCCAGATCGCTTTTTCAATAAACTGTTCTTTTGAATAGCCCAGCATTTCTATTAAAAACGGATTCACATCTACGATCCTGCCGGTTTCTGCATCGAGTATCAGAATCCCGTCTTTTGAGGATTCAAAAAGCCGGCGATAACGGGTTTCGGAAATAGTAAGGGAGGCATTCAAAGCTTCCATTTTTATCTCCAGGTTCTTAGCTATAGTAATATCAGTAAATGTAATAACCAATCCGTTGATATAATCGCCTAAAGTGTGATAAGGCATAATACTGACATTATACCACCTTTTGTTGTAGCTCGAAATAGTGTTTTCGACAGGTATCATGGTTTCGAGTACCTGATGAGCATGGTTTTCTATTTCCGGGTAATCCAAATCGGTAACCAGGTCGGTAAACGGACGTCCGATATCTTTGCTGCGTAGTTTAATGATTTGGGTTACCTTATCGGTAAACCTGCGTATATTCAAATTTTTATCCAGGAAAAGGGTTGCAATCCCGGTACTGTTGAGCAGGTTTTTCATGTCGTCGCTCGCCAGAATAAAGTCACCTAATTTACTCTGCAGTTCCGAATTGACCGTGAGCAATTCTTCGTTGAGGCTTTGCATGTCCTCCTTGGAAGTGATTAGTTCCTCATTGACTGACTGGAGTTCTTCGTTAGTGGAAAGCAGTTCTTCCTGGGAAGTTTGCATTTCCTCGCGTGTGATTTGCAGATCTTCATAAGTCTGCTGCAGTTCAACCTCAAGCTCTGTATCTTTGAGACTTGACTTGCGTTTTCCTCTTTTCGGTTTTACTTTCAGATGTTCAATCAAGGCTGGCACATCGGTAAAAAGTATTAAAATCAGGCCCCTCATCATAACAGGGTTTTCGATACGCTGAACTGTGAGGTTGACGAAGCGGGTGTTCCCGTGTGTTTCTATTTTAACATTGCGTTTGATAACAGGATCCAAAGTGAGGGCTGATTCGCGCATAGCAACGGGCAGCACTTCGTGCAATCCTTTACAGATCATTGCATGAATATTCCAGTTAGCTTTCCCGGCAATAGGTTCAATGTAATTATTGATTTTGCCTGTTTGATATATGATGTCGCCAACGGCATTGATCAATACGCTGGCTGGGGGAAAGCGCTGAAACAAAAACTGATCGGTATGGGACTGTATATTTATCAGCTGTTTTGGTGGTATCTTGTTATCAGCCGCTTCTGTTTTCTTGCGGTAAAAGGGACCCGGGATATCGGCGCGTGCAGCCCCTAAAACGCTTGGTAATCGTTTGAATATCTTAAGGTCTCTATCAAGTTTCTTAAAACTTTCATTCTGGTTTTCAAAAATTTCACTTGTACCCAATACCAGAATACCTCCGGGATTAAGGCTGTAATTAAATAAGGCTAACACTTTTTTCTGTACTTCAGGTTCCAGGTAAATCAGCAGATTGCGGCATGTAAGCAAATCGAGCCGGGTAAAGGGAGGGTGATTAATTACATTATGCGTCGCAAACATTAGCATCTCGCGGATGGCAGGATTCACCTTATAGCCCTGGGGTACAACCGTAAAAAACCGGTTTAAGCGTTCGGGCGATACATCGGATGTAATGTTTGAAGGGAACACACCTAAACGTGCTTTCTCAATGGCATCATGACCGAGATCGGTAGCAAATATCTTCAGCGATAAATTTTTGTAATTTTTATTTTTTTCCAGAACTTCATTAAAAATAATAGCCAGTGAATAGGCCTCTTCTCCGGTTGAGCAGCCCGGAACCCAGGCACGGAGTTCATAACCCTGGGCCAGTTCATCCATCAGGGCTGGAAGAACGCTTTCTTTGAGCATTTCCCATACAGGGGCATCGCGAAAAAAGCTGGTAACGCTGATGAGCAATTCATTGAAAAGCATTTCGACTTCGCTGGGATTTTTCTGTAAAAAACCAACGTAATCGGTTATCTTATTTATCTGATGAACTCCCATACGCCGCTCAATACGACGATTCAATGTGCTTTTCTTGTACAGCGAAAAATCGTGTCCCGACTGTTCGTGCAGCATGATGATGATTTTTTGGAGATTGCCTTTGTTTTTATTCTCTGTATCGGGATCTGCAGGAAGTGACGGAATAATTTTAAGATAAGCGATCAGTTTGCCTGGTAATTCGTAAGCATCTGCTACAATATCGGCAATCACTGCCTTTGACGCCATGAGTGGCATCGAGTCGAATTTGGCTGAAGCAGGATTCTGAACCAGCACAATGCCATTTGTTTCTTTAATGGCTTTTACTCCGAGGCTGCCATCGTGGCCCATACCTGAAAGGATGATGCCGATACTTTTTTCATGCATTTCGGCAGCCAGTGAAAGGAGGAAAATGTCGATCGGTAACCGCAGTCCGCGCGGTTCAATCGGCTCGAACAGATGTAATTCGCCCTGAAGCAAGGTCATGCTGTTGTTGGGAGGGATCACATACACGCAGTTTGGCTTTACCTTTAAGCGGTGAGTTGCCTGGAAAACCTTCATCGCGGTATTGCGCTGCAAAAGCTCAGGCATAAAATCAGTATGATTCGGGTCGAGGTGCTGAATAATCACGAAGGCCATACCGCTGTGATTCGGCATATTCAAGAAAGATTGTCCCAATGCTTCGAGTCCTCCTGCCGAGGAACCGATACCTACAATGGGAAACCGGCCTGTTGAGGGTTTTACTGATTTTAGCTTTGTGATTTTCATGGAAAAGTTTTAGCAACGCAATATTTATGATGATGCGTCTACATGATAATCAGGCTTTAGAAATCGCTTCATTCCTAAATTCTACGTAAATATACATAACTATAAGTAAGAAAACAATGGATTCTTCAAATTGTCAGCTTATATTTGACTTCCAGGTAAAATCACATGACAAAATCAACAGAAGAACCAAACATGATTGAAATAACTGATATTCTTGATGAGTTTATGATACAGGGCCAGCCGGCAGGGATTGAACGCACCGGCTCGGGTCATATTAACGATTCATACCGTATCACTTTTGCTCCTGCCGGTTCACCTGAATACCTGCTTCAGCGGATTAATCACAGGATCTTTACCGATGTTCCTATGCTTACGGATAACATCCTGAAAGTAACCAGGCATATTTCAGGAAAACTGCATCCGGAGGCTGCCGGCATCAGGTTTACCGGTCTGAATCTCATCCCGACCAGGAACAACATGTTTTTCTATAAGGATATGGACGGGAACTACTGGAGGTTGTACAATTTCATCGAAGGCAGCAGGAGCTATGACCTGGTCCCTGGTCCGGAACTGGCATATGAAGGCGGGAAAGCTTTCGGCCTGTTCCTCACACTCACTTCCGATATGGATGCCTGCGAGCTGGCAGAAACTCTCCTGGATTTTCACAATATCGAAACAAGACTTGCTGCCTTCCGCAAGGTCTGTGCCAATGATGCCTGCAACAGGGTAGCTGAAACTCAGAACGAAATACGGTTTATTGAAGAAAGGGCGGATGAGATGCATACTATTCTCAGGCTGGGCCGCTCAGGCCGTATCCCTTTGAGAGTTACCCATAACGATACCAAGTTTAACAACATCCTCTTTGACAAATACGACAAGGCGATCTGCATCGTTGACCTCGATACCGTGATGCCGGGCTATGTGCTGTACGACTTCGGAGATGCTATCAGGACAGGGGCGAACACCGGGACCGAGGACGAGGCTGATCTGCAGAAAGTGAACATCGACCTGGGACTTTTTGCTGCTTACAGCAAAGGATTCATAG
>Ga0194062_1001388_pt1 | contig 10124 bp, 8 predicted proteins | sample SepL2225m_MetaG_FD_155481 | JGI IMG/M metagenome (GOLD analysis project Ga0194062, IMG submission 155481) | Anoxic zone freshwater microbial communities from boreal shield lake in IISD Experimental Lakes Area, Ontario, Canada - Sep2016-L224-25m | ecosystem: Environmental > Aquatic > Freshwater >... | reverse complement strand
AACGCTCGACTTTCCCCGATAAGTGCAAGAAATAGAGAGACAGACGAAATGGGTTGCTTCGCTGCGCTACGGTATCAGTTGACTCGTTCGCTCCCGCTCCGTTGCCTCCCGGCCACACATTTGACTTTCCCATCCAAACAAGGCGCTATCGCGCTGGTGTTGCCCTTACGGGCTGCCTTCGGCAGTCTCCCGAGCGGCTGCCCTCGCCGCCTGGGTGTGCTCCCAGCACCAAACGCTCGACTTGCCCGACTCACAAAGCGCTCTCGCGCTGGTTTTGGCGATGTGCCCTGCTATCTACCGGGCGATATTGCGCCACCTGCTCCGGTGGGGATGCCTCGCCAAGGCGTCCGTCGATTTAACATTTCCAATTTGCCAAGAGGGGGTTCGTCGGGTAGGATTTTCCTACTATGATGACCGTTCTTTCACAAAAAGGCCAAATTGTGCTGCCGGTGCCGATCCGCCGGGAGCTGGATCTTTCTCCCGGCGATGATTTCGAGGTTTTGATCGAAGAGGAAAACTCCATCACTCTCCGGCGGGTCTCCCGACCGGCCAACAGCGGGCTTATTGATCTTCTCTTCGCCTGCCCATCGCCTTTTGAGATTCCAGAGCGTGAGCGCGACTCGTCGAAGCCCCTCGATTTATGAGTTTTCTCGTGGACACGAACGTCCTCAGCGAGTCGGCGAAGCCCAAGCCTGATGCGGGAGTTATGACATGGCTGCGGGAAAATGAGAGGGATCTTTACGTCAGCACGATCACCGTCGGCGAGCTGCGGAGAGGTATCGAGCGACTGCCGGAGGGTGCCCGAAAAACAAAATTGCGCCACTGGCTGCAATCGCTCTGCGACTGCATGCAGGGCCGGGTGCTCGGCTTCAGCACAAGCTCCGCCCATGTCTGGGGCCAGCTCAAAGCCAAATGGGATGCCGCCGGCCTTGTCATCCCCACGCTCGACAGCCAGATCGCAGCTGTCGCGCAGCGGCACGGGTTGACCGTGATAACCCGCAACACCAGAGATTTTGTGAAAACCGGGGTCAAAGTTCTCAATCCATTTCACTGATCGCCAGAACGTTGCGGGGTAGGACTGATTGCCTTTTTGTCTTGAGAACTTCAGTATAAAGCCCCTTCGGGAATCAATTTTTCGCACAGAAAACCGTATGATCCAGCTTTTCACAAGTCGGCGCTTCCTCCCGCTCTTCCTTGTCCAGTTTTTCGGCGCGTTCAACGACAACGTGTTCAAGAATGCGTTCATCATGTGGGTGACCTACAAGAGCGCGCATGACATGGGCTGGAATGTCACCACGGCCGTGAATGTCATCATGGTCCTGCTCATTCTCCCGGCCATTTTCTTTTCCTCGCTCGCCGGACAGATCGCGGACCGGTTTGAGAAGGCGAACCTGGTGAGATGGACGAAGATCGGGGAGATCGCGATCATGGCCCTGGCGGCCTGGGGGTTTGTGGCGCAGATGCCCTATCTGCTCTTCGGGGTGGTTTTCCTCACGGGGATCCAGATCTCGTTTTTCGGGCCGCTCAAATACAGCATTCTTCCCAGCCACTTGGAGAAGAAAGACCTTCTGAGCGGATCGGCCATCTTTGAGGCCGCCACGTTTGTCGCCATCCTTCTCGGCACCGGCGTCGGCGGGCTGGCAATCCTCAGCCATGCGGGAGGCATCGAGCTGGCCGGGTGGCTCCCCTGGGCGCTCTGCGGGTTCGCCGTGGTCGGGTGGGCGGCCGGTTGCGCGGTCCCGCTCTCCCCCTCGACCGGGGCGCCCTTTCCGATCTCGTGGAACCTCCTGGCCTCCTCGAAAGAGATCCTGATGAGCGCGTATCCGCAAACCGGGATCTGGCGGTCCATGCTGGGCCTTTCCTGGTTTTGGACGATCGGGTCGATCTGGCTGGCTTTCATCCCTCCCTATGTGGCCGAGCAGCTTGCCGCGGACAAATCGATCGCCAACCTGTTTATCGCGATCTTCAGCCTCGGCATCGGCCTGGGGGCGCTGCTCTGCCAGAAGCTTCTCAATGGGGAGATCAGCGCCAAGTATGTGCCGCTCGCGGGGCTGGGGATCTCGTTCTTCACCCTCCTTTTCGTGGCCGCCCAGGCGCTTCCCGCCTCCGGGCCCTTCGCTCCGCTCTCCGCCAAAGGACTGGTCATCTGCGGATGTCTGCTCGGCATCGCCGTCTGCAGCGGGATGTTCAGCGTTCCGCTCTACACGATTTTGCAGGCGTGGTCCGAGGCTTCGCACTGCTCGAGAAACATCGCCGCCAACAACATTCTCAACTCGCTTTTCATGGTCGCCGGGAACGGAACTGTCGCGGTCCTTTCGCTGCTCGGGATGAGCAGCTACGTGATCCTTTCGATCATGGCGGCGCTCAACATCGGGGTGTCGCTGTATATCATCCGCATCATTCCCGAATCCGTGCTGCACACGTTCCTGCGCTGGATTTTGCGCGCGCTCTTCCGCGTCAAAGTGGAAGGGCTGGAAAACTATGCGGCGGCCCGCGAGCGCAAGGTCATCATCGCCAACCATGTTTCCTACCTGGATGCAGCGCTGCTGACCGCGTTCCTGCCGGAACTCCCGACCTTTGCCATCAACACGCAGATCGCCAAGAAGTGGTGGATCCGTCCCCTGCTTCTGTTCATCCGGGTCTATACGGTGGATCCCACGAATCCGATGGCGATCAAATCGCTGACGAAGGTGGTGAAGAGCGGGGTGCCGGTCGTCATCTTTCCCGAAGGCCGGCTGACCATCACCGGCGGGGTGATGAAGGTCTACCAGGGCCCGGGCATGATCGCCGTCCACGCCGACGCCGATATCATCCCGGTCCAGTTGGACGGGGTCCAATTCAGCTGCTTTTCCTATCTCGGAGACAAAGTCAAACGACATCTCTTCCCGCGAATCGCGGTATCGATCCGGCCGCCGGTCAGGATCGAAAAGCCGCCTGGCAATGCGAGGGAGACGCGCGCGGGCCTGGTCACGGTCATCTACGACATCCTCACGGAGATGGCCTTTGCCACGGCCCGGAAAGAGAGCCTTTTGTTCGAGGCGCTGCTGGATGCCGGCGAAACTCATGGCGCGTCCTTTCCGGTGGTGGACGACCACGGCTTTTCGCCGCTCACCTACCGAAAGCTCATCGCGCGGGCTTTGACGATCGGCCCGCGCCTGGTGAGCGGCGCCGCCCATGGAGAAGCCGTGGGCCTCATGCTTCCAAACAGCAAAGCCGCTGTCGTCTCGATCTTCGGCGTGCAATCCCAGTGCCGGGTCGCCGCCCTCATGAACTTTTCGGCGGGCGCGAAAAACCTGCTCAGCACGTGCGCGACCGCCCGTGTTCGGTTCATCTGGACCTCCTCGCGGTTTATCCGCGAAGCCAAGCTTCAGAAGGTGGTGGACGCGCTGGCCGCGGAGGGGGTGGAGTTCCGGTATCTCGAAGCCCTCCAGGAGGCGCGGAACGTGTTCGACTCCCTCCTCTTCGTCGCGGGGCTGTGCGCGCCGCGCCTGGTCTGGCAGTCCGCGCGCAAGGCTTTTCTGAAGCAGCTCACCGCCCGGAGCGCCAGCGACGCCCCGGCAGTGATCCTCTTCACCTCCGGCTCCGGCGGCACGCCGAAAGCCGTCGTGCTCTCCCACAAAAACCTTCTCTCCAACGTCCGCCAGCTCCTCGCCCGGATCGACCTGCAGCGGCAGGACCGGGTGTTCAACTGCCTGCCGATCTTCCACTCGTTCGGATTTACCGGAGGCACCCTCACCCCGCTGCTTGCGGGCGTGAGGACATTCATGTATCCGTCCCCTCTCCATTACCGGATCGTCCCGGAGCTGGTTTACCAGACCGACTCGACGATTCTTTTCGGAACCAACACCTTTCTCAACGGCTACTCCAAAAAGGCGCACCCCTACGACTTCCACTCGGTGCGCTATGTCTTCGCCGGCGCGGAAAAGGTCAAAGAGGAAACCAAAAAACTTTGGTCCGATGTCTTCGGCGTCCGCATCCTGGAATGCTATGGAAGCACGGAGTGCTCGCCGGGCATCAGCATCAACACCCCCATGTTCAATCAGCCGGGAACCGTCGGCAAGTTTCTGCCCGGCATCGCGTGCCGGCTGGAGCCGGTCCCCGGCGTCGCACGCGGCCGCAGGCTCTTTGTCAAGGGCCCGAACATCATGCTCGGGTATTACCTTCCCGAGGCACCGGGCCGGCTGGAAGAACCGGCCGACGGATGGTATGACACGGGCGACATTGTCGAGATCTCCCCCGACGGCTTCATCCGGATCCTCGGTCGCGCCAAGCGGTTTGCCAAAGTCGCCGGGGAAATGGTGTCGCTCACCGCCGTCGAGGAGATGGCGTGTGCGGTCTGGCCGGGAACCCAACACGCCGCGATCGCCATCCCCCATCTCCAGAAAGGCGAGGAGATCGTTCTGATCACCGAGAAAAGGGACCCCCAAAGAAAAGACCTCCTCGCCTATGCGATGGCGAATGGCATCCCCGAACTCTTCGTCCCCCGCACGTTGAGGGAGGGAAAACTCCCGCTCCTCGGAACCGGCAAACCCGATTATGTCGCGCTGCTTGCCCAATGCCAGCCCGCCCCGCAGGAGGCGCCTTCAGAAATTTTTCGGGATCAGAAAAACCGCGAGCCTGCGTAAACGCGAAGCATGCATGCTCTTGCGTTTGTCAGGGATCTCGGCGTGTCGGGTTGTGTTTTGTGAAGGTTGCCGGCGAGGGTGCCGGAAACCACACGCGGGGGCGCGGATGCTCCCCGGAAAAGCGCTCAGGAAACCTGGAGCCGCCGGGCAACCAGGCCCGCCAGGTATTCGCGGAGGGCCGGATCGGGAAGTTTTTCGAGCAGGGAATTAAAGAATCCGTTGACGATGAGCCGGCTGGCGGCCTCGCGGGGGATGCCGCGCGCCTGGAGGTAGAAAAGCTCGTCCTCGCTCACCGGGCCGTTCGTGGCCCCGTGCGAGCAGCGGACATCATCGCTCAGGATTTCGAGTCCGGGCATCGAGTTCGGGTCCGCCTCGTCGCTGAGGATGAGGTTGCGAACCTTCTGGTAGGCATCCGTCCCGTTCGCGCCGGGCTGAACTTTGATGAGGCCGGCGAAGATCGTCCGGGCTTTGTCGTCAAGGGAGTTGAGGTAAAGGAGGTCGCTCGTGGCGTTCGGGGCCACGTGATCCTGCAGCGTTCGCTGGTCGATCTCGCGGGTTCCATCCACCGGATTGATCGAATACATCTCGCTGCGGGCGCCCTCGCCGACGAGGCGGCTGAGGCTTTCTCCGCGCACAAAGCCCCCGCTGAAATTTGCGGTCAGCGACGTGCAGAGCGCGCGGGCGTCCACGATCGTCGAGTTCAGGTGGAAGGCGAGCGATTCGCGCGACCAGTCCTGCACGGCGACATACGTCAACACGGCCCCCTGCGCGAGGTGCAGGTCATTGACCCCGCAGGCAAACGCCGGAAGCCCGTCGGCGCTCTGGAAGCGGTCCACGACGGTGACCTTGCTGTTCTCGCCGCAGACGATGAGCGTGTGTGGGAAAATGGAGGATTGCGCCCCCTCGACCCAATGGAAAATTTCCACCGGAAGCGAGACCTCGATGCCCGGCGGAACATAAAGAAACGCGCCGCTCGTAACACTTCCTTTGTGCAGGGCCGCATATTTATGCGATCCCAGCTCGACGGGCTGGGCCATGAAATATTTTCTGAACAGCGCCTCGTGTTCCCGGGCCGCGACTTCCAGCGGGGCGAAAATAACCCCCTCGGGAAGCCTTGAGGAGTCCTCGTGGAGGAGCGTATTGTTCGCAAAGACCATCTTGGCCGAGAAGTGCTCCAGACCGGCCGAGGCCACGATGAGACGTCCCTCGTTCGAAACCGCCGGCGCAGGGACGAAGGGCGCGAGATCCAGCGCCGCAAGATTCGCAAACCTCCAGGCCTCATCCTTGCGGGTCGGCGGAGGAGTCGATTCGTAATCCTGGATCGCGGCCCGCTGGTCGAACCATTCCGGCCAGACGGGGGCCTCCAATTCATTTTCCATAAGTGTCATAATCACAGATGATCGGGGTCGCGGTCAACCGACCGAATCTTCCATTTCCAGATCGATCAGGCGCTTCAACTCGACCGAATATTCCATCGGAAACTGCTGCACGAGATCGTTGACGAACCCGTTGACCGCGAGGCTCATCGCCGCCGCCTTCGGAATTCCTCGCTGCTGCATGTAAAAGATCTGCTCGGCGTTGATTTTGCTGACCGACGCCTCGTGCTGGCCGGAGTTCTCTTTGCCGCGGATCGTGATCGCCGGGTAGGTATCGGTGCGGCTCTCGGTGTTGATGAGAAGCGCGTCGCACTCGGTGTTGTTTTTGCAGCCCTTGAGGCGCTTTCCGATTTGGACGAGGCCGCGATAGGTGGAACGGCCTTTGCCAAGGCTGATGCTCTTCGAGACGATGTTGCTCGTGGTGTCATCCGCCGCATGGACCATCTTCGCGCCGGTGTCCTGGTGCTGCCCGTCGCCGGCCAGCGCGATTGAGATCACCTCCCCGCGCGCCCTGCGGCCTTTCATGATCACGCCCGGATATTTCATTGTGAGGCGGGATCCGATGTTGCAGTCGATCCACTTGATCTCCGCGTCCTCGTGGGCAAGCCCGCGCTTCGTGACGAGGTTGAAGACGTTCCCCGACCAGTTCTGGACGGTAATATACTGGATCTTTGCCCCCTTGAGCGCGACGAGCTCCACGACCGCGCTGTGCAGGGTGGATGTCTCAAATTTTGGTGCGGTGCAGCCCTCCATATACATGACCTCGCTGCCTTCATCCGCGATGATGAGCGTGCGTTCGAACTGCCCGAAGTTCTCCGCGTTAATCCGGAAGTAGGCCTGGAGCGGATGTTTCACCTTCACGCCCGGCGGGATGTAGATGAACGATCCGCCGGAAAATACCGCGCTGTTCAGCGCGCTGAACTTGTTGTCTCCGGTCGGGATGACCTTGCCGAACCACTTGCGGAAAATCTCCGGGTGCTTCTGCAGTCCGTCGGTCGAGCCCACGAAGATCACGCCCTGCCCGCCGACCGCCGCCTTGATGTTCGAATACGCGGCCTCGCTGTCGAACTGGGCCTCGACACCGGCGAGAAATTTTCTCTCCTGCTCAGGGATTCCGAGCCGCTCGAACGTGCGCTTCACATCCGCCGGAACCTCGTCCCACGAGCGCTTCGGCGCGGTCCCCTGGGACAGGTAGTAGCGGATGTTTTCGAAAACGATGTTGTCGAGGTCGTGGCTCGCCCAGTGGGTCGGCATCGGCATGCCCTGAAACTTTCGCAGCGCGTCCTTCCGGAACTCCCGTATCCAGTCCGGGTCCTTTTTCACATCGCAGATGTAGTCGATCGTCCGCTCGGTCAACCCGAGCCCGGCATCGAACTCGTAGTCCACGTCGTAGCTGAAGTCTCCGACCGAGCGGTCGATGTTCAGATCGTGTTTGGTCTCGGTGCTCATGGCGTGATCAGGCGCTGGCGAGAACCCCTTTTTCGACCCAGTCGTATCCCTCGGCCTCGAGTTTCAGAGCGAGATCTTTGTCGCCGCTGAGGACGATCCGTCCATCGACCATCACGTGGACGACATCGGGCACGATGTAATCCAGGAGCCGCTGGTAGTGGGTGATCACCAGGAACCCCCGGTCCGGCGAGCGCAGCGCGTTCACGCCGTCGGAGACGATTTTCAGCGCGTCGATGTCGAGCCCGCTGTCGGTCTCGTCGAGGACCGCATACTTCGGCGCGAGCATGGCGAGCTGCAAAATCTCGCAGCGCTTCTTTTCTCCGCCCGAGAACCCTTCGTTGACCGCGCGGGAGGTGAAGTTGCGCGGGATCTTCAGCGAATCCATCTTGGCGTAGAGCTCCTCGTAGTATTCGACGGCATCGAGTTCCTCGTCTCCGGTCAGCCGCGCCTGGCGGGCGGCCCGGATAAAGTTGGCGATCGTCACCCCCGGCACTTCCATCGGGTATTGGAAGGCCACGAACAGCCCGGCGCGCGCCCTCTCGTCGGGCTCCGCCAGCTCGAACAGAGATACGTCATCCAGTGTCACCGAACCCGCCGTCACCTCGTAATCCGGGTGGCCGGCCATGACCTTGGCGAGCGTGCTCTTGCCCGATCCGTTTTTGCCCATGATGGCGTGGACTTCCCCTTTCGGGACTTCGAGATCGAGTCCGCGAAGGATTTCGCGGTCCCCGATGTTGGCGTGCAGGTTTTGGATGTGGAGTGACATGGAAATGGAGGTATTTTTCAGGTGTTGCAATCGGGGCAGAGGCCGCGGACGGTGACCTCGGTCTGGGTGACAGAAAACGATTTTGGAAGCTGCCAGACGTCGCCGGCACGGGCTCCCTTGGCGACGGAAATGTCCTTCACCTTGCCGCACCGCTCGCAGACGAAATGCCCGTGCTCCTTGAGGTTCGGGCAATACCGCGTGGCGTCGCGGTCGACGTTGACCTGCCTGGCAAGGCCGCAATCGACCAGCGTCTCCAGGCAGTTGTAAACCGTGGCCAGCGAAATTCCCGGAATCCGCTTCTTCGCGCGCAAAAAAACCTCGGTCGCCGTCGGATGATCCCGCTCGGCCAGCAGCACATCATAGACCTCCCGCCGCTGCGGGGTCAGGCGGTGCCCGCTGTGGCTGATCAGCTCCTCATACCCGGAGATGGCCGGTGATTGCTTCAACATGATCGCGCAACTTACTGCGTAAAACCCGTTGATCAAGAATTATTCTAAATAAAAAAAGCCCCAGCCGGCGTAGGGCGGCTTTGCCCCGCAGAAACCTGACAGTGGCGGGAGGACGGAAGGACGGAGTTCCCGATCCGTCCCGGCATTCCTGAACGCATCAGGAACGCAGCGGGAGCTGCGTTCTTCGGTCCGTTTTCTGTCGGGCTCAGTAGCTGTGCTTCGTGAGGCTGGTCTTGCCCCGGAAGACCCAGTAGATGCAGGCCGTGTAGGCCAGGACGAGCGGCACGCCGATGAGTGCGATGATGAGCATGATCCCCAAAGTCTTCTGGGTGGAGGCCGCATTGTAAATCGTGAGGCTGTTGGCGGGGTCCGGGCAGGAGAGGACCATGTTCGGGAAATACGTGAGCCCGAAGGTCGCCATCATGAGGCCCATCGCCGCGCAGGAGGAGAGGAAGGCGTTGAACTCGCGTCCATGGTGGATCTCGCGGGGGATGTTGAGCACGATCAGCACATTCACAGCCACCACGGCGAGCACATACGGTCTCGCCCGCACAGTTTCGAGCACCCACGGCACCTCGACCAAGGTGTAGAGGTTGAAGAGGAAATACGAGGCGAGGAAAAATCCGATGAGCCGCGGGATCCAGCCGCTGACGATCCGGTTCAGGTCGCCATCGGTTTTCATGGCGAGGTAAATCGCGCCGTGCATCGCAAATAGAAGGACCGTGGTCAGGCCCATCAGCAGAGCGTAGGGGTTCAGGAGCCCGAAAAAAGTTCCGGCAAACTCGTGGTCCGCATCGAGCGGGATGCCGCGCACGATGTTCCCCATTGCCACGCCGATCAGGAGCGCGGAGACGAAGCTGCCCGCGCTGAATGCCACGTCCCAGAACTGCCTCCACCACGTCCATTCCTCCTTGCTCCGGAACTCGATGGCGACCGCCCGGAAGATCAGCGAGCAGAGCAGCAGCATGAAGGCCAGATAAAACCCTGAAAACACCGTCGCGTAGGCCATCGGGAACGCGGCAAAAAGCGCGCCGCCGCCGGTGACCAGCCAGACCTCGTTGCCGTCCCACACGGGGCCGATCGAGTTCAGGAGCAGCCGCCGCTGCTCGTCCTTCCGGACAAACAAATGGAGGATCCCAACGCCCAGGTCGAAGCCGTCGAGCATCGCGTAGCCGGTGAAGAGGACGCCGACGAGGACGAACCAGACAATGTTGAGATCGAGGATGTTCATGCGCGTGGGGTTGTTCGGATCAGGGCTTTCCAGCTCTCGGGCATCTTCTCGCTCTCGTCCTCGTCATCCGGCCCGTGGTGGATCTTCCGGGTGAGAAGGAAAATAAACATGACGAAGAGGAGCGCGTAAACGAGGCCGAAGAGGATCAGCGAGGCGATGATCTGGTTGGCGCCGACGACCTTCGACAGCGACTCGGATGTCTTGAGCATCTGATAGACGATCCACGGC
>Ga0194062_1001387_pt1 | contig 10124 bp, 8 predicted proteins | sample SepL2225m_MetaG_FD_155481 | JGI IMG/M metagenome (GOLD analysis project Ga0194062, IMG submission 155481) | Anoxic zone freshwater microbial communities from boreal shield lake in IISD Experimental Lakes Area, Ontario, Canada - Sep2016-L224-25m | ecosystem: Environmental > Aquatic > Freshwater >... | reverse complement strand
TTTGAATGTGATTGAGGAGGCCGAGGGCTATCAGGCCCTGGCGACTGAGTTCAATCTGACTCAGGACGAGATCGCCAAAAAAGTCAGCAAAGGCCGCGCCTCGGTTGCCAATGCCCTGCGGTTGCTCGCCCTGCCCAAGGAAGTGAAGAAGTTCATGACCGAGGGATTGCTTTCCGCTGGTCATGCCAAGGTGCTTTTGGCGCTCCCCACCGAGCCCGAGCAGTGCCGGATGGCGGAGCGCGTGATCAAGGATGGTCTGTCGGTTCGGGATCTCGAGCGAATCATCGAGCATGCCCGAAAAATTCCCAAGAAGCGGACGCCGGGGAAAGAGGATATTCCTGCCAGCCACCTGGTCTTTCTCGCGGACAAATTGCACCAGTATTTCGGGACGAGTGTTCAGATCCAGCCCTGTCGGACGACCGCCAATGGGCGTAAGGTCAAAGGTAGCGTCCAGATTGATTTTTACACGAACGACGATCTGGATCGTGTCCTGGATCTTCTGGGCCTTACGGATCGTGGATGAAAAGGGTGTTTCTTTCCGGTCTCCTGTTGTGCGCCTCGTGCGGGCCTCAGCAGGTGCCACCCGCGCCGTCTTCTTATGACCCGTCAGCCCTGACAGGTGAATCCGCCTTTCGTGAAGTGGAGCAGTTTGTTGCTCTGGGCTCGAAAGTGCCGGGCACGGAAGGCGCGCGCAGGGCCGCCACGGCGCTCATTAATCGTTTGACTTCCCTGGGGGTGACGGCCGAAAGAGATGAATTCCGCGATGTCACTCCCAGAGGGACCGGAATCTTTGTCAATGTCACGGCGACTTTACCGGGAGCCAAGCCCGGCCTGATTATTCTGGCCGCCCATTGGGATACGAAATCCGGCATAGAAGGGAATGGCACTTATTTAAGCCCAGCGTTCGAGGTGCCTGCTGCTGGTGTACCGGCTTCAGCCGGTCTTTCTGGGTCGCAGCCGCCTGAAGGCGGTACACCAACCGTCGCCCATCCCGAACAGTCCTTAAGTAAACGCCATTCCGGTGTAGAAGGCTTTGTCGGGGCAAATGATTCGGGATCGGGAGTGGGGGTGTTGCTGGCGCTGGCTCCGATTCTCAAGTCGGGCACGAACGAACGTCCTTCAGTGATGCTGGCCTTTCTGGATGGGGAGGAGTGCCAAGTTAATTACGGCCCGAACGACGGTCTTCATGGTAGCCGTCATCTTGTCGCCGGGCTAGTGGCTTCCGGGCGCGCCCGTGCTGTGCGGGCCATGATTCTGCTGGATATGATAGGGGATCGGGATCTGAATGTGGCCATCCCCCGGAATGGCACCCCTGAACTGATTTCCGCCGTGTTCAAGGCGGCTGAGGCAAATGGGACCCGGGAGAAATTCTCCCTTTCCAGACAAGGAGTCCTTGATGACCATCAGCCGTTTCTCGATGTAGGCATGCCCGCTGTGGATCTCATTGATTTCGATTATGGGTCGGTTCCCGGTGCGAACGACTATTGGCACACTCCTGCCGATACCGTGGATAAGCTCAGTCCCGCCAGCCTGGAAACCGTGGGGCGGGTGGTGCTGCGGATGCTGAATGGGTTGTATTAAGTAACGTTAATATATTATCTTTATTATTGAAAAAACGTAAGAAGAAGACTATATATTATCCTTATGGAAGTGTTGAATCAGTCAATGCCGGAAGAGATGGCTGTAACTTTAGGAGCCAAGGCGAAGGACTTGAGGCTGTTAGCGGGATGGAAGCGCCTAACGCTCGCTGAGCGTGCGGGGGTTTCCGGGGCATCACTTAAACGATTTGAGCAAACGGGGCAGGCTTCGTTGGAACTTGTTTTGCGTGTCGCCTTATCTCTGGGACGACTGGCGGAGTTTGAGGCGTTGCTCGCCCCTCCTCCTGCGCGGAGTATCGATGAATTGGAACGGCGGTTGCGGCAACCTCTGCCAAAGCGGGGCGTACGGTGAAGCGGCTTGCTGTGCGTTATCACAGGGCGCCCGGCCAGGTGATTCCCGTGGGCGAGTTGGCGGAAGACCGCGGGAGCTATTTTTTCGAGTTTGACGAGTTCTTCATCACGCAGGGGAGCCCACTCTCGCCCTTCAAGTTGCCCGTGGTACCCGGGTTACAAACATTCCAGCAGTTGCCGGGAGTGTTTGATGATGCGCTTCCGGATGGGTGGGGACGTTTGCTGATGGACAGGTTTCTGCGTCAGAGAGGGACCTCGCCTGCCGCCTTTACTGAGTTGGACCGCCTGGCATGGATGGGTAAGAGTGCCCTTGGCGCTCTCTCCTTTCATCCTTCGTCACGAGAGTCGGATGAGGTTGTGAAGGGGGGGGGACTGGGGCGGTTGGCAAGAGAGGCGCAAGCCGTGTTGGAAGGGGACGCCGCCGTTGTTTTGCCTGAACTCCTGCAGGCAGGTGGCTCGCCCGGCGGGGCGCGTCCGAAAGTGCTGGCCGGAGTCTGTGGGGATGACCTTGTTACGGGGCCGGAGCCTTATCCCGGAGAGTATGACCCGTGGATGATTAAGTTTTTTGCGAGGACTGATTCACCGGATACGGGAGCGGTGGAGGCGGCTTACGCCCTCATGGCTCGGGCGGCGGGAATTTCATTTCCGGAGCACAGGCTGTTCGAGGTTCGGGAGGGTCGCTTTTTCGGCGTCAGGAGGTTTGACCGGGAGGGTCTGCAGCGCATTCACATGCACAGTCTGGGGAATCTGATTGGCGCCAACTTCCGCCTGCCCTGTTTGGATTATCAGGATATCCACAAAGTGGTGCGCCTATTAACGGGAAATATGGCGGAGGTCCGGAAGGTTTACCGGCTGATGGTTTTCAACGTGCTGGCTCACAACCGGGATGATCATGTGAAGAATTTTGCTTTTCTTTACAAGCCTGAGGAGGGGTGGAGGCTGGCACCAGGGTTTGACCTGACCTTTGCCGAAGGGCCCGGTGGCGAACACACGACGTCGGTTTGCGGAGAGGGACGGGCACCCGGTCAGGAGCAGTTCCGCCGTGTTGCCGCAGGGGCCGGTATCGGCGCAACCGAAGCCGCGCAAATCGAGGTCGAGGTCCTTGCGGCTGTAAAACGGTGGCCCTCTTTTGCGCGGGACTGCGGTGTTCTCAAGCCAACCATCAATCGAATCGGGAAGATCCTGTAGGAGTATTATGAATGGTCTCATAATTGATTGTACATGAACTCAGGGTAGGGACGGCTCTCCGAGCCGTCCGCGGAGGCCTCGGAGAGGCCTCCCTACCCAGATCATGTAAAGACAATAGTGAGACGGTTAATATCTTACTCCGCCTCGGGATCCTTGAGCCCGGCCAACTGATCGGCGATGCCGGCTCCGATGGGGTCGATTTTCTTGCCTTCGAGGATCTTGGTGACAATCGCCTTGGTGTCGCTGGCGAAGTCGCTTTTCAAAATCCATTTCAGGAAACCGGGATCGACCCGGGCGAGTTCGGTGAGCCGCTCGCCCTTTTTCTTGCCGAAGTTGATCGTGATCTCGCCGTTTGTCCAGCGAAGCTTACCGTCCCGGTCAACCCAGGAAGGATCCCTGAGATTGCAATATTTATCCAGATCATCAAGATTGCGGGGCAGGTCGCTGTACTTGGCGAACTGGCCTTCCAGCACACGGACAGTGGCCAGAGCATCGGCTTCAGCCCGGTGTCCTTCCAGGAAAAGCTCGCCGCAATAGAATTGCAGGGCGGCCTTCAGGTCACGGGGTTCCCGCTTATGGAAGATCCGCTGGGCGTCCACGATGCGCCGTCCGTCCATGTTGAAGTTGACGCTGGCCCTGAGGAATTCCTCGATGAGCATGGGAATGTCGAAGCGTATGACGTTGTAGCCTCCGAAATCGCAGCCATCCAGGAGTCGGTAAAGTTCAGGCGCCAGGGTCTTGAACAACGGTTTATCGGCCACATCGGCATCCTTGATTCCGTGGATGACGGTAGATTCGGGAGGAATCGGAATTCCGGGATTGATGAGAAACGAGTGGAGCTGGTGTTCGCCTTTGGGTGGCATCAGCTTGATGATCGACAATTCAATGATCCGGTCGGTCCTCGGGTTGATCCCCGTGGCCTCGATGTCAAACACGGCCAGCGGTCGATCCAGTTGCCATTTATACATGTGAGTCTCCAATTGGGAGGGCACCATAGCGGAGCTTTTTCAAAAAAGCAACGCAAGCTATTGACATGGCACCCCGTTTTAGACATGATGGCGCGCCCTGAAACGAAAAAGGGTTAGATTTGGAGTAAGACGATGTCGATGCATGCCAGTTTGAAGTCGGCGGACAAAATCGCCGCAAAACGTAACGTCCTCAAGCGGTTCGAAAGAGTGGACCTCCTGCGTAAACGCGGGAAGTGGAAAGAGGGCACCCGTGGATTCGGGCTCCCGAAGACCAAGCCTGAATAAGCCGGTTCGCCTTCAGAAATACCTCGCAGCCTGCGGGGTAGCCTCCCGGCGTGCCTGCGAACAGTTCATCGCAGACGGCCGGGTTTCCGTTAATGGTGCGCCTGTCATTCAGCAGGGTTTCTGTATCAATCCGGAAACCGATGCTGTCGAGATGGATGGCCAACGCGTCTTTCCTGAGCAGAAGCTCTATTTCATGCTTAACAAGCCCCTCGGGGTTCTGTGTACCTGCATGGATACCCATAGCCGGCGTACCTTTCTTGATTTTTTCCCGGGGATCCAGGAGCGATTGTATCCCGTGGGACGACTGGATCAGGACAGCTCGGGGTTGCTTCTTGTCACCAATGACGGCGATCTGGCTCTGCGCCTGACCCATCCCCGGCATGAGGTTGCCAAGACCTATCATGTCCGCCTTGATGCCCCCCTGACCGAAGATGCCCGTCGCCGGATGCTTGATGGCGTGGAGTCGGATGGCGAAATGCTTCGGGCCGAGGAGATTACGGCCCTGCCCCGGCTCCGAACGGAATACCGGTTTATTCTCAAGGAAGGCCGCAAGCGCCAGATCCGGCGTATGGTGGCGAATGTCGGGTTTGAAGTGTTTGAATTGCGCCGTGTAGCCATTGGGTCGCTGGTTTTGGGTGTGTTGCCAGAAGGAAAAGCCCGCGCGCTCTCCAGTCGCGAAGTGGAAACCCTGTTCCGGGAAGCCGGGATGGGGACGGGTGAGGGAGAAAAATCCGGAAAGCAGAGGTCAGCATGAACATGAAATGGATGATTTTTGGACTGCTTTGGGCGGGATCTGTATTCGGGCAGGGCGTGACAAACCTTGAAGTCCGCACCTTGGCCGACAAGGTGAATTTGAGGGTTCGGCCTGAATCTGGAACCGAAGTTGTGGCACAGGCCGGGGATGGGCAGACATTGGTCGCCATTCGGATTGAGGGGGATTGGTTTGGCGTCCTGGCGCCCACCAATGCCGGGGTCTGGTTGAAGAGTCAATTTGTGAAGGACGGGGTGGTGACGGGTGACAAGATCAAGCTTCGCTCCGGCCCCGGAATCAGTTACCGGGATGTCGGGTTGCTTCGGAAGGGCGTTTCGGTGACGGTACGGGAAACCCGCGGGGAGTGGCTCGGGATTGCCCCGCCGGCAGACTTGATGTTGTGGGTTAATCGGAGTCTGGTGCAACCGGTGCCGGTGCCGATTCCCGAAGCGTCGCTTATGGCGTCTGCGCCCCCGATCGAGGGTCAGCAGGACGCGTCTGCAGCGGCGGTACTGAAGCGCGAGCTTCCGGCAGGGTTGACGCAAGATCATCTGGCTCCCGTTTTGGGACAGGGCGCCTTGGTTGAGCGCGCGGGTACGGTCGAGCGGGTGCCTTTAGCCTTTTTCAGGGGTGTGGATTACCGGCTTGTCGATGTAAGGGATGGTACGAAGGTGACGGTCTGTTTTCTAGAGGGCAATGACAGCCAAATGCCCTCGCTGGTCGGTCGCCGGCTTCATGTGAAGGGTCGCGAATATTGGTTGAAAAACCAGCGGTACGCCCTAGTCTATCCCGAGTTAATAACCCCGACCGTGGATTAAGCAGGGTTGTCCAGGATTTCCCGACTATGAAAAAAATCAGCCTGTTTGTCGTTGTTCTCCTTCTGATCGCGGGTTCGGGTATTGTTGTTCTGAGGAATCAGCGGACTGAAGCGGCGGCGGCAACCAAGGCGGCGACGGCCAAGACTGCGCCCGTTCCGGTATTGTTGGCCCCTGTGACAACGCTGACTGTGCCCGAGGAAATCAGCACGTTCGGGTCGGTTGAGCCGCTGAAAACGGTGGCTGTTAAATCCCAGATCACAGGAATTCTGGCGAAGGTGTTGTTTGCCGAGGGGCAGGATGTGAAGGAAGGGGATCTCCTGTTCGAGATTGATCCCCGTGGTCCCGAGGCGGCTCTCAAGCAGGCCGAGGCCGTCTGGCAAAAGGATCGCGTTCAGTGGGAGAATGCGGTGAAGGAGGCCGGGCGTCAGGAGATCCTTCTGAAGAAGGGGATTTCAGCACAGGATGTCCGCGATGAGGCGGTGACAGCGGCGGATATGCTCAAAGCCTTGGTGCAATCCGATGAGGCGGCTGTGGAGACGACCCGTCTTCAACTCAGCTATTGTTCCATCCGCTCGCCCGTTTCGGGGCGCACCGGAAATCTGCTCATCCATCAGGGGAATCTCGTGAAAGCCGATGATGCCGCTTTGGTGACAATCAACCAGCTTCAGCCGATCCTAGTACGGTTTGTTCTGCCGCAACATGAATTAACACAGGTTCGGGAGCGCGTGGGGCAGGGTAGATTGACGGTGACGGCGATGCCGCAAGGAAACACTGCGCTTGCGGGGACGGGCGTTGTGATGTTTGTGGATAACGCCGTGGATGAGACGACGGGCACCATTCAACTTAAGGCGCGATTTGAGAATGCCCCGCTTGTTTTTTGGCCCGGCCAGTTTGTAAAGGTAGTCCTTGAGCTTGCGACCCAGGAGAACGCGGTGGTTGTGCCCGAGTCCGCCGTGTTACTGGGTCAGCAGGGGTCGTATGTCTATGTGGCGGATCGGGATGGCAAGGTGGCTGTCCGGTCGGTGACGGTGGATCGCACGGTTGCGGGGTTGTCGGTTATTTCAGGAGGCCTGGTTCCCGGCGAGGAGATTGTCACGGATGGACAACTCAGGCTCAAGCCGGGTTCCCGTGTAAAATCAAAGGCCGATTCGAAATCTGAGGCCGTTTCTGCGGGACGTCCATGAATCTTGCTGCGCCGTTTATCCATCGCCCGGTCATGACAACGCTGCTCATGGTGGGGTTGGCGATTTTTGGAACGGTGGCTTATCGCCAGCTTCCGGTGAGCGACCTGCCGAACGTGGATTACCCGACGATTCAGGTTTCCGCATCACTTCGCGGGGGGACGCCGGAGACGATGGCGGCGGCGGTCGCCACTCCGTTGGAGCGGGAGTTCTCCTCGATCGCCGGTCTGGATTCCATGAATTCCTCCAGCGCCCAGGGCAGTTCGCAGATTACGCTCCAGTTTGTATTGAGTCGTGATCTGGATGCCGCGGCTCTGGATGTTCAGGCGGCCATTGCCCGGGCCATGCGACGCCTGCCCGCGGAAATGGATACCCCGCCCTCCTATCAGAAGGTGAATCCCGCAGACCAGCCTGTTCTTTTTCTAGCTCTGACCAGTCCGACTCTGCCGCTTTACGAACTGAATGAATATGCGGAGACATTTCTGGCCCAGAACATTTCCATGGTGGAGGGGGTCGCCCAGGTGGCGGTGCATGGATCCCAGAAGTTTGCCGTTCGGGTTCAGTTGGATCCCCATGAGCTGGCGGTGCGGGGAATCGGTTTGGACGAGGTTGCCGCGGCCATCCAGACCGGAAACGTAAATCTTCCCACGGGTATTCTCTACGGCCCCAACCGGGCTTTTGCCGTTCAGGCCAACGGCCAGCTTTCCAAAGCGAAGGACTATCGTTCCCTGATTGTTGCCTACCGGAAAGGGGCTCCGGTGCGTCTGGGGGAACTGGGGTCGATCCTAGACAGCGTTGAGAACAACAAAGTGGCGGCGTGGTACTGCACCAGTAATCAGGTGCAACGATCCATCGTTCTCGCCGTCCAACGCCAGCCGGGAAAAAACACTGTGGAGGTGGCGCAGAATGTCAGGAAATTGCTGGCCAAACTGAATGCCAACCTGCCGGCGGCGGTTTCCATGGAAGTGCTGTTTGACACCAGTGAGACGATTAAGGCGTCGTATGAGGATGTCAAGTTCACCCTGCTTCTGACCCTTGGTTTGGTCGTCTTGGTCATTTTTATATTCCTGAGAAATGTGTCGGCGACCTTGATCCCGAGTCTCGCCCTTCCGATGTCCATGGTCGGCACATTCGTGGTGATGGCGTCCTTGAACTACAGCCTCGACAATGTGTCCCTGATGGCGCTGACGCTGGCGCTGGGGTTTGTTGTCGATGATGCTATTGTGGTGCTTGAAAATATTGTCCGGCACCGGGAAATGGGGAAGGACCGGTTCACGGCGGCGTTGGACGGGACGAAGGAGATCAGCTTCACGATTGTGTCGATGACGGTATCCCTGGCCGCCGTGTTCATTCCCGTTCTATTCATGGGTGGGGTGGTTGGACGTTTGTTCCGGGAATTTTCCGTGACCATCGGGGCGGCGGTTCTCGTGTCCGGGGTGATTGCGCTGACACTGATTCCCATGCTCAGCGCCCGGTTTGTCGGGGAGTCGGCAAAGGGCGGGCATGGCCGGTTGTATCAGTTTATGGAGGCGGGGTTTGATGGGATGTTGCGGTGGTATGCCGACGGCCTACGATGGGCACTCGATCATGGGCGAGTCATGATGGGCATGGCTCTGGTCACCCTGGTCGTCACTGGGATTTTATTCTGGGTGGTGCCTAAGGGATTCATGGCGAGCGAGGATCGTGGCCGGATCAACATTGCCACGGAGGCCATTGAGGGGATTTCGTTTGAGTCCATGGTGATCCATCAGAACCAGATGATTCGGATTCTTCAGGAGGATCCGAATATCCAGGGCTTTATGTCCAGCGTTGGTGCCCGGGGGAGTAGCGGAGGGAATGCGGGCCGGTTTATTGTAAGCCTGAAACCCGGTAAGGATCGGCGGATGACGACGGATGAAGTCGTTCAATCCCTGCGCGCCAAGTTATCCGGAATTCCCGGAATTCGCGCGTTTCCCGTCAATCCCCCGTTGATCAATATCGGCGGCCGCCCCACAAAAAGCCAGTATCAGTACACGCTTTCAAGCACGGACACAGAGGAACTGTACCGCGCGTCGGATCGGCTGGTGGAACGTCTCAGGGAATTGAGTTCCCTTCAGGATGTGACTAGTGATCTCCAGTTGAAAAACCCCGAGTTGAATGTGGAGATTGACAGGGATCTGGCGTCCTCGCTCCAGATCACGGCGGACCAGGTGGAGACGGCGCTGTTCAACGCTTACGGGAGCAGGCAGGTTTCCACCATTCTTGCTCCAAACAACCAGTACGCCGTCATTCTGGAAATGCTGCCCCGTTATCAGGCGGATCCCTCCGTTCTCTCTTGGCTCCACATTCGTGCAGGAGATGGGCGGTTGATTCCGATTGATGCCGTGGCGAAACTGAAGAATGATGTCGGGCCGGTAACCATTAATCATTCCGGCCAGATGCCCTCCGTGACAATTTCATTTGATCTCCGGCCCGGGGTGTCCCTGGGGGAAGCCGTGGAGAAGGTAAATGGCGTAGCCCGCGAGGTGCTCCCTCCGCAGATCGGCACCATGTTCCAGGGCACGGCCCAGGTTTTTCAGTCATCCTTCCAGGGAATGGGGTGGCTCCTGGCGCTGGCGGTGTTGGTGATTTATATCGTGTTGGGGATCCTGTATGAGAACTTTTTCCATCCCGTGACGATCCTGTCCGCGCTGCCCTTTGCCGGGGTGGGTGCCATCGCGACGCTGATGGTGTTTGGCTCCGAGCTGTCAATCTATGCGTTTGTCGGCATCATCATGCTGGTGGGGCTGGTGAAGAAGAATGGCATTATCATGGTCGATTTCGCCATCGCGGCACGTCGCGACCAGGGCAAGTCTGCCCGGGATGCCATTTATGAGGCCTGCCTGGTGCGGTTCCGTCCGATTATGATGACCACGATGGCGGCACTGATGGCGGCAATCCCGATTGCGGTCGGGTATGGGGCGGGCGGCGAGGCCCGGCGTCCCCTCGGGTTGACTGTGGTGGGG
>Ga0194062_1001386_pt1 | contig 10128 bp, 6 predicted proteins | sample SepL2225m_MetaG_FD_155481 | JGI IMG/M metagenome (GOLD analysis project Ga0194062, IMG submission 155481) | Anoxic zone freshwater microbial communities from boreal shield lake in IISD Experimental Lakes Area, Ontario, Canada - Sep2016-L224-25m | ecosystem: Environmental > Aquatic > Freshwater >... | reverse complement strand
GGATATTCCCTACGGGTTGATCATGAAGGTCAGGGGTGGGCTTCTGGATCCCCAGACTGCGGCTGTGGATCTGAATCTCGAGCTCAGTTATCCCATACCGGTGGGGAGCGATTATGACGTTAAGAAAAACAGCATTGAAACCACCATTAACTGCCCCATCGGACAGACGATGGTATTGGGTGGCATGAAGAGTCTTGTCGAGCAGTCCAGCAATGAGGGAGTGCCCTTCCTCCGGAGTATTCCGGTGGTTTCCTTCTTCTTTTCAGAGAAGAACACGATGCTTCAGAACAGCAAGGTGTTGATTCTGGTCAGTCCCCAGATTGTCGGGGCCACAACCCCGTCCCGTCCGGTGTCCGAGGATACCGCGTCCACGCTTAAGGAATCCTCCACGCAGGTGGATCAGGCTACGAAACAGAAACGCGGACGACGCTTCTTTTTCTTTTAAATCCCATGCCATTCCTAACCATCCTATCGCCGGATCCCGGAGCCCCTGAGCGGGTTGTTTCGCTCAATCCTGCGGTTGAGACCACGGTCGGCCGGGCGCAGGAGAACACGGTGATGCTGAGCGACACCAAGGTGTCCCGTTCACATCTCGTGCTGGCCTGCGCCGGGAGCGTTGTGACCGCCACCGACCGGGGCAGTACGTTTGGAACGCTGTTGAACGGACAAAAGCTGTCCGGGTCAGCACCCTTGAAAAATGAGGATCGGTTGACAATCGGCGGGTATACGCTGGTATTCAGTGTGGAGGATCCGGCGAAGGCTAAGGGGGCGGGTGCCGGAGGGGCGAAGAAACCGGGCGGGAACAAGGATGAGCAAAACGATATCGTCATGGATCCCGCGTTCATGGCCATGGCCATGCTCTACACCGAAGAGATGATGGGTATGAAGAAGCGGATTCATGAGCAGGTCCTGTTCAAGCTCAACCTGCCCGAGATCGCCACCAAACAGATCGAGGATGAGGAAATGCGCGCCAAGCTGGAGGTGGCCCTGGATCAGGTGTTGCGCGAGGTGCGTCATGAACTGCCCCGGGATATGGCGATCGATGTGCTTCGGCAGGCACTGCTGGATGAACTGATTGGATTCGGCCCCATTACGCCGATGCTACGGGATCCATCGGTCGATGAAGTGATGGTCAATGGGCCGGATCGCATTTTTATTGAACGCAAGGGCCGGCTGTATGAGACCGGTATGAAGTTTTTCGACAACCGGCACCTGATCACCATCATTCAGCGTATTGTCGAGCCGCTCGGTCGCCATGTGGATGAGGCGAGTCCCATGGTGGATGCCCGTCTTCCGGACGGATCGCGCGTGAATGCCGTGATTCAGCCTCTGGCACTGGATGGACCTTCTGTGACAGTTCGGAAATTTTCGAAGAGAAAACTGACTACGGATGATTTAATCGCGTTTGGAAGCATGACGCAGGATATCGCCACCTTCCTGGAGGAGGCCGTGCGGGCCCGGCAGAACATGCTGGTGTCGGGCGGAACCGGATCGGGTAAAACCACCTTGCTGAATGTGTTGTCCCAATTCATTCCGAGAGGGGAACGACTTGTTACGATTGAGGATTCTGCCGAGTTGAAACTGGATCACCGGAATAAGGTTCGGCTGGAGGCGCGACCGGCCAACATTGAGGGTCGTGGCCGGGTGGCGATCCGCGATCTGGTGATCAATGCCTTGCGCATGCGGCCGGACCGGATTGTGGTCGGTGAATGTCGTGGCCCCGAGGCGCTCGACATGCTACAGGCCATGAATACCGGTCATGATGGCTCATTAACCACCGTGCATGCCAACAATCCGCGCGATTCGTTGTCCCGTTTGGAAAACATGGTCATGATGGCGGGGTTTGAATTGCCATCGTCGGCGATCCGTGAACAAATCGCATCGGCTGTCAATCTGATCGTTCAGCAGAACCGCCTGGTCGACGGAAGCCGTAAAGTTGTGGCGATTTCCGAGGTGACGGGACGGGAGGGTGCCACCATCCTGCTTCAGGATATTTTTGTGTTCGAGCAGAAGGGCTTTTCGCCTGAAGGTAAAGTATTGGGCCATATGGTGGCGACGGGAAACATTCCGCGGTTTATCGAGGAGCTCAAGCTTAAGGGTGATCTCCGGTTGAACATGAATGTGTTTGTGCCCAAGGCGTAATCAGGGGAAGGAGCGACAATATGGTGGATTTCCTTGCATTGATTCTGGTGTTCGTATCGGTCACCTGGATAGTCTGGGTGGTTACCCCGTTACTGGCCCAGATCGGACTGGAACGAACGGCCGGGCGGTATGTTAAGACCGACGGGAAACAGCAGGGGCCCATTTACCGGTTTACCACGCCTGAGCGGTTGGCGCAGTCGTGCTGGTCTGCCGCCCTGCTGGGTGCAGGTATTCTGGCCTCTGTCCTGATTGCCTTCAATGTTCTCAACCCGTATATCCTGATTCCTGTCTGCCTGTTTTCCGCGCTGTTCTGCTACCACATTCCCAAGTGGTGGTTGAAGCATCTGATCAACAAGCGAAGGCGTCTGTTTGAGATGCGGTTGACGGATCTGACCCTGGGATTGGCGAGTGGGTTGCGGGCAGGTGCGGCACTTCCCCAGAGCCTGGAGCTGGTGTCGCGCGATCTGGGCGGACCCATGACCGAGGAATTGACTCTGGTACTTCACGAATACCGGTTGGGAATGGATCTGCCCGAGAGTCTGAGCAGGCTATGTGAGCGGATGCCCGGCGAGGATCTCAGCCTGTTGGTGACGGCCATTCGCCTGACCATGCAGTCGGGTGGAAGTCTGGCCGAGGTGCTGGATCGGATCACGGACACGATTCGTGAGCGCACGGATTTTCAGGAGCGACTGAGAACCATGACGGCCCAGGGCCGGTTCGAGGCGATCGCCATGGCCGCCGCCCCTGCGGTTGCGTTTTTCATCCTCTTTTTCCTGGACAAGCAATTGATGATGCCGTTGGTGAAGACCCAGATTGGCTGGTGCGCCATCGGGGCGGTTGTTGCATTAGAAACAATCGGATTTTTCGTCATCAATAAAATCGTTACTATTGACGTCTAAGGGGGCTGCTATGGATGTTGTTGTCATACAGATGCTGGTGTTCCTCGCCATCCTGTTCCTTGTGATCGGGTTGAATGCGGTGATTCGGAGGGAAGATGTAACCCTTCCGGGGACGAAACCCATTATGTTCCGGGTGTTCCACTCCGAGGTCGGTACGCTGGGCAAAATGACGGGGCCGTGGGCGGATCATACGTTTCCGGTGCAGACGCGACAACTGAGGAATGATCTGATCGCCGGGGCGCTTCCTTTGGAGTCGGCAGATGTTCGCGGGATGCAGGGATTTGCTGGTGCCGTACTGGCGGCCGTTACCTGCCTCATGATCTTTATGTTAAGCATGAACTGGGCGTATGCCTTTCTGGGGGGCATTCTGTTCGGGTTGACGGCCTGGTACTATCCGGTAGCCTGGGTCGGCCGCAAGGCTATGGAGCGCAAAAATAAAATGTCCAAGAGCATGCCCTACGCCATCGATCTGATCACGGTGGCGATGGAGGCGGGGCAGGATTTCGGTGCGGCGGTGCGTAATCTCGTGAATGATGGGCCGCATGGGCCGCTACGGGACGAGTTCGGCGTTACCCTGCGCCAGGTGGAACTGGGTAAATCCCGGATCGAAGCCCTCAAGGCGATGGCCGACCGTATCCAGCTTGATGAATTCCGGTCGCTGGTGACGTCGGTGGTTCAGAGCAGTGAGATGGGTGCCAGTATTGCGGCCACCCTGAAAATTCAGGCAGAGGAAATTCGGCGCGCCCGTTTCCACCGCGCGGAGCGCCAGGCGGCACGGGCGCCCTCCCTGATGTTGATTCCCACGGCCTTGTTCATCCTGCCTGCGGTATTTATTATCATTGTGACTCCGATTATTCTCCGGGCGATGGATTCGGGAGTGGGTAAGTATTTTCAGAGTGGTGGAGGATGAGTATGTCGCTGAGTCTGACCATGGAAAAAGGCGAGCCGAAGGCGGCTGTGTATGTGCTGAAGCCCGGGGAAAATATTCTTGGCCGGTCGAGTTCGGCCGGGGTGCGGCTGGGATCCCCGGATATTTCTGGGCAGCACGCGAAGATCACAGTCACCGGCGATACCGCCGTGCTTGAGAATCTGAGCCGGTTTGGTACTCGTGTGGATGAGGCCGATATCACCGCGCCCTTTACCTTGGTGCCGGGACAGCGGATCGGAATCGGGAAGGCAACCGTACTGGTGTTTCACGCCGGTGTGGAGTTACAAGCCGCGCCCGCCACCGCAGCAGCGCCGGAAACCCGTGGAACCATGGCGGGCAAGGCCACTTATGCGGCCACACGACCCCTTTCCGCGCCGATGCCTGTTGGGGCGATTCACGAGGCGGCGACCGGGAAGGGCGTGCCGACCCGGGCGGCTGCACCGGTGGCCGATGACCGGACTCGGGCGATGCCTTCCGGCGGTGCCGAAGCTGAGCCGATGTCGCGACCTGACTGGACGACCGAAGTCGGGGCTGAGGGCGAAACCCGCGCCATGCAGACCCGTGCCGCCGCGCCGGAGGAAATTGAATTTCTCAAGGTTGCCGAGCAGAAAAAAGTCAAAACCCGCCTGATGCTGGGACTGGCTGTGATCATTCCGTTGCTTCTGCTGGTGATTATTTTCAGGCCCAGAACACCGCCGCCGGAAAAGGAATTCGAATGGCCGAAAAACGAGGCGGGTGACTATCTGGATGGCTATGAAGCCGCACCCAGCGGCGGGCTGAAGGACGGGGGATATGATCTCTGTTTTCCGGCCACCCCGGGATTCAAGAAGCGTTCCATCGCGGGCGGGGTCGTCATGGAGTCTCGTATCGGGCGCGACCGGGATATTCCGCTAAGGGTTTATCTTCAGGAAGAACAAGACAAGAAATTTGCAGGGATGAGCCGCACCGCCTTTGTTGAGGACTGGATCCAGCAGATGACGGCAAGCGGGGGGCGTTGGAATTTTGATCGGCCCTCGCCTGTTGCTATTTTCCAGGGTAAGGAAAATGGGATTCCGGGAACCCGGATGACCTATCAGCGCGACGGAGATGGAACCTGGTTCGGAGTGGCCACTGTGATCCGTCATGGAATCCGGCGTATTGCCATCCGGGCCGAAGCACCTGCCACGGAGCGCGCCCGCGCGGAGCGGATTCTGTCGGCTCAGTTTTTCAGGCCTTCCCTGGATTTCCTGAGGGCCTACTGGGAGCCGACTTCTGAATTGCCGAAAATGGTGGAAGCTGACGTTTTGCGCCAGGTTCGTCAGGAACTTGACCGGATGGCACCGGCGACCTGGATTCAAACCGAGTCACTTCTAGCTGGCCTGCTGACAAAGGTGGTGGGCGCAGGGAACCCGGAAGTAGAAACCGAGGCGGTTGGGATGCTAACCCGGTTACGCGAGCGGGAATCGCTGTGGTTCAATAGCCAGCAACTCGCGTTCGATGCGGCGATCATGCAGGGAAGCCTCGGAAAGGCTCGAAAAATTGCGGAATTTTCAAAGGGGATTTTCTCAAATCCAGAGGACCAGCGCTACTACACCGTGCGAAAATGGAAAGTGGAGTTGTAACGACTATGCTCATTCGATTGGAACACAACGGTAGGATTGTTCAGGAAATCAAGTCCGAGGACATTTCAGGTGAACTCACCATCGGGCGTAGTCACACCTGTACCTGGCCGGTTCCCAAGGAGGATACTGTAGCCAGTTCCCGCCACGCCTGTGTGTTTCTCAAGGGGCGGACGGTATGGCTTAAGGATCTTGAGAGCACGAACGGGACCTTTTTTCAGGGCAAGAAAATTGAAAAGCGCAAACTGAGCCTGGGCGACAAGATTGGCATCGGAAACTGCACCCTGTGTGTGGAGGCTGACAAGACCGAGGGTGGCAAGGCGGTTTCCGAACTGATGGTGCTGACAGGTAAGACACGGGGACAGAAGAAACCCCTGAATCCGCCTTCTTTTATCATCGGGTCTGACCCTTCTTCCTCCCTGGTGTTCCTTGACATGCTGGTCTCCCGTAAACATGCCGAGATCACCATCAAGGAGGACAATAGTTGCTGGATCCGGGATCTGGGCAGCAAGAACGGGACGTCTGTGAACGGGTTGGCGCTTCGGGATGACAAGGAGCGCCTGCTCAAGGATGGTGACCGGGTTGCCATTTCACATCTTGAGATGGAATTTCATGACGGGGCCGTCAAACGTTCCAACAAGCAGGCGATGCTCCGGATGGGAATCCTGGGGGCTACCTTTGTGGCGGCGATGGCGCTGTTCTGGACCTATCAGCACCTGAGGTCGCCTGCCGAGGCGTTTGTCCGCAAGGCCCGCCGCCTGGCCGCCGAGCAGCAGTTTACGACGGCTTCGGCTGAGTTGGAGAAGGCCGTCAATGCCCGTCATTCCGCATCCTGCCAGGTGGCGATCGAAGATTTGCGACGGTTATTGGGAATCTGGGAGACAACGGTCGGGCTTTGGACAGAAGCGCAGCGTTCCCTAACGCAGGGGAAATGGACGCAGGCTTCGCGCGATCTGGGCATGTTGCAGGCTGCCCGGAAGGAGGCCTGGGAATGGAACGACAAGGCTCCGCTGGAAAAGGAAAATGCACTGCGCGCCAAACTGATGTTGGATTCGCTGTTGCATGCGGAATCTTCGATTGTTCGCGAGGATGTCGGCTATGATGAGCTTGCGGAGGATAACGCGGCGGTGAAAAAGGCCCTGGCCGTTGTGAGTGCCGACACGCCCGCCAGCCTGGTCAGGTTGAAGTCGGATTTGGATTCCATGCAACGACGGCAGGAAATTCTTCTGGACGAGGGGAGCGGGCTCGAGAAAGCGTTGAATCGCCTGAAGGAAACCTATCCTCCGTATCTTGAGATTGTCACGGCAGTTGGGAAAGCCAAGAAAAGTTCGGAAGGGGCCTTGAAGCGGCGGGCGGAAGTTCTGTTTGAACCCATTCAAGCGTTGTGGAAAAGTTTTACCAAGTTGAATGAGGCCGCCCAATTGGCCCGGGAAATGGAGTTTTCTAAGGCCATGGGGATGGAGTTGATGCTACCCCCGGTGGATGCCTGCTCGATCGATTTACGCGTATCACAGGCCCGGTTGAATCTTGACAGGGTTTTCCTGAACCTGAGAAGTAAGGTCGGCCAGATGTCGTTCTTGTTCAGCGAGATCGAGAAGCGGATCGGACGGGACGGCGAGTCCGAGGTGATTCGTGCGCTTCAGGATCCTCTGATCATGGAAAAGGTGTTGTCCTGCGATTCGTTATCGCTTCCCTTGCCCAAGCGCAGCCGACGGGACGCGGCGGGAGAGTATGACCGGGTGTTGGGGGTGGAGGAGTTTTACACGCACCTGAGCGCCATGCCGGAGCAGGCCGACCAGTCGATGCTGTCGGATTTGCCGTTTGTTTCACTTCTGACGCAGGCCCGGGAAGCCCTTCAGAAGATTGAGACTCTTAAGCGATTCCTGAACCAGCCGGACAACCAGTGGTTGGCGGGTGGAAAGGTGGGGGCGCAGATGAAGCGTCTGGACGCCATTCTGACCCGGCGCGATGGGATCGTGAAGGATATGGCGGAGCGGGTTGAATCAGGCACCGGGCGTCAGGCGCTGATTGCCGGGGGCATTGTGGCCCGACTAACGACCACGCCCGGCACTGTGACCTTGAAGAGTCAGAAGCCGGAGGATTGGATTGTCGCGGAACTTAAACGATTGCGCACTGACCTGATGCGGCTTAACAGCGAATATACCATGGCCAATGCCTCCCGCCAGATTGAGATCCGAAGTGAAATCCTCAAGAGTGGTCTCCCGGGCGATCCCATGGTCCGCCGTATGTGGTCCATGAAAGATGCCGCCTCCCAGGAGCGGTAGAGCGAGATACCCATGGGTTGAGTAGCGAATGGGTTGAGTAGCGAATTGACATTCGCCACAGCATAGTATAAGGTATTTGCCTGCCGGTGAGTCCCCGTAAGTCTCCGCTGGAGTCCCCCTGAAAGTAATTATGCATCGTGCTGACCTGATTCGGAATGTTGCCATTGTGGCCCACGTTGACCATGGCAAGACCACCCTTGTGGATAAACTGTTCAAGCAGAGCGGAATGTTCCGCGACAACCAAGCGGTTGCCGAGCGACTGATGGACTCCATGGATCTCGAGCGCGAGCGGGGGATCACGATAGCCTCAAAAAACGGATCATTCCTGTACGGCGACCATACCATTAATATCATTGATACGCCCGGGCATGCCGATTTTGGCGGACAGGTAGAGCGGGTGCTGCATATGGCAGACGGCGCGTTGCTGCTGGTGGATGCGCAGGAGGGGCCCATGCCCCAGACTTATTTTGTTTTGAAGAAGGTATTGGCGCGCAATATCCCCGTCATTGTGGTGGTGAATAAGATCGATAAACCAGCGGCGCGGATTGATTGGGTGGTTAATCAGGTGTTCGACCTGTTTGTGAAGTTAAATGCCCATGATGCGGCTCTCGATTTCCATACGCTCTACGCGTCGGCAATAGGCGGGTTTGCATCCGCAGACGCCCACAAGCAGGGAACCGATATGCGGCCCATTCTGGATGCGATCATCAAGTACATTCCCATGCCGGGCGGTGATTCCAATGCGCCCCTTCAGCTTCAGGTCAGTTCCATTGACCATTCGCCGTTCATGGGGCGGCTCGGTATCGGTAAGATTACGTCGGGCTCGATCAAGGTTGGTATGCCCGTGGTGGTTGCCAATATGAGCGGCAAGCTGGCTCCCACACGGATTACCAAACTGTACCGTTTTAATTGCAATCAGAAGGTTGAGACTGAGGAGGCGGGATTGGGCGAGGTCGTTGCCGTGGCCGGGCTGGATACGGTCGCCATTGGCGATACGTATACCGATCCCGAGTGTCCCAGTCCGGTTGCGTCGATTCCGGTCGACCCGCCCACGTTGTCCATGAATTTCATTCCTAATAATTCACCATTTGCCGGGACCGAGGGGACGTTTGTGACGTCGATTCATGTGGCCGACCGGCTGAAGCGGGAAGCCTTGTATGATGTGGCGCTTGAGATCGAAACGCTGGCGGATGGATCCGGGCATAAGGTTTCCGGTCGTGGCGAGCTTCACTTGTCCATCCTGATCGAGAAGATGCGTCGGGAAGGATATGAATTCCAGGTTAGTTGTCCCCAAGTCATTTACCGGAATGAAGACGGCAAGACGCTTGAGCCCTATGAAGAACTGACCATCGATGTGGCTGAGCAATACATGGGCACGGTGATTGAGAAACTCGGGGCGCGCAAGGGGATCATGCAGGAGATGGAGAAGGGCACCGGCATGTCCCGGCTCAAGTACCGGATTCCCACACGGGGCCTGCTCGGGTTCAAATCTGAATTTATGTCGGATACCAAGGGGATGGGGGTGTTGACCTATATCTTCCTGGAATATGGACCGTATGCCGGGGAAATGAGGAAGCGGAGAAACGGGGTCTTGATCTCCATGGATACCTGTTCCACCGTTTCCTTTGCCCTGTTCAATCTTCAAAAGCGCGGCAAGATGTTCATGGGCCCCGGAATCCGGGTTCAAAAAGGGCAGATTGTCGGCGAACATTGCCGGGATAATGATCTGGTCGTCAATCCGGCGAAGGGAAAACAGCTCACCAATATGCGTGCGGCGGGTTCGGATGAGAACATCATTCTCACGCCGCCAACCCTCATGAGCTTGGAAGATTGTATTGCCTATATCAACGAGGATGAGCTTGTTGAGGTAACGCCCAAGAGTGTCCGGTTACGAAAAGACCCACGGCTTCGCACTAAAGCGGCCTAGGTTCCTTTGCTGATTACGATGAACCCGGCATCACCCATAGAGACTCTGATTCTGGCGCCGATTCGTGGTGTTACAGATGCTGTTTACCGGGATGCGCATGCCCGCTGCTTTGGTGGCTTCGATTCCGCTGTGGCTCCGTTTTTTCAGCTCCGGCAGGGGCATCCGTTGCGAACGGGTGAATTAAAGCAGGTGGCGGCTGAAAACAATCGTGCTTTGCGCACGATTCCGCAGGTGCTGACGAATCATCCGCAAACCTTTTCAGCGGCTTTGCGGGAATTGAGCGCGGCGGGTCATGCGGAGGTGAATTGGAACCTGGGCTGTCCTTATCCGACGGCGGCGGGGCGGGGAC
>Ga0194062_1001380_pt1 | contig 10151 bp, 7 predicted proteins | sample SepL2225m_MetaG_FD_155481 | JGI IMG/M metagenome (GOLD analysis project Ga0194062, IMG submission 155481) | Anoxic zone freshwater microbial communities from boreal shield lake in IISD Experimental Lakes Area, Ontario, Canada - Sep2016-L224-25m | ecosystem: Environmental > Aquatic > Freshwater >... | reverse complement strand
GCATATTGCGATTTCGTTAACGGAAAATTAAGCCAGGCTGAGTCGGGGTACAAAGAACTTCTCGAAAATGCGACTCAGCCCTCATCCTATGACTATATGAATGCGGGCCATGTCTATTTATGCCGGGGCAACAGAAAGCTCGCCCTGGAACATTATATCAAAAGCCTGACCTTACGGGAGTTCAGTGAAATGGAATTCATGAACGCCTTTGACGAAGATGTCCCTCACCTGCTTAAATACGGGATCCTGCATGAAGAGATCCCACTGATTAAAGACTATTTGTCGTTTCAAACAGAAAGGACATGAGTAGAATCATGATGGGGGCGATCCTCCTTTTCGTATTTTATCATACTACAGCTCAGACTAAAGTATATATCACAGGTTCTGAATTTCACTGGACCAGGGGGGCGGTTGCTCAGGTAGTACAGCCAAAAATCGGACGGCAACTTATCGAAAACGGATTCCATATAGTCTCCGACAGTAACTCGGCCGATTACATCATCAGGGTTAAATGCCATTCCTATGCTAATGGACAGACTCAATTTTTCTTTTTCGGCTTGCTTGATGCAAAACTTTGGGTGTATGATAAAAAAAACGCTGGTGAGGTCTGGTTTGCTGAACTCAACAGAATCAAAGGTGGAAGTCCCACTCCTGAATCAGCCGACGACAAAGTATACTCCAATTCCGCCCGCATTATTGCCGATACCTTAACCAGATATCTGTACAGGCGAACGACAGGGAAACTTCTGCCAGGTTTTGAACGCGAAACTGAATTCGAACCCTTATGTTCAGCCGACAGCGACATCCCTGAACTGCCACCTGCAAGAAGAAACACTTACGTTCTGATCATTGCCAACGATTCCTACAGCCCGATGCAAATGGCCCGTTGCGTCTCCGACTCCATTGATGATCATTCACGCGATGCCCGGGTTTTCAGGGAATATGCTATCCGCACATTAGGCATACCCCAGGGAAACGTCCAGATCATACTTAATGCCAAGTCATTCGAGATGCGCAGGGAAATAATCCGGCTGGCTTCCTATTCCAGGGGAGTAAACGGCAATGCAGAACTTATCTTTTATTATGCGGGCTATGGAATGATCGATGAAAAAACCCTTGAACCCTTTATCTTACCTGTGGATGTCGAAAACGATGACCCTAAATTCTTTATCAGCATCAGCGACCTGTATAAAATGCTTCAGGAAGATGCTTCAAAACGCATTACTATCCTTCTCGAAAGCTCCTTCCGGTTTGACGCTTTAAAACCACTGCCCGATAAAATCAAAACAAATAAGATCAGGCTGAGGTATCCGAATGTCCCTGCCAATGTTTTTTTTATGGCAGCAGCTTCCCCGGGACAAAGAACATGGTCGGACCACCAGTCGGGGCACAGTTTATTTACACTCTCCCTGCTCAGCAAGCTTAAAGAGACCCGGGGTAAGGCAAGTCTTAAAGAATTGTCAGAGTATATCATTCAGGATGTTCGTACTACCTCACTTAAAATGAAGCTGAAGGAGCAGGTCCCCAATATCTTATGCGGTTCAGCTCTCACTAAAGACATTTCAGTATTGAAGTTATAGTTCATCAGTGCCCTGAGATATTTATTCGAAAAATCACAGCATGAAAATGAAAAATCGAAGTTTCTTTCTGATTACGACTCCCGGGAACTGGTCGAAGGCATTGCTGATTCTGATCATCGGACTTGTTCTAACGGCCTTTGCAGCAACCTACACCCAAAGTAATGATGAGGCCCGGTCAGAACGTGAATTTGCCCTGATATGTAATGAAATCATAACAAAAATAGACACCCGGCTTCACTCTCATGCCCAGCTTTTACGCAGTGGCTCATCTTTTTTTGCGACCTCCGACACAGTGACCCGGGAAGATTGGAGAACATTTATTAAGCATTCCGAATTAGATAAAAATTTGCCAGGTATCCAGGGAGTTGGATATTCACAAATCATTCAAAAAAATCAATTGCAACATCATATTCAAACTATCAGGCATGAAGGATATCCTGATTATATGGTCAAACCCCCGGGCGACAGGGATATTTACACTCCGGTAGTTTATCTTGAACCTTTTACAAGCAGAAATCTGAGGGCTTTTGGTTACGATATGTATTCTGAACCGGTTCGGAGAAAAGCTATGGAACATGCCCGCGACTTTGACCTGGCTACCCTGTCGGCAAAGGTTATTCTTGTCCAGGAAACTGATAAGGATTTACAGGCCGGCACATTAATGTATGTTCCGGTTTACCGCCAGGGTTTGCCCACTGGCACAATTGCAGAACGCCGCCTGGCGATTACAGGCTGGGTTTACAGCCCATACCGGATGCATGATCTGATGGAAGGAATATTAGGCCGATGGAACAAAATCGATCAAAGCCGGATTCAGTTGCAGGTGTACGATGGCGACAGGATCTCGAACGGTTCATTATTGTTTGACAGCCAGCGAAACGACTCGATTAAAAGGAACGATCTGCCCTCACTAAGGTTGATAGTTCCTGTTATATTTAATGATAAACGATGGACCTTGCTTTTCTCTCAGTCGAAGGAACCGTTTTCTTTTACTCAGAACAATGTAATTGTCACTATCAGTGGTATCCTTATAAGCCTGCTTTTATTTGCCTTGTCCTTATCCCTTTTCACAACACGTTACAGGGCCGGGCAGATTGCAAAGCAATTGACTTCTGAGCTTCAGCAAAGCAATCAACGTTACCGGACCCTGGCCGAGAAAAAGCTCTCTGAAAGTGACGAGCGTTTACGGCTGAAAAATGAAGAACTCCTGCAAATCAATGCCCAAAAAGACAAGTTCTTTTCTATTATTGCCCATGACCTGCGCAGCCCGTTCAACGCTTTCCTTGGTTTTACGCGAATGATGGTTGAGGACCTGCCCACTTTAAGGCTGGATCAGATTCAAAAGATTGCTCTCACCATGAGAGACTCTGCCACTAACCTGTTCCGCCTGCTCAATAACCTGCTTGACTGGTCCCGTATGGAGCAGGGTTTAATCCCTTTCGACCGGGAAGTCATCAGATTACTGCCTTTGATTGACGAAAGTATGAGAATGCTGAAAGAAGTTGCCTTTTTGAAAGGAATAGAAATGATTCGCGATATACCTGACGACCTTGAGATTTTTGCTGATGGAAACATGATGGAAACTGTAACGAGGAATCTCGTTTCAAATGCTGTGAAATTTACGCCCAGGGGTGGAAAAGTAAGCATTAGCGCTAAACTCATTCCCGGTAATACAGTTGAACTTTCGGTAAGTGATACAGGTATAGGAATGGATCTGGAAATGATGAAAGAGCTGTTCCGTCTCAATCTTAAAACAAGCAGAAAAGGAACAGATAACGAGCCCAGCAGCGGACTGGGTCTGATTCTGTGCAAGGATTTCATCGAAAAACACGGAGGAAAGTTATGGGTTGAAAGCGAAGAAGGAAAAGGAAGTACATTTTATTTCACTATCCCCTGTCAACCTGACCCTGCACCGGAAACCACGTAAACTCAACATTTTGACTAACATAAATTAACGATACACATGAAAAAACTCATTTCCTCATTATTATCGATGAGAACCATCGGGAAAACAAGCAGACTTTTATTGGTTCTGTGTCTATTTACAGTTTCCGGCAAATCATATTCGAATCCGGGCATTGACCCTTTTTCAAATGGCAGCAATGAACGGAATATGATCGTTGTGATCAGCGACATTCACCTTGGTGCAGACCTCGCCTATGCCGAGATCAATAATAATCTCAAACCACTGGAAAAACTCCTCGAACAGGTCAGTTTATCAGCCAACGTCAAGGAACTTGTCATTGCCGGAGATTTGCTCGATGAGTGGTTTGTCCCTGCTACAACCGATACTTATAAGGGAAAGGATCAGGCTGATTTTGTTAAGCGGATAGCGATCGCCAATAAAGGAGTGATAGATGCCTTAAACCATATCATTCAGGGTGGAAAGATCTTAGTCACTTATGTCCCCGGAAACCATGATCTGACTATAACTGCTGAAAATACTGCCAGTATCCTGCCGGGAATACATCAGTCCCGAGATAAAGAGCTGGGTTTAGGCACCTATTCACCATCAAACCATCCCGAAATTGCCATCGAGCATGGACATCGCTATAATTTCTTCTGTGCACCCGACCCGATCTCAAACCAGGATGTTGCTCCCGGGACGATACTGCCTCCCGGATACTTTTTTACGAGAATAGCCACACTCCATGTGGTACAGAAGTGCAATACGGCAGGTGATTCATTACCAACTGTCGCTCAGAATAATCCGGATGATAAAAGCCAGGCACTGTTATTTGGATACTGGAAATTATGGAGAGCGACCTTGAACCAGTTCAGGATTAAAAACAAGTTTGATGAAAAAATTATTGTGACCAATGTGAATGGATTCACTGCTAAATATTCTGTTAACGATCTGCTGCCTTTTCAATCCAAGGCAGGAGGTTTGATAGATATGAAGCTTTATAAGGGAATTCAGGATTCATGGGACCAACGACAAACACTAAACCATGTGGCTGTCAATATTCCAATAGCTCAGGCGATGAAATATGTGGCAGATCCGGCTGAAACCGACAGACAGTCGGTGCTGCAATACTTTATGAACCCGAATTCCAATAAAAGAATCGTCGTTTTCGGACATACCCATGTTGCTAGAATCATATCGTCAAACAACCTTAACGGGCAAAAATCGATTTATGCGAATTCCGGAACATGGATTGATCATAACCCAAAGCTGACTACCACGAATTTTGTAGTCATAACACCGCAGATTGCTGATGCGACTTCTCAGACCTGGGTTAAGCTGTACAATTTCGAAGGTGAAGTTGTAACGAAAATGGCTGAAGACTCTTGTCGATTTTAACAGACAAACCTGAATTTACTGCAGATTCCTGATGGAAGTCTGCTGAATCAGCTTGCTCAACAACATTCTATCGTATGAAAAACAAAACTCTCCTCCTGGCATTTTTATTAGTAATCGGATATTCTGCAATGCTTGAAGGCCAATCATATGAAGGTTATATTGCAGATAACATACCGGTATGGTTTGATCTGCATTCAGCAACACCTGGTACATCCCTTGATGGGAGCTACTTCTACAAAAGAAACGGAGGCAATATATCCGTATCAGGATCAATGAACGGAAAAGACATCATCCTTAATGAAAAAAATAAAGATGGTGTAATTACCGGGACTTTTACCTGTGTGAATTTTGAAGACAGTATTACCGGAAGCTGGAGCAAACCCAACAGCAGTAAACTGCTTCCCGTGAAACTTTACAAGGTCAATCCATCATATAAGATCTGTGCTGTCATTCCGGGTGCTGACAAGCTGATTCTGACAAAAGGGAATACGTTAAATTCTGAATTAAAGGAATACACGGAGGAAGGATACAAAAAACCAAAGTTGTGTTATAATTTCGCCGAAAAATGCATAGTCAGCACATATTTTGAATGGGAATACATGGGTCCTTATTTATCGACAGGAACAATTCATCACACATTCAATTTAACCGGCAATAAAGAAATTGCTTTGTTAAAAGAGATTGATCCGGGGAAACTGCCTCAACTTAAAAACAAAATAAAAACCCGTATTCAGAGGGAATTGGATACGGTCAGAAATAATTATAAAGTCGAAGAATGGATTGATGCTTTCGGAGACAGTAAAACGTATGAAGATTCTTTCCAGGTAAAAGAAATAAAAGAAAGCGTATTCGATAACTATTATATCAGAAATGGCTTTATTTATATTCAGATAGATAATTACTTTGGCTTCCCTCATGTTATCGAGGCCATGGATCTGAGCATTACGATAGAAATTTCATTTTCCGAATCAGGATTGTACCTAAACAATAATTCAGTTTTAAAGAACTTAGTCAAAACAAGCCAATAAGCTATGAAAAAAATTACTATTTTCCTCATTTTATCAGGTCTAATCCTGATGGTGCCGGGTTGTAAGAAAACCGATTCAGCTAACCCAACCCCTGTAGTAAAAGACCCGTATGCGATGTTCAAGTATACCATAAAAGAGAATGGGGTAGTTTCATTTACCAATACATCTACCGATGCGACGTCCTATCTATGGAACTTCGGTGATGGAGAGACTTCCACTACGGCAGTGGTGACTATCGAACATAAATATCTTCAGAACGGGACTTATAAAGCAACCCTTACTGCCTATGGGAACGGGAAATCGGCCGGAGCCTATGCCGATTTCAATATAAGTACGGCAGTTGGCGAAACAGTAACCGACATAGACGGCAATGTATACCATACCATAAAGATTGGCACCCAGGTATGGATGATTGAGAATCTGAAGACCACTAAATTAAATGATGGCACATTAATATCATTGGTAACAGATAACTCAGCATGGGGTAATTTGTTAACACCTGGTTATTGCTGGTATAGTAATGACATCTCTAATAAAAACACATATGGGGCTTTATATAACGGATATACGATAAATACTGGCAAAATTGCCCCTCAAGGCTGGCATGTACCCACTGATGCCGAGTGGACCGTACTAACATCCTATTTGGGAGGCGAAGATATAGCTGGCGGGAAACTGAAATCGACAGGAACCATAGAGGCTGGCACAGGATTCTGGTATTCTCCCAATACCGGTGCCACCAATGAAACAGGTTTTTCAGCTGTGCCGGCAGGTCTTCGTGATCGAAGTAACGGGACGTTCATGAGTATTGGCAATTACGGCTCCTGGTGGAGTTCTTCGGCGAGCTTCACCGATTCGGCCTGGATCCGGGACATGTTTTACAACGGCATCACTGTGCTCAGGAGAACCGGTTATTATAATGACGGATGTTCGCTGCGTTGCATTAAGGATTGATCACCCCCTACCCTTTCAGATCAATCGCCACAGGTCAGATACCGGAAACTTTCTTGAAAAATCTACTTGTTTTTATGGCAGGAATATTCATTGATTTTTTCAAAATTCGAAAATATATCGGCCGTATCCTGTCAAACAAGTACCTGGCCTTGCTCCTGATATCTTTGATTTTGGTCACCCTAAACACCCTTGTGGTTTTGAAATTCCCGGGAATTTCACATGCCGCTGTGCGACCTCAGATCGTACTGATTTGCCTTGCGGGATTTTACTATGGACCAGTTTATGGCTTTCTGGTTGGATTTTTCGGCAACATCTCTTCGGATCTGCTTCTCGGAAACGGCTTTGATTATCTGATCAGCTGGTCGATAGGGAATGGCCTGATGGGCATGATCATGGGTTTTAGCCGCACGCGTAGTGTGTTAAAACTGTATAAAATTTCGCAGTTACTGGAGTTAACACTGTTTCTAATATTCTCAAATGTCGCGTTTGTCACTTATTCTTCCATCATCTATAACCTCAATCATGTTTCACTGACATTTGATGAAAATCTGAAGTATTTCTTTTTTCCGGTTCTTAACTCCAATATACTTGCATCACTGCTACTGTTTCCGGGTTTTTTGCTTCTGCTGGGCCGCCTGAAAATTAATTTCCCCATCAAAATAGCGCTCTCAAATTTTTATATGATTGCCTTCTTTTTACAAGTCGCTTGGTTTGTAAACAAAACGAATTTTGATGTATCGGGTTTCATTTTTAATTCCAACCTTGGTATTGATGAGGGTAACCAGATCGTAAAGGCTTTTGACGTATGGTCGATGATGCTGATACTATTTCTGTTGACGAGTTTTTTTATCTCCATCTTCATATCTGAAAAGATCACCCGGCCCATCGTAGAACTCGACCGGAACGTTCATGAATTACTGCAATCCGACATTCATTCACCCGATTCGTTCGATAAACTCACCAGACGCGACGACGAAGTAGGACTGCTCAGTTATACGATCGGGCTTCTGAGCGAAAAACTCTGGGACAGCCAGGTCCATTTCATCAACGACTTTACCAAAAGAATGACCTTCATTTCAGCTGAGGATACAATAACTGATATTTACCAGATTGGATTGGTTTCCATTTTCGGGAAGAAATTTGATTTCAGCAATTATGAAGTCCGGGGAGCTGCTGATCATGCTGAGATCAGTCACATCGAAGCCATCGGGATGCTGATCAAACTGGCCGATCTGAAAGAACTGGCATACACGTATAATGCATCAAAGATGAAAATTCTGTTTCATGATGTGATCAAAGATGAGGCGGTTTTGTCGAATATGCAGTTGCAATATCTTGCTGTCGCTGTTGATCTGGGCCTGGTTTTTCAAGGAAAAATCAGATTTCTGGATATGCATTCTTCCCTGACAAAAGATTTTGCCTATCACCTGCTTTTCAAAACAACTCTTTTCGTGAACAACAAGAAGAAGTTCATCGGTTATGTTACAGAACCTGATATTATTTCCCGACTTGAAGAAAAATGGAACAGTACCGGAATGATTCCCAATCCGGATATTGAAAATGTTATGAACGATATGATCAGGAACAAGATCATCAGCGGTTATCACATCAAAATGTCGGAGGATGTTGCAAACTTTGATCACCATCTTAGAATCACCTATACGCACGACAATTTCAAACATGTAAAACAGCTCGTTGGATTAATTATCAGTGAAAACATTCAGGCAAAGATCAATATTGAAAAGAAACGTTCGACTTTTATCTATTACAATGACTGGGACATTACTGAAAATCTTTCAGCAGAACCAATCAATGATAAAATATTGCTGGCAAGCCGCCTTGAATCGGATATTGTTTTTGAATTTGCCTCGTCTGATAAAAAGGATCATTTCCGGGCGGTCACCAATGATTTTGCAAAAAAAGAGTATAACAGGTCAAAGAATATTTTGTTTCAATCCTGGTATGAACCCTTAATTACCTCCGATGTCCCTTTGAATTCTTATAACAGGATCAATGAGATCACGATACAACATGGCAGGTATATGATCCTGACCTTTGTTGCTGAAGAAACTCTGACCAAAGCGTTGAATAAACTGTCTGAATTTTATGAAAAATCCATGATCCGGTCAAGGTCTGTATGGGTCAATGATGATTTTTATCTCTATCTCAAACGGGACTGGTAAGAACGCTTACCATGACCAGCCTTCGCCGGTTCAGCCTTATCATTTCAATTTGCAGATTGTCAATAATGTAATATGGTCAGCTCAAACCGGCGGGAGGCAGTCCTTCGCTCCGTTTTGTCCAGACTGGATTGAGAAACGGATGCGAAGTATGGCTGTCAGAGATTGAGTAATTATTTTGGGAATTCAGCCAAATTTTGGCTTGGTCTCCAAAATGATTATGATATCAAGGAAGAATTGGGAAAAAAGCAGAAAGAATTTGATTCAATCAGGAATTATAAAATTCACGCGGCCTAATAAATAGGACTTCGTGTGGCAACATTCACCAGACTTTCAGCCCATACCATAACCAGGCAGCGTTGAAAAAACGCAGCCTGGACTTGGTTGTTGTTCCCTGGCATTTCACCGACGGTCCGCCCGCTTGTTTCTTTGATTGTGTTTTGGCAGATGTCCAGCTACGCTTCCAGAGCATACCTATGCGGAAGTACTGTCATCAACCCACCGGATTTCCGAAGAATTCGACTATTTCCAAGACACGGCCTAGCCCCTTTTGAAGCAAAGTGCCGAAAGTGGCCCTGTAAACAGAGGTTGACCGGCAATGAAAAATAAAATCAGAATGAAATCAGTGATTTCGGTGTCGGGATTAGAACTTAGAGTGCCAGAACAGAGTTCTCTGAACCCAGTCCGCTTGGAACGTATTTATCGGCTTCAGAATCGTTTTCCCAGGTCGTACCATCAACCAGGTAGCGATACTGGTATTCTTTGCCTGTTTCCAGATCCAGTGAAACCGACCACACTCCGGTTTTGGCCTTTTTTATTGGGGTTTCACCAAGTTGCCAGTTGTTGAAATCACCAACGAGCAGGATGGAGTCTGCAGATTTATACTGATCTCCCGAGAGAGAAAATTTGACTTTACAAATTGGTTTTGCTTTTAAAAACTTCTTTTCGATACTCATAATTTTGTTTATTTATTTTAAATCACTGTTGTCCGGTAAAAGTTTAAAAAGAGGGCTGGCCGGTTAAGACCAGCCCAATCGGTTACCTTTGTAGTTACGACACAAACAAACGTAACCATGGGTAAAAGTACAAATTTTAGCGGACAGCC
>Ga0194062_1001375_pt1 | contig 10175 bp, 8 predicted proteins | sample SepL2225m_MetaG_FD_155481 | JGI IMG/M metagenome (GOLD analysis project Ga0194062, IMG submission 155481) | Anoxic zone freshwater microbial communities from boreal shield lake in IISD Experimental Lakes Area, Ontario, Canada - Sep2016-L224-25m | ecosystem: Environmental > Aquatic > Freshwater >... | reverse complement strand
CGCCCGAATCGAGGAGCTTGCCCATGCCAAGGAAGAGGGCGTGATCTTCCACCTGCTCGAAAACGCCAAGCGTCTGATTGGGGACAAAGACGGCTGTGTAACGGCGCTGGAATGTCTGCGGTACGAGTTGGGGGAGCCGGACGCCTCCGGTAGGCGGCGGCCGGTGGAAGTCAAGGGAAGTGAATTCATCCGTGATATCGATGCGGTGATCGTGGCGATCGGAAATGATTCCAATCCGCTGATCCCCGGGACTACCGCCGGACTTCAGACGACCAAGTGGGGAAATATTATTGTGGACGAAACCGGGAAGACATCGATTGACCGGGTCTATGCCGGTGGGGATATTGTCCTGGGCGCGGCCACGGTCATTCTGGCGATGGGCGAGGGGCGTCGCGCGGCGGCCTCCATCAATGAACGTTTGAAATAATGGAAATTTCTATGAAACCCTCCTTGCAGCGTTTTTTGCGAAACAAACTGATATCCGGTTTGTTTTTTCTGGTTCCCGTCTGGGTTACCTATGTGGTTGTCAAGGCTGCGTTCAATGCCATGGCTTCGGTATTGCAGCCGCTGGTTGTCCTGCTCCCATGGGAACTTCCCAACTGGGTGGAGGTCATGATTTCCATTGTGGCCTTCCTGCTTCTCGTGCTGCTGGTGGGAATTGTGGCTGGCCGAGTGGTGGGACAGCGGTTGTTGGGATATGGTGAATCCCTCATCCTGCGCATTCCGGTTATCAAGACCATCTATTCGGCGGCCAAGCAGGTGGTGGACGCGGTTTCACTCCCGAATCACAAGACATTCAAGTCCGTTGTGGTGGTCGAGTATCCCATGCCGGGAATCAAGACCATCGGGTTTCTGACAGGAACCACGACAGATCAGGATGGAAAGAAATGGGGGCGTATTTTCATTCCGATGTCACCGCTTCCCACCTCAGGGTTTCTGCATCTGGTGCCGATTGGCGACGTCCGCATTACGGACATGGCGGTTGAGGATGCCTTTAAGATGCTGATTTCGGGCGGCTTTATTGCGCCTGAAACCCTGGTGACCCATCCGTTTTCCGAGGAAAGCAGACCTTAGAACTTCACTTTGGGCGCCTGGCCTTCGGCGGGCGACTCCAGTTCAAACAGGGTGGCTGCGGTGAACCCGAAGCTATTGGCGATCACGACATTGGGGAAGGTTTCGCGCGCCGTGTTGTAGACCATTACGGAGTCATTATAGGCCTGTCTGGCGAATGAGATCTTATTTTCCGTAGAGGTCAATTCCTCGCTCAGTTGCATCATGTTCTGATTCGCCTTCAGATCCGGATAGGCCTCGGCCACCATCATCAGACGGCCCAGGACTCCGGCCATCTGGCCCTCGGCTTTCATCAATCCCTGCATCGCCAGGGCGTCTTCCGGGTTCGCGGCAGCCTTCTGGTTGGCGGCATACGCCTGGTTCCGGGCGGAGATTACGGCTTCAAGGGTTTCGCGTTCGTGCTTGATATAGCCCTTGGCGGTTTCAACAAGATTCGGAATCAGGTCATACCGGCGCTTGAGTTGCACATCAATTTGAGAAAACGCGTTTTTGAAGCGGTTGCGAAGGGCGACCAGCCTGTTATAGATGCTGATCACCATCAAAACCACCACCACCAGCACTGCGACCACCACCAGCATAAATTTACTCATGTCGTTATTCTCCCTCAGGTTTAAAGACTGCGATCAGTGGAATGTGGTTATAGCCGGTTTCGGGTGGGGGGAGCAACAGGGAAAAACAGCAGAAAGAAGCTTTTTTGCTTGCGCCGCAAGGGGTTATTCGAGACTATCCGCGGTTCTCAGTCGGGGGTGTGGAGGTTTTTTCGGGGGTGTCCCTGAGCCTTTTCGCCCGTGTAACTGAGTCAATAACAACAAGATAAGTATTGTATGGCTAAAAAGCATAAGAAGAGCGCTGCGCCGGCGGTTGTCGAAGACGCCGAAAGGGCCCAGATGTCTCAGATGTACGAAGAAACCCTCAAAACGTTCGCTGAAGGCTCGATCATTCCCGGCAAAGTTCTGGAAATCCGGGGTGACGGCGTCCTCGTGGACATCGGTTATAAATCTGAGGGTATGATCCACGCGAGTGAATTTCCGGATATTTCCGTAGTTAAACCCGGCGATATTTTCAATGTCCTGCTCGAGGGGATTGAGGATGACGAAGGCCTGGTGATGCTCAGCAAGAGTCGCGCCGAGCAGCAGGAGCGTTGGAATGTGGTCCTTGAAACCTACAAGGAAGGCTCCATCGTCAATGGTAATGTGCATAGCCGCGTCAAAGGTGGCTTTATTGTGGATGTGGGCGGCATTGAGTCGTTCCTTCCCGGATCCCAGGTGGATGTTTCTCCCGTGCACGATCCCGATGCGCTGGTGGGCAAGACGCTTGAGTTCAAGATTATCAAGATCAATGACGACCGCCGCAATATCGTGCTGTCGCGCCGCGAACTGATGGAAGACCGTCGCCGCGACCGCAAGCGCGAGTTGCTGACCGAGATCAAGGTGGGTCAGGTTCGCAAGGGCATGATCAAGAATATCACCGACTTCGGTGTGTTCGTGGATCTCGACGGAATGGACGGACTGTTGCATATCACCGATATGAGCTGGGGCCGCATCAACCACCCGACCGAGATGGTCAAGGTGGGCGAGGAGCTCGAGGTCGTCATTCTGGATGTCAATATGGATAAGGAGCGTGTCTCGCTTGGGCTCAAGCAGCGCAGCACCAATCCGTGGGACAACATCGGGGCCAAGTATCCCGTCGGCAGCCGTTTGCGCGGCAAGGTTGTCAACCTGGTTCCCTACGGCGCGTTCGTCGAAATCGAGCAGGGCGTCGAGGGTCTTGTGCATGTGTCGGAAATTTCCTGGACCAAGCGCATTGCCCGCGCCTCCGATGTTCTGGCCACCGGCCAGGAAGTGGATGTCGTGGTGCTCAATGTCAACAAGGAAGAGCAGAAGATCGCACTGGGTATCCGCCAGACCGAGGAAAATCCCTGGGACGGCGTTCGCATGCGTTATCCGCTCGGAGCCCGTGTATCCGGCAAGGTTCGCAACCTGACCTCGTACGGCGCCTTTGTGGAGCTGGAAGAGGGGATTGATGGAATGGTTCATGTCTCTGACATGTCCTGGACCCGCAAGGTCAACCATCCTTCCGAGATCATGAAGAAGGGTGATGAGGTTTCCGCCGTGGTCCTGGAAGTGGATCCCGACAACCAGCGCATCAGCCTCGGCATGAAGCAGGCTCAGGAGGATCCGTGGTCCACGATCGCGGCTCGTCTGAAGATTGGCCAGATGGTCAAGGGCAAGGTCACCAAGCTGGCGTCATTCGGCGCGTTCGTGGAGATCGAGGAAGGCATTGACGGTCTGGTTCACATCTCGCAGATCAGCGATGATCGCGTGGAGAAGGTGAAGGACGTGCTGAAGGTTGGCCAGGAAGTTCAGGCCCGCATTGTCCGTATTGACCAGATGGATCGCAAGATCGGTCTGAGCATCAAGGCGGCGAGCGTGTCGGATGAGGAATTTGTCGTGAAAGACGAGATGCTCGAAGGGCTGCGCCCGGGCGAGGATCTTGTGGATCTGGCCGGTGCCTTTGACGCCGCTTTTGGCGCCAAGGATGAGGAATGGCATCCGGGAGACAAGTCCGGCGGCAGAGACAAGTAATCCCTGTCAGGCAATAACGGGACGAGGCGCGCCGGATCACCAACGGAGCGCCTCGTTTTTTTCCGCCGCAGAGCGGCGAGGGGATAAGGATAAGGGTTCAGGGTTGGGGAAAAGGGTTCGGGGTTCAGGGAATGGTTTTTCTTTCCTGAACCCTGAACCCTGAATCCTATTCCCAGGACCATTGGATGATCGGGAGTAAATTATGGCAACTGTAATTGAGACGCTTAAAGAGCGGGGATTGTTCGATAATGCGACCAGTCCGGAGCTTCTGAAACAGGTTGAATCGCCGACCCCGGTCTATGCCGGATTCGATCCGACGTCCAGCAGTCTGCAGGTGGGCAACTTTGTCACGATTATGGGGTTGGCCCATTTCCAGCGGGCGGGTCATCCGGTCATTGCCCTCGCGGGTGGTGCTACCGGTATGATCGGCGACCCTTCCGGGAAGTCCAGTGAGCGGAATCTTCTGTCTCACGAGGACGTCGAGCGCAATCTGGTGGGCGTAAAGGAGAATCTATCGCGCTTCCTGGATTTCGATTCTAAAACCGCGCCGGCAAAGATTGTGAACAACCATGATTGGATGGGGCGGTTCAGCTACATCGAATTTCTTCGTGATGTCGGCAAGCATTTTCGCATGGGCACCATGCTGGGCAAGGAAAGCGTACGGGCCCGCATGGAAAGTGAGGTTGGCATGAGTTATTGCGAATTCAGCTACCAGTTGATCCAGGCCTATGATTTTCTTCATCTTTGGGATCAGGAGGGCTGCAAACTTCAGATTGGCGGATCCGACCAGTGGGGGAATATCACAGCGGGAGTCGATCTGATCCGCAGACTCAGGGGCGGCGAAGCCTTTGGCATGACCTTCCCGATCATCTGCGACAGTAGCGGACAGAAGTTCGGCAAGACCGCCGGAAACGCGGTCTATCTGGATCACAACCGCACCTCGTATTATGACTTCTACCAGTTTTTCATCCGGACCGAGGATGCGGATGTGATCCGTTTTCTTAAGATCTTTACCTTCCTGCCGATGGCTCAGATCGAGGACATTGCCCGGGAGATGACGGCTGCGCCCGAAAAACGGCTGGCCCAGAAAACTCTGGCGGAAGATATGACCCGAACCATTCATGGGGCCGCCGGCCTCGCGATTGCCCAGCGTGCCAGTGAGGTCCTGTTTGGAGGCTCCATGGAGGGAATGAAGGCCGATGACCTCATCAAGGTCTTTGCGAATGTGCCCTCCCGCGAAATGCCCCTGGATTCGGTGCGGGATGCCGGATTCCTGGATGTCGCCATGGCCGCCGGACTCTGTAAGAGTAAGGGTGAGGCCCGCAGGTTGGTGACCGAAGGCGGATTCTACATCAATAATATCCGCATCACGGATCCCGTGGGGAAAATCTCAGGCGACATGCTGGTTGATGGCCGTGTTCTGGTCATGCGGGCTGGAAAAAAGAACTACTGCCTGGTGAAGGTGGTCTAGGCCGCTCCTGAAAGTCCACTTTCCTGATTTAGCACGATTCATAATTCTATTTACAATAGATATCAAAAAAGATATCTATCGTATATGAAGTTCGAGTCACTGGTTGAAATTGTAGGGGGCTTGCCGTGCTTTGACATGCCTCTATTGGTTCAGGCTTTTACGGTAAAAAGGCCTGTGCTGAGGGTGCAACTTTCCCGCTGGATGCAGAGTGGAAAAGTTATCGGTCTGCGCAGGGGTGTATATTTGCTTGCCCCAGCCTATCGCCGGATGCCTGTGAATACCGCCGTGCTGGCAAATCAATTGTATAGCCCGTCATATTTGAGCGGCTTGTGGGCAATGGGGTATTACGACATCATTCCCGAACATGTGGTGTGGCTCACGAGCGTGACGTCACGTGTGCCCCGGCATTTTGAAAATGCGGTGGGGGTATTTGACTATCGGAACGTAAAACAATCGTTTTTTTTCGGATATGGAACAAAGAAAATTGGCAATCAGGAAGTCCTTGTGGCAGACCCCGAAAAAGCGCTACTGGATTATTGGCATTTGACTTCAGGGGAATGGACAACCACGCGACTCAAGGAGATGCGGTTTCAGCATGTCGATCTCATTTCCGGTGAACGACTTAAAGACTATGGGCTACGTTTTAAAAGTCTCCGTTTGAACCGAGCCATCGAGCGATGGTTGAAACTAGTCGTTCAAGAGTCTGAAGGGTGGGTGACAGTATGAAGGAACAAGCATTAGCCTTGGTGGCGGGGATCAGTGATCCTGGGCAAAAGCTCAATCGACTGCGCGAATATCTCCAGGCCTTTGTCTTAAGGTCGTTGCATGAGTCGGAGGCATTCAAGCCTTTGGCGTTCGTTGGTGGAACCGCGTTACGTTTTTTGCATAACCTGCCACGGTTTTCGGAGGATCTGGACTTCTCGCTCGTTTCGCCAGAAACCTATAAGGGGACGGAATGGATGGCTAAGATCAAACGGGATTTGGTGTTAGCTGGATTTGATGCGCAATTGGCCTGGAATGACCGGAAGGTTGTCCATACAGGGTGGATCCGTGTTGAGGGGATTCTGCATGACATCGGCCTTTCCGGGATGTCGGCGGAAAAGCTCTCTATTAAGCTTGAAATTGACACGCGACCACCGGCTGGTGCGCACTGTGAGCGGCAGGTTATTTCCAGATTCACCACATTTTTCATTCAGTACTACGATTTGCAATCCTTGTTGGCAGGCAAACTCCACGCCGTCATAACCCGAAAGTATTCCAAGGGGCGCGACTGGTACGATTTGTTTTGGTATCTCTCTCAAAGGCCACCGGTTCAGCCCAATATTGAGATGCTCCAAAATGCACTGGATCAGACGCAGGGGGCCGGTGTCTTGGATGCACAATCATGGACTTTATTGGTTCAGAACCGGCTTGAATCCCTGGATATTGATGCTGTTCTTGACGATGTCCGCCCTTTTCTTGAACGGCCTCAAGACAGCGCGCTTTTGACCCGTGATAATCTGCTCAGACTGATCCAACCCCAATAAAACATTAGTTCTAAGGTTTGACGGTAATACAGGAATATGGTTATATTGTTTGCATGAAAGCCACTATCGATATACCAGATGATCTATACCGGCAGGTGAAAGCCAAGAGTGCATTGCAAGGGCAACCTGTTCGCGAGATCGTGATGCATCTCTTTCTGAACTGGATTGAGGCGCCGGATGACAGCCGTGACCGGGCGGCGGTTAAAAGTGCGGATATTGCCAGCCCGGCATGGTTTGGTGCTGCGCAAAAGTATGCCCGGAAGGTGGCAAAACACGATATGGATTCCGTGCGCGACAGTATCGTACGCGGCCGCTCTGGCTCGGCGGTATTATCCACTCCAGGGAAACCGCGAAAATGAAAATTGGGCTCGATACGTCGTTTATCCTGCGATTACTTACGGGTGCGCCTGAGGCGCAAGCCAGTTTGGCTCTAATGGAAATGCGGGCGATTCTGGAACGGGGTGCGACACTGGTTGTATCCGATATGGTGGCATCGGAGGTCTATTTCGCCTTACAGCACCACTATGGTGTACCCAAGGCGGAAGCGCTGTCCCTGATCGGCCAATTCCTGAACGAACGTGGCGTTGAATCTCTGGGCGTTGCCAAAGCGGTTCTTGAGGTTCCTAACCTTGCGACAGCCAACCCGGGTTTTGTGGATCGGTTGATCCAAGGGGAGTACATGAAGTCCGTAAAGGAAATCCTCAGCTTCGAGAAAGCCGGTGGCCGGCTAACAGGGGTTCGTGTGCTTCGAGGAGCCTGATTCCGGGTATTCCAGACTCGACGCATGCTGCGGAAATGCGTATCCTGAATGCCCTTATATGAGCCACGATCATATCATCATAGCCGGCGCCCGTGAGCATAACCTGCAGAACATCACGGTTAAAATTCCCCGTAACAGTCTGACGGTGATTACGGGATTGAGCGGTTCAGGGAAATCCTCGCTGGCGTTCGACACCCTTTTTGCCGAGGGGCAGCGCCGCTATGTGGAGAGCTTGTCGGCCTATGTGCGACAGTTTCTAAACCAGATGCAGAAGCCGGACGTGGATTACGTGGAGGGTCTCTCGCCCGCCATCTCGATCGAGCAACGCACGGCGGGATCCAATCCCCGTTCTATCGTCGCCACCACAACAGAGATTCATGACTACCTTCGCTTGCTGTATGCCAATGTCGGGCATCCGCATTGCCCGCATTGCGGAAAGCCCGTGTCAGGCCAGTCCGCAGAGGGTATTGTCGGACAGATCCTTCAGCATCCGGCCCGAACCAAGGTGGCGGTATTGGCACCTCTGCTCCGGAGCAAGAAAGGGCTGCATGAGGCCGTTTTCGAGAAGGTCCGCAAGCAGGGGTTTGTCCGGGTCCGGGTGGATGGGGATCTGGTTGAGTTGGATAAGATTCCGGCCCTGAACAAAAAAACCGCGCACAATGTGGATGTGGTGGTGGATCGACTGGTGATTATCGACAAGATCCGGTCGAGGTTGACCGATTCGGTGGAGCTGGCTCTGAAAGAGGGCGGCGGAGTTCTGATTGTTTTATTTCAGGCGGATACAGAAACGGCGTGGACGGAAAAATTGTATTCCGAGAAGCATGCGTGTCCGGATTGCGGGGTGAGTTTTGAAAAGCTTACCGCGCGGCATTTCTCGTTCAACAGTCCCTATGGCGCCTGCCCCGACTGCTCCGGACTGGGCAGTAAATTGGTGTTCGACGAGAGCCTCGTCGTGCCCAATCCGGAACTCTCGATCGAGGACGGAGCCATTCCGCCCTGGCGGCGCGGGGGGCGCCGGTTGATCCTGTATTACAAGGCACTGCTTCGGGCTGTTGCCAAACAGTGTGAATTCAGCTTGGAGACGCCCTTCAAGGATCTTCCGGCGGATATGCGTCGTCTTCTTATGCATGGCTCGGGCGACAAGGATATGACCTTCGGATACTGGCGGGGCGGGGCGTTCCGGAAGTATGAAAAACCGTTTGAGGGAGTGCTTCCGAATCTGGCGCGGCGCTACACGGAAACTGACAGCGATTTCACCCGGCAACGGCTTCGCGATTACATGAGCAAGCAGTCCTGCCCGACCTGCAAGGGAGCCCGGTTGCGTCCCGAAATTCTTTCCTGCACGGTTGCAGGACAGTCCATTGTGGATCTGACACGCCTGTCGGTCCGTAATGCCCTGGCCTTTCTCCGGACGCTGGTTCTCTCGGAACAGGAAGGGAAGATTGCCGGCGAGGTTATTAAAGAGATCCGGGAGCGGCTCCAATTCCTGGCCGATGTGGGGCTTGACTACCTGACGCTGGATCGGGAGAGCGGGTCCTTGTCAGGCGGCGAGGCCCAGCGGATCCGGTTGGCGACCCAGATTGGATCACGACTGGTCGGCGTCCTGTATGTGCTGGATGAACCCAGTATCGGGCTTCATTACCGGGATAACGAACGGCTGATCAATACCCTGAAGCAGCTTCGCGATCTAGGCAACACGGTGGTCGTGGTGGAGCATGATGAGGAGACAATCCGGGCGGCGGACTGCGTCATTGATCTCGGGCCGGGGGCGGGGCGTCATGGCGGACAGGTAATCCACCAGGGAACGGTGCCGCAATTGCTGGTGAACCGGCAGTCGCTTACGGCCAAGTATCTGAACGGTGAACTGGTCATTCAAGTGCCGCCAACCCGCAAGGCGCCGGGCTCCGACTGGCTCCAGTTGGTCGGGTGCACCGAAAACAATCTGAAGAACCTGAATGCCAAAATTCCCCTGGGCCTTTTCGTGTGCGTGACGGGGGTATCCGGGAGCGGGAAGAGCACGCTGGTGGATGATATCCTGCGCCGCGCCCTGTTCCGGAAAATCTACGGATCTCGTGACCTTCCTGGCGCCCATCGGAAGTTACTGGGCGCGGACAAGCTGGATAAGGTGATTGTGATTGACCAATCTCCGATCGGGCGGACGCCCCGCAGTAATCCCTCCACCTACACCGGGGCCTTTGCTCCGATCCGGGATCTGTTTGCCGCCCTCCCGGTGTCGAAAGTCCGGGGTTACGGGCCGGGTCGATTCAGTTTCAATGTTAAAGGCGGGCGGTGCGAGGCGTGTAAGGGCGACGGAATCATTCGCCTTGAAATGCATTTCCTTCCGGATGTCTATGTTACCTGCGAGCAGTGCGGCGGATTGCGCTACAACAAGGAGACGCTGGAAGTCCATTACGGGGGCAGGAGCATCGCCGAGGTGCTGAACCTGACCATTGACGAGGCGCTGGATTGTTTCAAGAACATTCCCTCGATCGAGCGGAAACTGCGCACCTTGTCAGAGGTCGGTCTGGGCTACATTCAACTGGGTCAGTCGGCCACAACACTTTCGGGCGGCGAGGCCCAGCGCATGAAGCTTGCCTCGGAACTCAGTCGACAGGCGACGGGGAAGACCCTTTATCTTCTGGATGAGCCCACGACCGGGCTTCATTTTGCCGACATTGAGCGGCTTCTGAATGTCATTGAAAGACTGAGGGATGCCGGGAATTCCGTTTTAGTGATCGAGCATAACCTGGATGTCATTAAAC
>Ga0194062_1001374_pt1 | contig 10182 bp, 8 predicted proteins | sample SepL2225m_MetaG_FD_155481 | JGI IMG/M metagenome (GOLD analysis project Ga0194062, IMG submission 155481) | Anoxic zone freshwater microbial communities from boreal shield lake in IISD Experimental Lakes Area, Ontario, Canada - Sep2016-L224-25m | ecosystem: Environmental > Aquatic > Freshwater >... | reverse complement strand
GCACAATGAGACGGTTGGGTATGACAAGAATTTCATCGACGCTTTAGAGGGTGCCAAAGCAAACATTGGGGCCGATAAGGTCGAAATTATTTACAAAAAAGATACACCTGAGACTGTAAAAGCATATGACAACGCGGTTGACCTTGCTGAGCAGGGATGCGACATCATTTTTGCGGATAGTTTTAGTCACGAGACATTTATAATTAAGGCAGCAAAAGAATACCCAAATATTCAATTCATACATGCTACTGGCGTAAACGCAAAGCTTTCAGGTCTCGCGAATATGCACAACGCATTTGCTAAGATTTTTCAAGGTAGATATTTGGCTGGTGTTACAGCTGGTATGAAAATGAATGAACTGATCGCTTCTAAGAAGATTACTGAGGCACAAGCAAAAATCGGTTATATCGCTGCGATGCCTTATGCTGAGGTTATTTCTGGTTATACTTCATTTTACTTAGGCGCTCGAAGTGTTTGTCCTTCTGCTACGATGGAAGTTACTGTGACTGGCACTTGGGCAGATTATGCGAAGGAAAACGAAGCGGCTAAGTTACTAATCAAAGATGGTTGCGTTGTTATCAGTGAGCATGCCGATACGTTTGGTTCATCTGAAGCTTGCGAAGCGAACATGAAAGCTGGCGGTATTTCTTACCATGTTGGTTATAATGTTGATTTCAATGAAAAGGCTCCTACTTCAAACCTTGTTTCTTCAAAGATTAACTGGTTACCATATTTTGAAAATGTTATAAAGATGGTACAAACTGGTGGAACGATTGCAGTTGACACATGTGACGGGCTTGAAGATGGTTCTGTAGCACTTACAGCGTTTAACGATGCGATTGTAACGGCTGATATAAAGGCTAAAGTTGATGAAGTTTCCAAGAAAATTATTTCTGGTGAAACAAAAGTATTTGCTACAAATACGTTCAAACTTGCGGATGCTAAAGTTCTTGAAAAGGCTTTCATCTTTCCGAACATGTACCAAGTTGATAAAGATGGATATCTAACTTCTTACATGGCTGATGCCATTGCTGATCCTAAATTCACACCTGATACACAAGTTATCATTAATGGTGAATTCAGCGAATCAACCGTGCGCTCCGCACCATATTTTAATATCATCATTGATGGTGTAACTCTAAAGTAATTGGTTTTAGTTATTGTTGAATTAGCGGAGTGTTATACACTCCGCTAATGTTTTTTATGAAAGTAAAAGGATGAGATAAATTGTCTGAAATCGCTATTGAGCTAAAAAATATTACAAAAAGATTTGGTTCTGTCGTTGCAAACGAGAATGTTTCTATTTCGGTGGCGAAAGGTGAAATCTTGTCCATTCTTGGAGAAAACGGAAGTGGAAAGACGACATTGATGAATATGCTTTCTGGTATCTATTTTCCTGATGAGGGACAAATATTTGTCGATGGAAAGCTTGCATTGATTAAATCACCGAAAGATGCATTTGATTATAAGATTGGCATGATACATCAGCATTTTAAGCTTGTTGATGTTCTTACTGTAACTGAAAATATTATCTTAGGACTCAAAGAAAAGGGCAAATACAACATTAATAAATCGGCAAAAAAAGTCGAAGAGATCTGTCAATCCTTTGGTTTCAAAATTGATCCTATGAAAAAAATATATGAGATGTCGGTATCTGAAAAGCAGACGGTCGAAATTTTGAAGGTAATTTATCGTGGAGCAGAAATTCTAATTCTCGACGAGCCGACCGCTGTATTGACTCCTTCTGAATCTGAACAGCTTTTCGTAATTCTCAGAAAAATGAAAGACGCAGGAAAAGCGATTATCATTATTACGCACAAAATGCATGAGGTTTTATCACTTTCTGATCGCGTGGTCGTCCTGCGAAAAGGTCAATATATCGGCACTGTAGCTACGAGCAGTGCGACTGAATTATCGCTTACCGAAATGATGGTAGGTCAAGCTATTTCACTAAATATTGAAAGAAGCGAGCCTGTAGACCCTAAGACAAGGCTTTTAGTTAATAATGTCTCTGTGACGAATCGTGAGGGCGTGAAAATTTTAAAGAATGTTTCCTTTAAGGCAAAATCAGGTGAAATCCTTGGAATCGCTGGCATTGCTGGAAGCGGACAAAAAGAGCTTTTAGAGTCGATTGCTGGCCTTCGAGTTCTTAAGACGGGCTCGATCATTTATCGAAATCCTAAAGATAATAGTGAAGAGGACTTGAGAGATAAGTCTCCACTGCAGATAAGAAACCTTGGAGTAAGACTTTCATTCGTTCCAGAGGATCGCCTTGGAATGGGACTTGTCGGCGCCATGGGCATTACTGACAATATGATGCTGAGAAGTTATAAAAGTGGCCAAGGTTTTTTCTTGAAAAGAAAAAGCCCTAGAAATCTAGCTGATAAAATCATTCAAGACTTAGAAATATCGACACCAAGTACGGAGACTCCAGTTCGGAAGCTTTCTGGGGGCAATGTCCAAAAAGTTCTGGTCGGTCGTGAGATTGCAGCTTCCCCAACGGTTTTGATGGCTGCATACCCTGTTCGTGGACTTGATATTAACTCATCTTATACAATCTATAATTTGTTAAACAAACAGAAAGAATCTGGAGCTGCTGTCATCTTTGTGGGCGAGGATTTGGACGTGTTAATAGAACTTTGCGACAGAATTATCGTGCTCTGCGGAGGTACAATTAGTGGCATCGTAGATGGAAGAACAGCAACGAAAGAGAACATCGGCTCGATGATGTCAACTGCTGCAATATTGGGGGTAGAACATTGATAGAAAAAGCTGTGAAAGAGCCACTCATAAGAATTTCAAAGAAAAATGATACCCCTCTCGTTTCAGCAATTATTACAAGGGTATTTGCAGTTGCAATTGGGCTTATCATTTGCGGAATCGTTGTTATGCTCATTACTGGCGGCAAGACTTCATTTTTCGGTGTATTTGAAGAAATGTTTAAGGGCGCGTTTGGAACGCTACGGAAATTCAAATTGACACTGCGTGAGATGACTGCACTCCTGTGTATAGGACTGGCACTAGTACCTGCGTTCAAGATGAAATTCTGGAATATTGGTGGGGAAGGACAAGCCCTGATGGGTGTATTAGCATCAATCGCTGTCCTAAAAATCTTTCCCGACATGCCAAACGAAATGCTGCTATTGACGATGTTTGTAGCAAGCGTAGTGGCCGGAGCCATATGGGCGCTGATCCCGGCATTTTTTAGAGCGTTTTGGAACACAAACGAGACACTGTTCACCCTGATGATGAATTATGTTGCGTTTCAGCTGATGGCATTTTTTATTGTTTTATGGGAAAGTTCGCCTGGCATTCATGTCATAAAGCCGTTCACAATCGGGTACCTCCCTCAACTTTTCGGAGTTGAATACGGTTGGAATATTGTCATCGTTTTTTCACTAACAATAGTAATGTTTGTCTTCATGAAGTATTCAAAGCAAGGATATGAAATTTCTGTTGTCGGCGAATCCGAAAATACAGCAAAATATATAGGTATTAATGTCAAGGCTGTTATTCTAAAGACAATGGCAATTTCAGGTGGTCTTTGTGGTCTTGCTGGCTTTTTGTTGGTTGCGGGTTCGAATCATACAATGAACACAAGCCTAGTTGGTGGCTTTGGATTTACGGCCATTATCGTCGCTTGGCTTGCAAAGTTAAATCCATTCTACATGATTTTGACCGCATTCTATGTCGTCTTCCTTGGGATTGGGACAGATCAGATTGCGTCCTCCTTTAATCTAAATGATTATGCTTCCGATGCAATCATCGGAATCGCCTTGTTCCTTGTCTTGGGCTGCGAATTCTTTATTAATTATAAGATTACTTTCAGGAAAAAATCGAATCGCAAGGAGGTAGGATAAATGGAGACTTTGATATTCTTCTTGCAGAGAGCCATAGCGCAGGGGATCCCTCTACTTTTTGGGGCTTCCGGCGAAATACTGATTGAAAAATCAGGTAATCTCAACCTCGGTATCCCAGGAATCATGGTGATCGGCGGTGTTTCTGGAATGTACGGCGCTGCTGTTTATGAGAATTCCGTTGCAAATCCAAACGGCGTAGTTGGCGTAATCATTGCCTTGCTCTGTAGCATTATGGCATCGACTGTTTTAGCTTTAATCTACTCATTCCTTACCGTCACGCTACGTGCCCAACAAAATGTAACAGGACTCGTAATAACCATTTTTGGTTGCGGACTAGGGAATTTCATCGGTGGTTCAATCCCAACGCTTTTGGGTGTTTCTACTGTGACACTAAAGGCAACGACTGAGGTTTTTCAAGCCCAGCCTCCTTTTGCACAGTCTTTAGGTGCGGTGGGAACAATATTTTTCGAACATGGTTTTTTGCTCTATGTAGGAATTATCATCTCAATGATTTCAAGTTATGTAATTCATAAGACAAGGGTCGGACTTAATCTAAGAGCCGTTGGGGAAGACCCTGCCACAGCCGATGCTGCAGGAATAAGTGTGACACGCTACAAATATGTTGCGACTATACTTGGTAGCATAATAGCCGGGTTTGGTGGTTTGTACTTTGTAATGGAATATCAGAGCGGCGTATGGGATACGCAAAGTTTTGGCGACCGTGGTTGGCTTGCCATTGCGCTTGTAATTTTTGTCGTATGGAAGCCGAATTTTGCAATTATTGGAGCTTTCCTGTTTGGCGGCCTTTACATCGCCGACATCTTTGTTCCGGGTCTTACCGATGCTTCGCGTGAGCTTTTCAAGATGTTGCCTTATGTCGTGACAATTGTAATCTTGATTTTCACAAGTTTTACAAAGAAGAAAGAGAATCAAGGTCCAGCAAGCTTAGGCAAAGCTTATTTTAGGGAAGAACGCTAGGGTATAAGACATTGAGGGGGATTTGCATGAAAAAGTTAAGTCTGATCGTCGCATTAATAATTGTTTTTTCCACATTTCAAGGATGCGCAGATAAGGGAGGTGCAATCAAAATAGAAAACATCGGTTTTGATTTTAAAGAAAAGGTACAAATCATTCATTCAAATATTACAAACAAATTTTACGATAAACAGGCCAACTCGTATTACGAAACAAACCTGGGCATGAACGGGAAAGATGAGAAAAGATACTGCTACCTTTGGCCATTGGCTGCTTTGTTTCAAGCCTACGCGCAGAAATTTATTGCAGATGGATCGAAGGATCGGACGCAGATTGACAGTGTTATGAAAAGCATTGAAAGATACATAAATGTTGAACGAGCTCAATATACAAAGGGCTTGGGCTATGATTCTTACGTTGTTGAGCTGGGTGGGGGTCAACGTTATTATGACGATAACCAATGGCTTGGACTTACCTACTGTGATTTGTACGAAAGCACGAAAGATCCTGCGTTATTAGAAAAAGCTAAGGCAATTTATAAGTTTTCTTGGGCGGGATTTGATACTAAGACTGGAGGCGGGATTTACTGGAGAGAAGGCGACTTCGCTTCCAAAAACACCTGTTCCAATGGTCCTCAGATTGTGCTTGCTTTGCGACTTAAGATGTTGGATCAAAAAGATGATGGCTATGTGAAAAAAGCTACAGAATTATATAATTGGGTAAACAAAAAACTGAAATCCCCTGAAAATGTTTACTGGGATAAAATAAATGTTAGCGATGGCGCTGTAGATAAAACTGCATGGGCTTATAACACGGGCACGATGTTGCAGTCAAACGTCTTGTTTTATGAGATTACGAAAGATGAAAAATATCTGAAAGAGGCACAAGCAATTGCTAAGTCCAGCCTGACTTACTTTGCCCCGAAAGGACAGTTTCCAGAGAACATATGGTTCAATGCGGTTCTATTAAGGGGTTACAAAGAATTGTTTAAAATTGATGGCGACCCTCAATATATCAACGCATTCCAAAAATATGCCAAAACTGTTTGGGAGACGCAACGAACCGGCGTGGATCAGTTGATTGGCGTGAAGGAGCCTAAAACCCTGATTGATCAGGCGGCCATGCTCGAGATTTGTTCTTCATTGACTTTTTAACCAGAAAGATTATACTTAAATTGAAAAAAAGTTTGAGGTGGTAGAAAATGAAGAAAGTACTGAGTATAATTATGTCGGTAATCATTGTATTTTCTGTTTTGGTTGGACTGACCGATTCCGTTACACCTGTATCCGCTGCTACAAACTCGATCACGATTAAAATTGATGGGAAAAAAGTTGCTTTCAAATATCAACCTCAAAAAATTACCGGTGGTTATATTGCGCAAGCCGGTGTGATTGCACCAAAACTGGGTGGCAAATGTGTGTATTCCAAGAGCAAAAAAACCATAACGATAACCAAAGGCAAAGTGAAATTGACGTTCAACGTGAATTCGACGAGGGTTTTGAATGGAACGAAGAAGGAATATTCGAAGGTGAAAGCGGTATTAAAATCGAATGTTCCCTTTGTCGATGTTGTTTATTTGGCGACGAAACTGGGGTATAAATATATATCATATTCAGACGCAAGCAAGTGTTTAAGTATTCATAAAGTGAAGCCGAAACCAGCGACACCGACCCCGACCAAGACGCCGAAACCAATAGCGACCCCGACTAAGACGCCAACCCCGAAGCTGACGCCGACACCTACGGCAACGCCGACCAAGACCCCAACGCCTAGTCCAACGCCATCAGCGACACCGAAGCCGTCAGTTACTCCGACCCCGACAACAACACCGACGCCGACAACAACACCGACGCCGACAACAACATCCACGCCGTCGACTACGGCCGTTCCAGGGTCACAGTCTGTTTTGAAAATGTACATCACACAAAATAACCCAAGTGAAGCAATTATGAAACCACCGATGGCAGCACCAAGGGTAATGTCCTGCAAAATTACAGATCAAACCGGTAACGTATCTTATATGGGTGACACGATTGGTACCATTTGTGGCCGTGGAAATTCTACCTGGTATAATGCCCAACCGGGTGATTGGGGAAAAGGGCCGATTAAAAAAGCACCATTTAAGATTGAATTTCCTAGCAAAGTAGAAATGCTTGGAATGGGGGAGGACAAGACATGGGTACTCCTTGCAAACCGGACAGATAAGACGATGATTCGAAACGCAATCGCGTTAGATATTGCAGCGAAGTTATGTTTTTCGTTTACTGTTCGATATCGATGGGTTGAATTATATTTGAACGGGGATTATAAAGGTCTGTATCAGTTGACGGATCAGGTTGAAGAGAGCGATACGCGAGTGAACATCCAAAATCTGGTGGTTAATGACCCGCAGCCCTCTTTTCTGGTCGAATGGGATGACAAGATACGTTTCGATGATTGGATGTACAGTCTGTCAAATTGGCCTAGCACAATCGAACCGAACGGTCAGCCAGTTTCGAATAAGGATTATTTTAGTTTAACAGTCCCCGACTGGTCCACGCATTCTTTTGTGTTTAAATATCCGAAGCAAAAGGATTTAGATGCCGTTCCCGGCGATGTGGCAAGAACTTACATAAAAAACTACATCACGAGCGCAAATACGGCAATGAAAAATGCTGGCACGAACTCCGATTATTTGAACTACATTGATGTGAACTCTTTTTATGATTATTACATTGTAAACGAGTTTGCCAATAACATAGATTGTAGCTCGCACTCAAGCATCTATATGTACAAGCCGAAAGACGGCAAACTGACAATGGGTCCAGTCTGGGACTTTGATTTGTCGATGGGTTCCGCGTCGCCAAGTATCAACGCGCAACAATGGTTAATGTCAGGGAGTCCGTGGTTCGCTTCTTTGTTAAAAAATGCAACCTTTAAACAGGGGCTCAAAGCGAGATGGAATGCAGTGAAGTCAATTGTGAAAGCGCAAGGTTTCGATGATGTTGATAATCTAGTTTCTGTTGTAGGCGCTGCCGCACAACGGAACCATGACAAATGGAAAGAACTTTCGATTAATACGTACGATTCGCCGAATTCATCCGTCCCGTTACCGGGAACATATTCTGGCGAGATTTCGAGGTTGAAGACTTGGTTGAGCACGAAGTATACCTGGCTAGACGCTCAAATCAATAAATGGTAAGAAAATAAAAGCATGAGGTGTTCATTTGAAAAAAGGGAGTTTTGAAGGTTGGTATTTCAAGCAAAACACGAAGTCTGGTAAGTACGCAATTGCCTTTATTCCCGGACGTGCCACTGATAAAAATGGAAATTCACATGCATTTATCCAAATCAATCACTCTTTTGAGGGCAACATAAAGCATTCGTATTATATTCAGTTTCCCATAGAGCAGTATCGCGTTCAATGGAATCCGCTCGAAATCCAAATTGCGGAGAACCGTTTTACACTGGACGGCATTGAGTTAGATATCAAGACGGCGGAAATAGAAGTGAAGACGAAGCTTGCATTTCAGAATCAGCATACGTTTCGGAAAAATGCACTTTCGCCAGGCATCATGGGTCCCTTTGGATATTTGCCGTTTTTGGAGTGTTATCACAATTTGTATTCTCTTTCTCATTCGACATTTGGCAGCATGATGGTCAATGGGGAAGTGATTGACTTTGATGCGGGAAATGGCTACGTGGAAGGGGATCATGGGACGTCGTTCCCAGAGAAGTGGATTTGGTTTCAGTCAAATCATTTCCAGACGGACGTTTCAATCTTTTGCGCCATTGCGAAAGTGCCCATTCTGCCACTGATTGCGAAGGCCTTACGCGGGCTCATTTGTGTGCTCTTGATTGAGGGTAAGGAATATCGCTTTGCAACTTACAACGGTGGGAAGGTCGACCGCATTGACTCAACGTTTGAAGGGGACATAGAAATAACGACAGTTGAACTTAGAAAAGGGTCGACCCAACTGAAGATGACCGTCCTTTCGGAACATGGTCCAGAATTAAAAGCACCCACCAATGGTTCAATGGAAGGCATCATTAAGGAAAACATCGATGCGCGTGTGAAAGTTGAGTTGTTTCAAAAAGGTGCCCTGATTTTTAGCGATACTGGAATCAATTGTGGCTTTGAAAAGAACTGGGAATGACTTGGTTTGAGGACTCTAAATGCTTGCTTGGGTTGCAACATCTACGGCAATGCCATTTTCATATAGTGCCTCAGGGGATATATCAATAGTACCGTTTTCCCAGACGGTTGTACCGTAATCAATATATACACTCTTAAAAGTGTTTTCGTTTTTTAGTGGTGCAAATGCATGCATATCTAATAGTGGTTTAAAGTCAAATATTTTTGCTTCCCCGTTACTAAATCTTATCCAAAGAATGAAATCAGCCATCGGACGAACCCCGGAAACCTTTAGTTCAGGTCTTAGCTCGCCTGCATACGCGATGCCATCTTTAATATACATAGTTACCACCCCTCTTATCGTAAAGGTTCAATCTTTTCGAAATGCTCATTTCTTACAGCTGAATTCCAAGCTTTATAAAGTTCATCCTCGTGTAAGGCGGCCCATGCTAGTACAAGTTTCAGTTGTTTCACCGGCAAACTACCAGCTAACATTTCGCCATCTATACCTATCGAAGCCTCATAGTCATCAAAATAAGCATGGAAATGTGGCTTGCTGTGTTGGCCAAAATCAGAAAAAAGCATCCGGATAACAATATTATAAAATCTACACAATTCAGGCACAGTAGTCACTCCCTTTGCATTTGAATTATATCATATTTCAATTCTGTAGTCTTTATAGAAAGATAAATATTGTATTTCAAATTAATTTCTGTGTGCTATAATTTGTTTGACTAAGAATTGACGTTGAAAGGGTTGATATTAAAATGGCATTGAATAGAATTGTTATGATACTTCTGGCTTTTACGATCGGTCCAATGATTCTGCTTACGTCTTGTGCCCCCCAAAAGCCGCAGACTTATACCAATCCCATCGGTGAAGGTATCAAAATGGGGGACCCATTTGTCACTAAGTATGAAAATATGTACTATTTGACAGGGACGACAAACTCTAATGATGGCTTTCGTATTTGGTCCTCGTCTGATCTTGTAAATTGGGAACCCCATGAATATGCTTATCAGGCTGCCAAAGATGCGTGGGGGAAGAACTCCTTCTGGGCACCAGAGCTTTTCCGCAAAGATGACAAGTACTATTTGACTTATAGTGTTAATAGGCCAAAGGAAAATAGTAAGGACCCTAGCTTTCGGCTATGCCTTGCGGTAAGCGATAAACCAGAAGGCCCATATAAAGATATTTATACGCCGTGGTGTGATTTTGGGGATAGTGTAATTG